>JADDYB010000633.1_pt1 | contig 11175 bp, 7 predicted proteins | sample 8641941 | NCBI WGS metagenome assembly JADDYB01 (sample SAMN16275377, study PRJNA637457) | freshwater sediment metagenome | isolation source: Lake Kineret sediment | place: Israel: Lake Kineret | collected 2013 | reverse complement strand
CAGCGGGCGGACAAGGAACGGTTCGCCCGCGTCGAACTCAAGCCGGCGGCCGGCATCAGCGAGCGGGTCCACCTGCTGGTGCTGGCGATCGACCCGCAGGCCCAGCCGCAGCGGCCGGCCGAGGACCAGCGCGCCGAGCCGCGCCGCGGAGCGCGGAAATAGCGATGGGCTTCTGGCGCGCGCTGCGCACGTCGTTCGCGCTGAACCGGCCGCGCAATGCCGAGCCGGTTGAACTGGTGTCGGCCGGCGGGCTCGCTGCCGGCCGCGCCGCATATCGGCCAAGCGCGCTGCTGCTGCCGGCCCGGCCGCTGTTCATCTGGGGGACGCTCTTTGCGGCGCTGGTCCTGAACCTGCTGCCCGCCGGCCTGGCCGCGTGGGTGCCCGACTTCCTCGCGCTGGCCCTGGTGTTCTGGAACGTGCACCAGCCGCGCCGGGTCGGCATCGGCGCGGCCTTCGTTGCCGGGCTGTTGATGGATGTCCACGACGGCGCGCTGTTCGGCGAGCACGCGCTGGCCTACACGCTGCTGGCGTATGGCGCGATCACGCTGCACCGGCGGATGCTGTGGTTCCCGGTCGGCGCGCAGTCGCTGCACGTGCTGGCGCTGCTGCTGATCGCGCAGTGCGTGTCGCTCGCCGTGCGGCTGTGGGTCGGTGGCAGCTTCCCGGGCTGGGGCTACTTCGCCAGTTCGGTGATCGGGGCGGCGATCTGGCCGCTGGTCACCTGGATCCTGCTGGCGCCGCAGCGGGGTCCGCTCGAGCGCGACGACACTCGACCGCTCTAGCGCCGGGCCGGCGCGCCGGCGAACGCATTAACCCCCTTTATTGCGGCACCTGCGGGGCAAAGCTCAATAGAATCGCGCGCCATGGCAGCACGTTACGGATGCCCGCCGCCCGGCAGCATTCACGCATGAAGACATTTCGCAACCCGCAGCAGGAAGTCGACCTGTTCCGGTCGCGGGCGGCCGTCGCCGCACTGTTCGTGCTGGCCGCATTCGGCGTGCTGGCGGTGCGGCTGTTCTGGCTGCAGGTGGTCAAGCACGACGAGCTGCACCAGAAGGCCGAGGCGCAGCGCACGGCGCTGGTGCCGGTGACCGCCAATCGCGGCCTGATCCGCGATCGCAACGGCATCGTCATCGCCGAGAACTTCTCCGCCTACACGCTGGAGATCAACCCGCGCCGGGTGGAGGACGTGGCGGCGACGATCGACGACCTGGCCACGGTGGTCGACATCCAGCCGCGCGACCGGCGCCGTTTCAAGAAGCTTCAGGAGGAGCTGAAGGGGGCCGACTCGATCCCCATCCGCACCCGCCTGTCCGACGAGGATGTAGCCCGCTTCACGGCACAGCGCTACCGCTTTCCCGGCGTCGAGCTGCGCGCGCGGCTGTTCCGCCACTATCCGCTCGGCGAAATCGGCAGTCACATGATCGGCCACATCGGCCGCGTTTCGCAGGCCGACAAGGAGCGCATCGAAACCTGGCCGGACGCCGCCAATTACGTCGGCACCGAGTACATCGGCAAGACCGGCATCGAGGCGAGCTACCAGCGCGAACTGCACGGCACGACAGGCATGCAGGAGGTGGAGATCACGGCCGGCGGCCGGGCCGTGCGCACGCTGACGCTCACCCCGCCGGTGGCCGGCAACGCGCTTCGGCTGTCGATCGACATCCGCCTGCAGGAGGTCATCGAACGCGCCTTCGAGGACCGCCGCGGCGCGCTGATCGCGATCGAGCCGGAAACCGGCGACGTGCTCGCCTTCGTTTCCAAGCCGACGGTCGATCCGAACCTGTTCGTCGACGGCATCGATCCCAAGGTCTGGGAGGAACTGAACGCCGATCCGGACAAGCCGCTGCTGAACCGGGCCCTGCGCGGCACCTACCCGATCGGCTCCACCTACAAGCCGTTCCTCGCGCTCGCGGCGCTGGAGACCGGCAAGCGCCGGCCCGAACAGGTGATCAACGATCCCGGGTACTTCATGTACGGCGGGCGCCGCTTCCGCGACTCGAACAAGGTGCCGCTCGGCGCGGTCGACCTGCACCGATCGATCGTCAAGTCGAGCGACATCTACTACTACCAGCTGGCCGACGACCTCGGCGTGGACACCATCCACGACTTCATGAAGCCGTGGGGCTTCGGCCAGATCACCGGCATCGACATCGACGGCGAGATGACTGGCATCCTGCCGTCGACCGAGTGGAAGCAGCGCCGCTTCAAGCAGAAGTGGTACGGCGGCGAGACGATCTCGATCGGCATCGGCCAGGGCTACAACGCCTTCACCCTGCTGCAGCTGGCGCACGCCACCGCCACGCTGGCCAACGACGGCGTGGTGTTGAAGCCGCACATCGTCAAGGGCGTCGAGGATGCCGTCACCGGCGAGCAGCGGCCGACAGTGCCGAAGGAAGGCCATCGGATCCCGGTCAAGCCCGAGCACATACGCCTCGTGCGCGAGGCGATGGTCGACGTGAACATCAGCGGCACCGGCCGCAGCGCCTTTGCCGGCGCGCCGTACAAGGTGGCCGGCAAGACCGGCACCGCGCAGGTGGTCGGCATCAAGGCCAACGAGAAGTACGACGCCAGCAAGATCGACGAGCGCCACCGCGACCACTCGCTGTACATCGCCTTCGCGCCGGCAGGACCCGGCGAGAAGCCGGTGATCGCCATTGCGGCGCTGGTGGAAAACGGCGGCTTCGGCGCGCGCGCGGCAGCGCCGATCGTGCGCGCGGCCATCGACTACTACCTGCTCGGCAAGCTGCCGCAGGAAATGGGGCCGCTGAAGAGCGACCGTCTGCCCGCCGAGGCCACGCGGCCGCAGGAGGCGCCGCGCCTGGCGCAGGCGGCGACAGGTGCACCATGAATGAAGTTGCACTGAAGCAGCCGTGGCAGCGCTCGCCGTTCGCGCTGTGGCTGCGCGACCGCCTGCTCGTGCTCGACCCGGCGCTGCTGGCGATCGTCGGTGCGCTGGCGCTGGTCGGGCTGGTGACGCTGTATTCGGCGGCCAACGATTTCCCGTGGCGCTTCACCGACCAGCTGCGCAACTTCGCCATCGCCGCCGCGGTGATGTTCGTTGCCGCCAACGTGCCGCCGACGACGTTGCAGAAGCTGGCGGCGCCGATGTATCTGTTCGGCGTACTGCTGCTGGTCGGCGTCGAAGTGGCCGGCGTCACCGTCAAGGGGGCGACGCGCTGGCTCGACATCGGCGTGACGCGGATCCAGCCGTCGGAAATGATGCGGCTGGCGCTGCCGCTGATGCTGGCCTGGTACTTCCACAAGCGCGAGGGCGCGCGCAAGCCGCTCGACTTCCTGGTCGCCGCCATGCTGATGGCGGTGCCGGTGGCGCTGATCGCCAAGCAGCCCGATCTGGGCACCGCACTGCTGGTGCTGGCGGCAGGGGTGTACGTGATCTTCTTCGCCGGCCTGCCGTGGAAGTGGCTCGCGGTGCTCGGCGTGGCCGGCCTGGCCATGCTGCCGGTGGCCTGGACGATGATGCACGACTACCAGCGCACCCGTGTGCTGACGCTGATCGACCCGACCACCGATCCTCTCGGCAAGGGCTTCCACACGCTGCAGGCGACCATCGCCATCGGCGCCGGCGGCGCCTTCGGCAAGGGCTGGATGCAGGGCACGCAGACGCACCTGGAGTTCATCCCCGAGCGCACGTCGGACTTCATCTTCGCCGTGTTCTCGGAGGAGTTCGGCCTGGTCGGCAACGTGGTGCTGACGGTCCTGTTCCTGGCGCTGGTGGGCCGCGCGCTGCTGATCGCGGTCAACGCGTCGAGCACCTTCTCGAGGTTGCTCGCCGGATCGATTGGGCTGATCATCTTCACCTATGCGTTCGTCAACATGGGCATGGTCAGCGGCGTGCTGCCGGTGGTGGGTGTGCCGCTGCCCTTCGTCAGCTACGGCGGAACGGCGCTGGTGACGCTCGGGCTCGCCTGCGGCATGCTGATGAGCATCAACCGTCACAGGAAGCTCGTACAAAGCTGAACGAGATGACGGCGACCCCGTCGCCTGCGAAGCGTGCAAGCGTGTGCACTGGCGCCACATCGCCGCCGCGCGCGCTCTTCGCCTTGGCGACGGCGGTCGCCATCGTCATTGCCGGCTGCAGCACGGCGCCGAAGCCTCCGCCGGCGGCCCAGCCGCCGCCATCAAGGCCGGGCGGCTTCTACCAGGATGACGGCCCGCCGTCGCAGGTGCCGGCCGACATCATGTCGACGCCCGACGCGGTGCCGAAGATCGAGCCGTTCCACAGCGGTGCCAGCCGCCCCTATGTCGCGCTGGGACGCGGCTACACGCCGATCACCGACGACCGCCCATTGGTGCAGCGGGGCTTCGCCTCCTGGTACGGCCGGCAGTTCCACGGCAACCGCACGTCGACCGGCGAGATCTACGACATGTTCTCGATGACTGCGGCGCATCCGACGATGCCGCTGCCGAGCTACGCGCGGGTGACCAACCTGCGCAACGGTGCCTCGGTCATCGTCCGCGTCAACGATCGAGGGCCCTTCAGTGACGGGCGGGTGATCGACCTGTCGTACGCAGCGGCGATGCGGCTCGGCATTGCCGCCACCGGCACCGGCGAGGTCGAGGTGCAGCGCATCACGCACCGCGAGATTGCGGCCTCCTCGACGGTGCCCACCGTCGCTGCCGCGCCGCCGCTTCCGTCATCGGCCGGATCTGCAGCCGCGGCCACGGCGCCGGCGGCGACGGCGAACGGTCGCTGGGCCGTGCAATTGGGGGCGTTCACCGGGGCGGATCGCGCGCAGGAACTGCTGGCGCGCGTGCAGGCCGAACTCGCCAAGCCGCAGGCAGGCAGCTTGCCGGCCGACCTGCAGCCGCGAATCGAGAGCGACGGCGGACTGCATCGCGTATTGCTCGGCGCGCTGCCGGAGCGAGAAGCGGCCGCGACGCTGGCCACCCGCGTAGCCGCCCTGCTGGGCGGCGGCATCGCGACGTACGTAATTCTGCGCTGAGCGCCGACTGCGGCGCCGGCAGCTTCGCCCGTATAGTCCCTTTCCCTCTTGTTGCGGCCTGCCGCCTGACCGGCAGCCGTTGAGCCGATGGAACTGATCCTGCTCGGTGTGCTGATCCTTCTGAACGCTGCCTTCGCGATGTCCGAGATGGCGGTAGTCTCGTCGCGCAAGGCGAGGCTGCAGCGCCTGGTTGACGACGGCATGCCCGGTGCCGGCATGGCGATGTCGCTGCATGAATCACCCTCGCACTTCCTGTCGACGATCCAGGTCGGCATCACCAGTGTCGGGATTCTGAGCGGTGCGATCGGTGAAGCAGCGTTGGCCGATCCGTTGACCGATTGGATCGCTGGCTCGCCGCTGCTGGCGCCGTACGCGAGGGCACTGGCCCTTGGCGCGGTGGTCGTCGGCCTCACCTATCTGTCGGTGGTGGTTGGCGAACTGGTGCCCAAGCGTCTGGCGTTGCTCAAGCCGGAGGTGATCGCCGCTTTCATTGCGCGGCCGATGCACTGGCTGGCGCGGATCGCCCGTCCCCTGGTCTGGCTGCTGTCGGCCTCGAGCGACGGCCTCCTGCGCCTGGTCCGCGCGCAGCGCGGCGGCGAGCCGCCGGTGACCGACGAGGAGATCGAGGTGCTGATGCAGCAGGGCGCGGACGCCGGCGTGTTCCACCGCAGCGAGCAGGCAATCGTCGCCAACGTGCTGCGCCTGGACGAACAGCGCATCGGCGCCATCATGACGCCGCGCGCCGACATCTACACGATCGACCTCGACGAGCCGGAAGCCACCGCTCGTGAGCAGTTGGCGGCCTGCCAGCATCATCGGGTGGTGGTCGTCCGCGGAGGTTTCGAGCGGGTGCTCGGCGTGCTGCACGTCACCGACCTGCTGATGCCGGCCTTCGAGGGCCGGCCGCTGGAGATAGAGCGCATCCTGCGGCCGCCGCTGTACGTGCCCGCGTCGGTCACCACCACCAAGCTGATGGAGCTATTCCGCAAGGCACGGGCGCAGTTCGCGCTGATCGTCGACGAGTACGGCGAGGTGCAGGGACTGGTGACGCTGACCGACGTGATGGCATCCATCGTCGGCGACGTTCCCGCGGAGGGTGTGGCTGTCGAGCAGGACGCCGTGCAGCGCGACGACGGTTCGTGGCTGATCGACGGCGCGGTGGGAATCGAGCGCTTCCGCAGCCTGCTCGATCTCGATCCGTTGCCCGGCGAGGATGAGGGCGCCTTCAACACGCTGGCCGGCTTCGCGCTGCACCAGCTCGGGCGAATCCCCGTGGTTGGCGAGCGTTTCGATGCCGCCGGCCTGCGCCTTGAGATCGTCGACATGGACCGCACGCGTATCGACAAGCTGCTTGTGTCGCGGCTGCCGGAAACGGCTTGACGCTGGTGCGTCAAGAACACCGGATCGCCGGGCTGCCGGGCCGCGACAAGGCTGTCGTGGTGCGCTAGCCTGCTGACCCTCTTCCTCGGAGCCGTTGCCATGAACCTTGCCGAAGCCCGCCAGTTTCTCGATCGCCGCTGGGACGAGGAACTGATCCCGCGCCTGGTCGACTATGTGAAGGTGCCGGCCAAGTCGCCGTCCTTCGACGCCAGCTGGGCGGCGCACGGGCATCTGCAGGCGGTGGTGAAGGACGCGCATGCCTGGGCCGCGGCACAGCGCATTGCCGGCATGACGCTCGAAGTCGTGGTCATCGAGGGGCGCACGCCGTGCCTGTTCTTCGACGTGCCGGCAACGAAGGGCCTGGGCAGCGACCGCACCGTGCTCTTCTACGGCCACCTCGACAAGCAGCCGGAGATGGAGGGCTGGCGCGAGGGCTTCGGCCCATGGCAGCCGGTGATCGAGGACGGCAAGCTGTACGGCCGCGGCGCTGCCGACGACGGCTATGCGATCTACGCCGCGCTGTCGGTGATCGCCGCGCTCGATGCGCAGGGGGCGGCGCGGCCGCGTTGTGTGGGCATCATCGAGACCTGCGAGGAGTCGGGCAGCCCGGACCTGCCGGCCTACCTGGAACTGCTGGCGCCGCGTCTCGGCGACGTGGCGCTCGTTGCCGGGCTCGACTCCGGCTGCGGCAATTACGAGCAGCTGTGGGTCACCACCTCGCTGCGGGGACTCGCCGGCGGCACACTGACCGTCGAAGTGCTGTCCGAGGGCGTGCACTCCGGCAACGCCAGCGGCATCGTGCCCAGTTCGATGCGCATCGCCCGCCAGCTGCTCAACCGCATCGACGATCCGGCCACCGGCCGCGTGCTCGACGACGTCTTCCACGCCACGATCCCGGCCGAGCGGCTGGCGCAGGCGCGCGCTGCCGGCGAAATCCTCGGCGAGCAGGTGTGGCGGCAATTCCCCTGGATCGGCTGCTCGCACGGTGAGGGTGGCTATGCACATGCCATGCCCACGACCACCGATCCGCTCGAGGCGATCCTGAATCGCACCTGGCGGCCGGCGTTGTCGGTCACCGGCGCGTCCGGCTTCCCGGGCATCGACTCCGCCGGCAACGTGCTGAGGCCAAAGACCACCTTCAAGCTCAGCCTGCGGCTGCCGCCGACCGTCGACGGCGGGCAGGCGACCGCGCAACTGAAGCACCTGCTCGAGGCCAACCCGCCGTACAACGCCCGCGTGACTTTCGATCCCGACTGGGGCGCAACCGGCTGGACTGCGCCGACCACCGCGCCGTGGCTGGCGCGCGCGGTCGATGACGCGTCGCGTGCCGCCTTCGGCCGCGAGGCGGCCTGGATGGGCGAGGGCGGCACGATCCCGTTCATGAACATGCTCGGCGAGAAGTTCCCGCGCGCGCAGTTCCTGATCACCGGCGTGCTCGGCCCGAAGTCGAACGCCCACGGGCCGAACGAGTTCCTGCACATCGACTGCGTGAAGAAACTCAGCGTCGCGGTCGCCAGCATCGTCGCGCACGTGCCCGCCTGAGCACCGGCACGGATGGCCGCCGACTGGCTCACGCGCGCCGGCATCCTGGCGCGTCGCTACCCGGCGGCCATCGCGGTGACCCTGGCGCTGGTGTCAAGCCTCGGCGCCTGGGTCTACTCGGGGGTGCGAACGGCGCTGGTCGACCTGGCGGCCGCCAACCTGCGCTCGCTGGCGGCCAGCGAAGCGCTGGCCGTCGAGACCTGGATCGGCGAGAAGCGGCTGAACGTCCTGCGCTGGGCGCGCGACGCGCGGGTGAGGGAGGCCGCCGAGCAGCTCCTCAGCGCCGCGCTGCGGGGTGACGCATCGCTGCGCGCGGCCTGCGCCGGCGCGCCGGGCGCAGGGCTGGTGCAGGTCATCGATGCGCTGCGGCTCGAGGACGCCGCGGCGGCGATCCACCTGATCGATCGTGAGGGCCGGGTGCTGGCCGCGCGCGATTCCACCAAGTGCGCGCTGCAGGTCGCGCCGGCGTTGCGCCGTGCCTTCGAGCCCGCGCTGCAGGGGCAGGCGCAGTTTGCCGCCAGCCGCTACGCGGCCGAGCGCATCGGGGTGGTCGAGGCTGGCGACGCACCCAAGGTCTGGATCTCGGCACCGGTGCGCAATGCGGCCGGCGAGGTGATCGCCGTGCTCGACATCGGCAAGCCGGCGAACGAACGCTTCACGCCGCTGTTCTCTGCCGCCGGCATTGGCGACACCGGCGAGAGCTACGCCTTCGACGGACGCGGCGTGCTGCTGACAGAGAGCCGGTTCCTGGACACACTGGTCGAGCGGGGTGCGCTGCGGTCCGGCGAGCGTAGTGTGCTGCGCCAGCGGCTCGACGACCCGGATTCGAACGGCGAGCCGCAGCCCATCCGCCTCGTTGCGCAGGCGCTGGAGGGGCGCAGCGCCACGCCGGCCCGGCTGCAGGGCGACCTGTCGGAGCCTTACACAACCTACCACGGCGAACGCGTGGTCGGCGCCTGGCGGTGGCTGGAGCCGCACGAGTTCGGCATCGCGGTGGAGGTATCCGAAGCCGAAGCCTTCGCGCCGCTGCGGCGGATCGAACTGGCGTTCCTGGCGCTCGGCGCGGCGGTCAGTGCGGTTGCCTTCGGCTTCCTGGTCGCGCTGCTGCGCATGCAGCGAATGGCCGAGGAAGTCGAGGCGGCGCGGCGGGTCGGCAACTACGAGCTGCTGGAACAGGTGGGCCAGGGCGGCATGGCGCGTGTGTATCGCGCCCAGCACCGGCTGCTCAAGCGACCGACCGCGGTGAAGATCATCGAGCTGGCGATGACCAGCGACGAGATGCTGGCCCGCTTCGACCGCGAGGTCCGGCTGGCCAGCCAGCTGATGCACCCGAACACGGTCGAGATCTTCGACTACGGCCGCACGCCGGACGGACAGCCGTTCTACGCGATGGAGTTCCTAGACGGCCTGACCCTGCAGCAGATCGTCGAGCAGCACGGGCCGCTGCCGCCGGCGCGCGCGGCCCATGCGCTGCGCGGCATCGCCGGCTCGCTTTCCGAGGCGCATGCGCGCGGCCTTGTCCACCGCGACATCAAGCCGGCCAACGTGATGCTGTGCCGGCGAGGCGGCGAGGACGACGTGGTCAAGGTGCTCGACTTCGGGCTGGTCAAGGACACGCGCTCACCGCACACGCGCGACCTGACGCGCGCCCTGCGCGTGCTCGGCACGCCCGCCTACATGGCGCCCGAACGCATCGAGCAGCCGGACAGTGCCGACACGCGGTCCGACCTTTACGCGCTTGGCGCGGTGGGGTTCTTCCTGCTCACCGGGAAGGCTCCTTTCGAGGGCGACTCCGACCTGGCGCTGGCCTACCGGGTGGTGCACACGCCGGCGCCACGGGTGTCGTCGGCGACGGCCGAAGCGGTTCCGGCCGAGCTCGACGAGCTCATTGCGCGTTGCCTGGAGAAGCCAACGGAACGGCGTCCGGCATCTGCCGCCGAGGTGGCGGCCGGGCTCGATCGTCTGCTGGCGGCGCTGCCCTGGACTAACCTGCAGGCGCGCCACTGGTGGGAAGCGCCCGGCGCGCGCAGCGCGCCGGTCAATGGCGCCGGCCGGCCGCCGTCATAGGCGCGGCTGCGCCGGCCGGTCGCCTGATCCTCAGTCCTTCGCCAGCAGCGCGTACAGCTGCTCGCGCGGCGCGCCGCTGACCTTGGCGGCGAGCGCCGCCGCGCGCGAGGCGGGCAGCACTTCGGCGAGCGCCGCCAGCCAGCGGCGCGTGACGGCGTCGATGTCGGCGGCAGCCGCATCACTGGCATCGACGAGCAGTACATACTCGCCGCGCGGCTCGGCGCCGATGGCCTGGCGCAGGTCTCCCGCCTTGCACGCCAGCAGCGTCTCGAATTTCTTGGTCAGTTCGCGCGCGATGACGACGCGCCGCTCGCGCTCGAGCACATCGGCCAGCTCGGCGGCGGTTGCGGCGACGCGATGCGGCGCCTCGAACAGCACGAAGGCCTCGCCGCGCGCTGCCAGTTCGCGCAGCAGGCGCTGCCGCTCGCGGGTGCCCGCCGGCAGGAAGCCGGCGAACGTCAGCAGGCTGCCACGCAGTCCGGCGGTGCTTGCCGCCGCCGTCAGTGAACTGGCGCCCGGCACCGGGACCACGCGCAGCCCGGCTTCCTGCGCCGCGCGTACCAGTCGCGCGCCGGGGTCGGAGATCGCCGGCGTGCCGGCATCGGTCACCAGCGCGATGCGGCCACCGGCACGCATGCGCTCGGCGATGGAGGCGGCCATCTCCTGCTCGTTGTGCTCGTGCACGGCAAGCAGCGGCGTGTCGATGCCGTAGCGCCGCAGGAGGGCGCCGGTGGTGCGGGTATCCTCGGCGGCGATGGCATCGACCCTCGACAGCACCCACAGGGCGCGCAGCGTGATGTCGGCCGCATTGCCAATCGGCGTGGCCACCACGTACAGCGATTGCGCCGGCAGGTCCTGCTGCGCGGCGCCGCTGGCGACGAGCAGCGGATCGGCTTCGATTTCGGGGCGATTCATGCGGGGCGTGCTGCTGCTGCTCGGGCTGCTGGCCACGGCATTGTCGGCGGCCGCCCAGCAGACCGCAAACCAGCCGGCGGAAACGCTGCCGGCGATCGTGCTGCTGCTGCCCGGCGCGACGACGCCGTTCGCCCGCGCGGCCGAAGCGGTGCGATCGGGCTTCTTCGCCGCGCACGCCACCGCCGGGGCGCCGATGGCGATCGAAGTCAGCGAGACCGACGAGACACCGGCGGCGGTCGCGGCGGCAATCGAGGCAGCGGCCGGGCGCGGCGTGCGGATGGTCGTCGGTCCGCTTTCGCGCCGC
>JADDYB010000632.1_pt1 | contig 11177 bp, 12 predicted proteins | sample 8641941 | NCBI WGS metagenome assembly JADDYB01 (sample SAMN16275377, study PRJNA637457) | freshwater sediment metagenome | isolation source: Lake Kineret sediment | place: Israel: Lake Kineret | collected 2013 | reverse complement strand
GTTTCAACGTGGATTCTCGGTATGCACGTAGCCGCCTCCGCGACGGGAGCCGACATCTATGCGCGCTGAACAGGGGGCCGCCATCATTCTGTTTGTCTTCGGGGCGGCTAGCTTCTACAGATGGCTTCGGTGGATAGGCCGGATGGCTCGCCAGTCGGACCTTGATGGTGCTGCGGTGGGTGCGGCTCGCTTGGGTGCGATGACTGGAAGGATGGCGCTTCGTCTGCTTGTGCCTATCATCTTCGCGGGGAGTGCGATGCTCCTGTTGGCGCTGACGAGGACTGGAGTAGCCGTTCCCGGCGCGTTCGCGATCGCCGGGTTGTGTGTGATCCTGATGTTCGCTGCCTCCATGCAACTCGGGCTCTACACTCTTATGGCCATTCAGACATCGCGTCGGCTTACGGCCGACGGGGACGCGTGCTCACGGGCGACCCGCGCCGAGCGCAGGGCCGCCTGCGGTCGGCCATCAGCGCACGACACTCCTGCGAATGAACCCTCGGATGCCAAGCGCCTCGGAGCTGACTGACGCTCTTGTGGTGAGTTGCGCGATCCGAACCTCAGAATCGAGGGTGGCGGAGAGAATCACATACACTATCCTGCTGTCTTCTCGGTGATGATTTTGACATCCCCCGGGGTGCCGTGCGCCTTCCTTGGCCAGCGGCCTCGCTTGGCAGCACGACCTCGCCCTTGAGCGCTACGTATAGGGCATCCGACGAGATCACGACGACGTACGGCTACGTGGATGCCAAGAATCCCGGAAAGCTATCCCGGTAGCTCCGAAGTACTAGGATTGGTCCAAGAAATGCAGCGCATCGACATCTTTCAAGCCGGCCACGTCCCGTCAAGTGGTGTATGAAGCCCTCTGCTCCGACCCCGAGCTTGTCGCTCAGCCGGCCATGAGCGCGGGCACCACCTCCTGATCGAGCCCGTCCTCCACCACGAGCATCGGCTGCATCGTCTTCTCAATCGACTCGATCGACATGTAGCGGCGGGAGACCTGCCACTCGTCGTGCTGCTCGGAGAGCACCGAGCCCACGAGCCGGATGATGCTCTCACGGTTCGGGAAGATGCCAACGACGTCACTCCTGCGCCGGATCTCCCGGTTCAGGCGCTCCTGGGGGTTGTTGCTCCAGATCTGGCGCCAGTGCGCCGTCGGGAAGGTCGCGAACGCCGTGATGTCGGCGGCCGCGTCCTCGAGCATCTCCGCGACGTCGGGGAAGCGCTCCTCGAGCTGCTCGACCACCCGGGCGAGCTGGGCGGCCACCTCTTCCGCACTCGGCTGCGCGAAGATCGTCCGCACGAGCGTGGCCACGAAGGGCTGGGCGCTCTTCGGCACACGGCAGAGCACGTTTCGCATGAAGTGGGTGCGGCATCGCTGCCAGGCAGCACCGGGGAGAACAGCCTCGATCGCGGAGATCAGCCCCTTGTGCGAGTCAGAGATCACAAGCCGCACTCCGGAGAGGCCTCTGGCCACCAGGTCGCGCAGGAACGCGGTCCATGCGGGACCGGACTCCTCCGTGAACGTGTCCAGGCCGACGATCTCACGACGACCCTCTGAGTTCACCGCCGTGGCGACGACGCAGGCGACTTTCACGACACGTCCGCCCTCGCGCACACGAATGGCGAGCGCGTCGACCCACAGGTACGGGTACGCTCCGTCGTCGAGCGGGCGGCTGCGAAACGCCGCGACCTCCTCGTCGAGCGTACGAGCCAGACGCGAGACCTGCGACTTGGAGATGCCCTCGATGCCGAGTGTCTTCACGAGCCCGTCGACTCTCCTGGTCGAGACCCCGCGCACGTAGCACTCGGCGATGACTGCCACGAGCGCACGCTCAGCGCGGCGTCTGTTCTCGAGCAGCCAGTCCGGGTAGTAGCTGCCCTCGCGCAGCTTCGGGACGGCGAGCGGGATCGTGCCGACGCGGGTGTCGAGATCGCGCTCGCGGTATCCGTTGCGTCTGTTCACGCGCTCGTCGCTTCTCTCACCGTAGGCGGCGCCACACAGCGCATCGGCCTCGGCACCCATGAGCTCTTCAGCGAACACACGCAGCATCTCACGCATCAGGTCGACGTCCGCGTCTTCCAACGTCTTGCGCAGCCAGGTCAGGCGGTCCATCTTGTCCTTGGTCACTGTCTCCTCCTCGACTCCGGGTCTCATCACCCTCGAGGATGGAGCAGTGGCCGCCTCATGTCAGGCGACCCTCGGGAACTCGTACACCACTACCGGGGACGTTAGCGACTGCCGACAAGACCACTGCGTCTGCGTCGACGCGATATATCAGCCGCCAAGTCACTCGTTCATCCACGACTCTCAACTCATGGCACCGTGTGCCGATGCGGGGCATCGGTCTCGATGACGGCATGCTGAGCGACTCGCCACGCTGCAGTCGACGAAGCAGCAACCCCGCCTCGATTCGAGCAGCAGTCGAGAACGGCGGAGTCTTCACTGAGCCGTCCAGCCATACCAGTGGCTTGTTCGCTTCACAGCTCGAATGCATGATATCTCATATCTGACATACCGCCAAGGTGCGGTCATCCGACGATTCTCTGTCTCGGACCATGATCGCGTGGGGTTGTTACTCGGGTCTTACCGTTTCCTGAACGCGGGGGAGTAGCGTCAGCGCTCGGAGTCCGGTGAGTCCGATGTGCCGCCAGCCGCCGCTGCGGCACCTCGACGGCGGCCACGGCCCTCTGCGTTCGCCTCAAGTCGTTCGACGAGCCAGACCTTGATGATCGACTGGCGAGTGACGCCCATCCGATGCGCCTCGGCGTCGAGCGCTTTGACCACCCAGGTGGGAAAGTCCACGTTGACGCGCTGGCTGGGCTGGCCGGGCCTGATCATCGTGTCGAGGTCGAAGTACTGAAGAACGTCTTCAACACCTTCGTCGAACTTCTTGTCCAGTTCATCCGCGTCCATACGCCCGTACCTCCTCATGCCGCGCTCTGCGCACGGAGATCATGTGCTCCCCAAAGTATAGGTTCTATACCGTTTCGGCGCACCGAGGGTGCATCTGCAGGCAAGATTCCGTTTAGATCCGTGTGATTGGATGGAGCTGGAGGTGTTCTGATGTCTCGTCCACACCCATTCATCCCAACGTCTGAAGTTGACGCGTGTCACGTGACGCGTTACATTTCCAGATGATCAAGTCATTCGCCGACAGGAAGACCGAGCAGTTCTGGGTGACGGGCACGTCGCACTGGCTGCGGCCCGATATCGTCAGGCGGGCGTTGAGGAAGCTATCCGCCATCGATGCCGCGACGCAGATCGGGGTGTTGCGTGTTCCGCGGGGCAATCGACTGCACGCCCTCGACGGGGATCGCGCCGGCCAGTACTCGGTGTCGATCAACGACCAGTGGCGTATCTGCTTCCGGTTCGTGAATGGCGATGCGTACGACGTCGAGATCTGCGACTACCACTAGAAACCAGGTGAGCCAGTCATGGGCATTCCGAACACGAGGACTCTGGAGCGTCGGCCGATCCATCCCGGAGAGATCCTTCGCGAGGAGTTCATGGCGGACTACGGTCTCAGCGTGAGCGCACTCGCCGGTGCGCTCGGCGTCTCTCGCCAGTCGGTGAACGAGCTCGTTCGCGAGCGTCGCGCATTGAGCCCGGAGATGGCTCTGCGCCTGGCGCGGCTGTTCGGGAACAACGCGGACTTCTGGCTGAATCTCCAGCGTGCGGTGGACCTCTACGATGCGAACGTGGCCATCAGGGAAGACGTCGGCCGCATCACGCCGCTTCAGGTCGCGTAGCGCTCGCCCGCACCCCCTCCCGCACGCCGCTGGCACTCGCTATAATCGAGTGCCAGAATCCGAGGTCCGACAGCGCACGTCACAGGAGCAGCTCAGCCATGCTCAACGAACGCCGCCGGCGCGTGCTCCAGGCACTCGTCGAGGAATACATCTCAAGCGCCGTGCCGGTGGGCTCGCGCACGCTTGTCGAGCGCTACGAGATGGGCTGCAGCCCCGCGACAGTGCGAAACGAGCTCTCGATCCTCGAGGAGACCGGATACGTCGTGCAGCCGCACGTCTCGGCGGGGCGCATGCCCACCGACACTGGCTACCGCAGCTTCGTAGACGACCTGCTCGAGCACGAGGAGCCCTCCCAGGCGCCGGGCGAGCTGTCCGCGGCCTCGCACGGCCACGCGCTCGAGGTCGACGAGGTCATGCGCGAGACCTCGGCGGCGCTCACGCGACTCACGAACTGCATCGCGATCACGGTCGCACCCAGCCTCACCGCCGCGCGCGTGAAGCGCGTCGACCTGCTCTCGATGGCGCCGAGGCGCGCGCTGCTCGTGCTCATCACCGAGTCGGGCCAGGTCGTCAACCGCTCGCTCGAGCTCACGCACGAGACCACGCCCGAGCGCCTCTCGGAAGTCGAGCGCGCGCTGAACGCGTGCGTGGTCGACAAGCGCGCCGACGAGGTCCGGCCGCTCTCGGACGCGCTAGACGCGCCCGGCGGGTCGGTGTCAGCCGACGACGTGCTGCTCGCCCGCGTGGTGGCCGAGATCGTCGACGCGCTCGAGGAGGCCGACCGCGACCGCATGCACCACGGCGGCGTGCCGGCGCTGCTCGCCCAACCCGAGTTCCACGACGCGGACCGCGCCCGGCCGCTCATCGAGTTCCTCGAAGACGGCATCGCCGTGCTGGAGGCGCTCTCGGAGGCGCTCGCCACGCGGGATCTGACCGTTCGCATCGGCGGCGAGAACCGCCGGGCCGAGTTGGGGAACGTGAGTATCGTGGCCTCGGCGTACTCGGGGGGCTCGACGGATGGTGTCGTGGGCGTCGTGGGGCCGACAAGGATGGACTACGGCCGGGTCATCGGGGCGGTCCGTGCCGCCGCGCAGGGACTGTCAGAGACGATGGGACAGGAGTGATCGCGATGGGCCTTCAGGGGATACCGCTCACGGTTGCCGACGGCGAGGTCATCTTCTCGCGTGGGGACGCCGCCGCGGACATGTACATCGTGCGCTCCGGCTCGGTCGACATCGTCGCCTGGGGTTCCGATGGCCCCGTCGTGCTCGAGCACATCGAGGCGGGCGGATTCTTCGGGGAGATGGCGCTGTTCTCGCCGGGCCCCCGCTCCGCATCGGCCGTCGCCCGCGGCGAGACGGAGCTCGAGGTCGTCGACACGCCGACGTTCCAGGCGTTCGTGGGCGATCCGATGATCTGGGCCGTGTGTGCGAGGTTGAGTGACCGGTTGCGCCGCGCGACTGCCGCGGCCCTGGAAGACGACGAGTAGGAGACACAGTCCGTGCCCGCTAGCACCCGCGATTACTACGAGGTCCTTGGCGTCACCAAGTCCGCGAACGCCGAGGAGATCAAGAAGGCGTTTCGCCGCAAGGCGCGCGAGTTCCACCCGGACGTGAACAGCGCGCCGGATGCCGAGGAGCGCTTCAAGGAGGTCAACGAGGCCTACGACGTGCTCTCGGACCCCGGCAAGCGCGAGCAGTACGACCGCTTCGGCACGGTGGGCCGTGGCGTGGGCGCCGGTGGCCCGGGTGGCGGCTACGTCGACCTGAACGACCTGTTCGGCGGCGGTGGCGGCGGGGCAGGCTTCGACATGGGAGACCTGTTCAGCGCCTTCTTCGGCGGCGTCTCCGGCGGCGGGCGTGGCATGCGCCGCGAGGGCCGCGACATGGCGATGGGGATGCGGATCACGCTCGAAGAGGCCGCGACCGGCGTCGAGAAGGAGATCGTCATCGACCGCCTCGCCACGTGCGAGGCGTGCAAGGGCACCGGCGCGGCCGAGGGCGCGAGCGTCGCGACCTGTCCGGACTGCCACGGCTCGGGCCAGAAGGTCACCGAGCGGCGCACGTTTCTGGGCGTCATGCAGACCGCGGGGCCGTGCGAGCGCTGCGGCTCGAGCGGGCAGGTGCTCGACAACCCGTGCGACGAGTGTGAGGGCTCGGGCCGCGTGCCGGATCGCGACCACATCACCGTCGTCGTGCCCGCCGGCATCCGCGACGGCCAGCAGATCCGCCTGCGCGGCATCGGCGAGGCGGGCATCCGCAACGCGGCCGCCGGCGACCTCATCGTCACCGTGCGCGTGGCTCCGCACGAGTTCCTGCACCGCGAGGGCGACGACCTGCACTGCAAGGCGACCATCACGATGACGCAGGCGGCGCTGGGCGCCGAGCTCGAGGTCTGCGGACTCATCGAGGACAACGAGGTCAAGGTGCCCGCCGGCAGTCAGCACGGCGACTCGGTGCGGGTGAAGGGCCGCGGCATGCCGCGCTACGGCGGCGGTTCGCGAGGCGACCTCATCGTGCACCTGGGCGTCGAGATCCCGAAGAAGCTCTCGAAGCGCCAGAAGGAGCTCCTGCACGAGCTCGACACCGAGTTCGGCGACGGCGCGACCGAGGAGAAGGGCGCCCTGGAGCGGCTCAAGGACTGGCTGCGGGGCTGACGTGTCGGCCCACCGCTTCTTCCTCGCATCCGCGCTGCCCGAAGCTCCCGACGGCGCCGTCACGCTCCCGCTGGCTCCCGAGGACGTGCACCACGCGGTCTCGGTGCTGCGCGTCGAGCACGGCGAGGAACTCGAGGTGGTCGAGCCGGACGGCTCGGTGTGGCTCGTGCGCGTGAACAACGCCGCACCGCGCGGTATCGTCGCAGAGGTGCTCGGCCGGGTGGAGAGCGCTCCGGAAGGTCCCGACGTCGTGCTGGTCCAGGGCGTCGCCAAGGGCGAGAAGATGGACGCGATCGTGCGCCACGCCGTCGAGGTGGGCGCGAGCGAGATCGTGCCGTTCCTCGCAATGAGGAGCATCGTGCGCCTGGACGCCGGTAAGCGCGCCGAGCGGGGCGAGCGTTGGCGCCGCATCGCGAAGTCCGCAGCCGAGCAGGCGCACCGCTCGCGCGTGCCGATCGTCCGCGACCCCGTGAGCACGGGCGCGCTGTGGGAGATCCTCGACGGCTTCGATCGCGTCGTGGTGCTCTGGGAGGAAGCGGGCGCCGAGGGGCAGGGCATCGCCGACGCGCTCGCACCCGTCTGCGACCGGTTCGGCGCGCGCGTGGCCGTGGTCGTGGGCCCCGAGGGCGGTCTGTCCGCCGAGGAGGTCGAGGCGTTCGCTGACGCGGGGGCGGTGACCGCGACGCTGGGGCCGAACGTGCTGCGCGCAGAGACCGCGGCGCTGATCGCGCTGGGGCTCGCCGTGCACGAGCTGGGTGGCCTGGGGAACTCGCGGTGAGCGGCGAACCCGCGCCGGGAGAGCACCCGCGCGAGCTCGCAGTCGCGTTTCGCACGCTGGGCTGCAAGGTGAACCGCGTCGAGAGCGACAACATCGCCGCGGAGCTTCTGGGCCGTGGCTGCCGCGTCGTCGACGAGGACGAGGCCGCCGTCATCATCATCAACACCTGCACCGTCACGGCCGAGGCCGACTCGAAGGCCCGAAAGGCCGTGCGCCAGGCGCTGAAGGCCGCGGGCGAGCCGGTCGTCGTCGTGACCGGGTGTCTCGCCGCGCTCGACGCCGAGGGGTTGCGCGCGCTAGGCGATCGGGTCGTGGTCGAGGCCGATAAGGAGGCCGTGGCCGCCCGCGTCGCCGAGGCGCTGGGGATGCGCGCCGACGCAACAGCGCCCGCCGCGCGCACGGGCGAGGGCTTCCGCACGCGCGTGGCGGTCAAGATCCAGGACGGCTGCGACAACTTCTGCACTTACTGCATTGTGCCGTACGCGCGCGGCGTGCCCCGCTCGAGGCCCGCCGACGAGATCATCGCCGAGGTCGAGTCGCTCGTGGCCGCCGGCGTGCGCGAGGTCGTGCTGACCGGCATCAACGTCGCGAAGTATCACGACCCCGAGGCCACCCGGCTCGCGTGGCTCTGTTCCGCGATCGCGCGCGAGACGGGCATAGAGCGCATCCGAGTCTCCAGCGTCGAAGTGCCCGGCTTCGGTCCGGAGATGCTGCAGGCGATGGCGTTCTCCCGGCAGATCGTGCCGCACTTCCACGTGCCCCTGCAGAGCGGCTCGGACCGCATCCTCGAGGCGATGGGCCGCCACTACACCGCCGAGCAATTCCACGAGATCCTCCGGGCATGCCAGCTGATCAGGACCGACATCACCTACACCACCGACGTGATCACGGGATTCCCCGGAGAGACCGAGGAGGACCACGCGGGCACGATGGAGCTCTGCGAGAAGATGGGCTTCAGCCGCCTGCATGTGTTCCGCTACTCGCCCCGCAAAGGAACCCCCGCTGCCGAGATGCCCGACCAGGTGCCACCGGAGGTCAAGGCGAGACGCGCCGAGGAACTCCGGGCACTGGACGCCCGCCTGCGGCAGCGCTTCGTGGAGTCGCGGCTGGGCCAGACCGTCGAGGTGCTGGTGGAGCGCGTCGAGGACGGCGTCGCCGAGGGAACGACGCGGGAGTACCTGCGCGTGCGGGTGCCGGCGGGTGACACGCGCGTGGGGGAGACGATCGAGGTCGTGCTGGAGGCGGGGATGATCGTCCGGAGTTGACGAATCTTATAATCGTATATACGAATTTACGGTAGACGTTCGGTTGTTTCGTGCCACGAGGTGACGGACCGAGTCGATCCTACTCGGACTCGATCAAGCTCCTGCGACGAATCGTGGACCTCTTCGACTTCGACATCGACGTCGGCGGTGACGGTATGTCTTGGCGTAGAGCGCTATGGATAGCTATGCGGACTGTGTAGCATGGTGGCCCACGCGCTAAGAGGCGAAGTATGCAGAAGTGTGGATCTGCGCGTGGTGTTTACGCGGACCGTAGAATCTTGGGTTAGACACACGGGGGAGGACTGTTGGCTTTCGCGGGTTGGTATGCCTTGGTCGTCGGCGCACTCATGATCGTGCAGTGGGTGTTCTTCATCATCGCAGGCCAGGTGCCGGAGCTGCAGACCGAGCCGCTCCGCATCGCTTTTCACCTCGCGGCGGAAGGCGTGACCGCCATGCTGCTGATCCTCGCCGGCGTAGGGTTGCTTCGGTCGCGGCGGTGGTCGCGAGGCCTCGGGCTCGTCGCGTTCGGCTCGCTGGTGTACACGAGCATCGTCAGCCCCGGTTACTTCGCGCAGCTTGGCCAGTGGCCGCTGGTGGCGATGTTCGCGGGGGTGCTGATCTTCGCCGTCGTCTCCATCGTGCTCTTGATGAAGGCGTCAGACGGTGTCTAACCCGTGCTTCCAGCTGACGCGCCAGGCGTTACCGTGTGAAGAGAGGTCTTCGGCGCGCAGCTGAAGCACCGAGACGTTAGACGGAATCGGTCACTTGGAAGTGCGAGTGGCATAATCGTCCGGGGCAGACCTGAGTCTCGACCCTGGGGAACCTGCACATCGATGCGCGTGAGGAGGGAGGTCGCATGGTGGGTGATCGACTCAGCGAATCGCTGACGATGAGCGTCCGCCTAGACTCCTGCGAAGGGAGAGCGACTACATTCCGTCGCTTCACCTTGCCGAGCCTTGAGGACAGCACGTACTACGTCGCGGCGTGTTCTCTACTTGAGGACGATGGCTTCCCGACAAGGTTCGCATCTGCCCTCGAAGCGGTGCACCATCCACAAGACGCGTCGACCGTTCGAGACATAGTCGCCGAAAGCGCTCAGAACCTGAAGAACTCCCTAGTGTCTGACCAACCGATGCCTTGGTATCTGGCAGAGTTCCTTCGGCGCATCCACAGGATGACTGCCGACGCCAGTGACAGGGATCGCCACTTCGTGATAACCGTCAACGCCTGCCGCGAGTACTACTGGTATACGCTCGAATGCGAAGAGCGTGATGCCGATCAATCGGCAGAAGCGCCGCCATCTGGTGCGACTCAGTCTATGCGCAGGCTCCTGTGCCACACACCGTTCTTCGAGAACGCAGCTCCCAGAGGTGGTGCTCCGCGTATGCGGGGAATCGCCGACACTCTACTATTCCTGGCTCCTACTCTGTCTGGTCTTCAGGGAGCTAGCTATGAAGATGTCGTCGGCTGGTTCGATATCGAGCTCAGCTGCGTCGTGACCGCCTGGGGCGAACAGTCCTTCGACATCGCTGTGTCCCCAAGCGTCAGCGCGATTAGTAAGAGAATCCGTGCTGGAGATACCGAAGTGCTGATGTCAAGTCCGAACGTGCGGGAGGCCGTGGCCTCACTACGGGATTCGTGGCTGGCGCCAACACCGCAGTCCCTACTTGTGTGTGCATGGACGGGCTCCGGCAAAGAGGTTCTTGTGAGCTTGGTCAGGTCCGCCCGCATGGCCACGCGTGAGTGCAGATGTCTCGAGATATCCGCTGCGTCCATGGACGGAACGCCTGCCCTGTTTCGCAGGCTGCTCGCCGCCAAGGAGGACGTTGGCCTCGAGGACGACTCCGTCGAGACCTTCATCTTTCTGGACGAGATACACCACAGCTCGGCAGAGGGACTGCGCGCTGGCCTGCTCAGGCTTCTCGAGAACGGAGAGTTCGACACTGCTGACGAGAAGTGCCGAGCTAGCAACGTCACCTACGTCTTTGCCGGGAGCCTTTCGCTAGACAAGATGCGAGCCCGACCCCCCGCGGACTTCTGGACCCGAATCCAGAACACGGTCGTGTTACGCCATCCGTTACTTATCGACGATCGTCAGATTCGTGAACAGGTTCTGGAGGACTACTTCCTTCTGTTCTGGCGCAAAGCATTGTGCAAGTGGCAGGCAGCGAACGACGTTGCGACGGAGCACATAGTGGAGTTCCTTGCCACCGAGTCGACCTGCGAGGCTCTGAGTGAGGTGTTTTCGCAACACCTGTCGTCGCCCCTAATCCGTCTGCTCAGCGTTCGAGAGCTGCGCACCATCGTCGAGAGGGTGCTCGGCCTGTCAGTGCACAAGCTACGTACTCGAAGCGATCTCAACCCTCAGGTGGCGCTCCAAGTCGTTCTCGAGGAACTTGATTCCTGGATAGTCCGGACGTTCAATGAGGTAGTGCCCGAGATGGATGCTCGCGCACCGTTCTAGGGAGTCTCAATGCGCGTAATGATCATCGCCCATGTCGGAGAAACTGTGGGTCACGTGGTGCGCGGGCTCGCCATTGCAGACGCCCTTGCTCACCAAGGCGTCGAAGTCGAGTTCGCGGTAGACCCTCGGGCAAAGTGGTTGCTTGATGCATGGCCGACTTCTTACCGCGCCCACGCCATTCACTGGGACTTCTCGCACAACTCGTTCACCCGCACGTCGGCACCCGAGCGCGTACGTGACGCAATCGTCCACGCGAACAGTGAG
>JADDYB010000631.1_pt1 | contig 11206 bp, 10 predicted proteins | sample 8641941 | NCBI WGS metagenome assembly JADDYB01 (sample SAMN16275377, study PRJNA637457) | freshwater sediment metagenome | isolation source: Lake Kineret sediment | place: Israel: Lake Kineret | collected 2013 | reverse complement strand
TCCTCGGCCAGTTCAAAATGGGATTCGAGGGACAGCCCATCGCACACATGGACCACCTGTGGAACTTTCTGGGCATGTCCCTTGCGGGACTGGCCTTCGTGCTGGCCGGCGGATGTCCGGGCCGGCAGCTCTTCCTCTCCGGCGAGGGGGATCTGGACGCCGGCATTTTCGCCCTGGGCATGATCTTCGGCGCTGCCTTCTCCCACAACTTCGCCATGGCAAGCTCGCCGAAGGGTGCGGCGGCCTTCGGGCCCGCCGGGGTCATCGCTGGACTCGTCTTCTGTGTCGCCATCGGTTTCGCCATGAGGGAGAAAGCAAAATCCTGAGCCTGTAAAGAAATGAAGATCAAAAAAGGAGCTGAACATGACAGCCAGGAAAATCGACGCACGGGGACTTTCCTGTCCTCAACCCGTTGTGCTGACCAGCCAGGCCATCCGGGAAGGGGCCGAGGCCCTGGAGGTCGTCGTCGACAACGAAGTCTCAAAAGAGAATTTGCTTCGCCTGGCAAAAAAATATAATATGCGCGCGGACGTGAGGGAAGAGAATCGGGATATCGTCATCCAGATGTCGAAGTAAATGAAGCGGATCCTGGCCTGGTATCGCACTCCGTGCTGCATCGCGGGTTCTTATGGTTTTTGGGTTCACGAAAAGAAACAACTTTGAGGGTGGCGGTCTCGTCCTTTTCACCAGCGTCGAAGAGGCCATCGCTGCCGAGAAGGTCCTGAAGGCGGGAGAATACGAAACGAAACTCGTGGCCCCGCCGCCGGAGCTGAGAAAGGGCTGCGACCTTGCCCTCGAGATCAACCTGGTCGAAAAAACGGGTGTGGAGCGGATGCTTCACGCAAAGAACCTGTCCTTCCTGGAAATCCTCCCCGTGAAAAGCGGGAGCGAACTCCTGCAGGTCGTCCAGGTGACCGATTTCGGCGGCGCCATCATGGTCAAGGCCGGAAACATGAAGCTCACCTTCGACCGGGGCAGTGGTGTCATCCTGAATGTCTCGGGCGGCGGCTGTCCCGACATCCCTTTCCTGCACGCTGAAATGCTCGACAAGAAGCTTGCCGAAGCACCGAGACCCAGGGACAGGGGCTACACCCTCTGTTCCCTCATGCTCGACCGGGCTTTTGTCGAATCCCTTGACATCTGGTCGAATGGACGAAAGTAACCTCATGTATCTAATCTGCGGAACCGTCCCGAGGAAGGATCTGCCCCTCACCCTTGGCGAGGTTAAGTTTCTGGGACATGTTATATCGCTGGACGGTGTTGAGATCCCCTGCACGCAGGGGACGGCGGCCCTGATCAGCGCGGCCTGTGTGACGGCCGGTTACCTCCGCCTCTCACCGCCGAGGGCCCTTCTCGTCGGGGACGACGGAACAGGAAAGGGAAGCCGTGCCCTTTACGAATATCTCATCAAGAATCTCCCCGCTCTGTCGCCGGGTGTTCTACTTCTTCACTACATGCTCCCGGTCATGGGCCTGATGAAAAAGGTCTGCGAATCCGTGTCGAAGATAAAAAAAGGGCCCTTCATGATCGCTGACGCCGCGGCCATGTATGCCGCCAAGGCGGCGGGCCTGGCCGCATCCTTCGACGTCTTCACCCCCGATCTTTCGGAGATGGCCTTTCTTGCCGACCCCGATGCCATGCACCCCGCATACGTGAGCAGGCATCTCTTCGAGTCCGATGCGTCGAAAATCCCGGAGCTCGTCTCCGCGGCCTACCTTCACAAAAACGCGGCGAAGATGCTCCTGGTCAAGGGATCGACGGACTACATCGCCTTGGAGGGGAAGATCGTTGGAACCATCTCTGAGCCTGATGTTCCCGCCCTGGAGGCAATCGGCGGTACCGGTGACACCATCAGCGGTATGGCGGGAGCTTTTATACAAGGCGGCTTCAGGCCCCTCGACGCCGCCCGCGTGACCTTCCGGGCAAACCGGATGGCGGGGCAGTACGCCGGCGCGACTCCCGCGACCCGGATCAGAGAAATCATCGAGGCGCTCCCCCGGGTGTTCGAGAAACATCTGGATGAGTGGATAAAAACCTAGTAGTCTTCCTAAAGGAGAAATTTTAAATGAGCGGTGAAAAGAAGTTTCGTCTCACAGAGATGGTCCACGGGGCCGGCTGAGCCTGCAAGATCGGTCCGGAGGACCTGAGCCGAGCGTTGAAAGGACTTCCCGTGCGAAGCGACCCCAACCTGATCGCGGGACTGGAGGGCTTCGAGGACGCGGGGGTGTATAAAATTTCCGACGATCTCGCCCTCATCCTGACGCTGGATTTCTTCACCCCCATCGTGGACGACCCCTACATCTTCGGCCAGATCGCCGCGGTGAACGCCCTCTCCGATGTCTACGCCATGGGCGGAAAGCCTCTCACGGCGATGAACATCATCTGCTTCCCCACGAAGAAGCTCGACATGTCTGTCCTCCACGACATTCTCCTCGGCGGGCTGGAGAAGATCCACGAGGCGGGTGTCACCCTCGTGGGGGGCCACAGCGTGGAGGATGACGAGCCCAAATACGGTCTTTCCGTCACCGGGATTATCCATCCGAAAAAAGTGCTGCGGAATAACAGCGCCTGGCCCGGGGACAAATTGATCCTGACAAAGGCCATCGGTACGGGGATCGTGAGCACGGCGCTTAAGGGGGGCGAGGCTCCGGAGAAACTCCTCCGTCGATCCATCGGGACCATGACGACCCTCAACCGGCAGGCCGCCGAGCTCATGGTGGAGACGCCGGGCGTACACGCCTGCACAGACATCACCGGCTTCGGCTTTCTCGGGCACGCCTGCGAGATGATCGAGGGAAGCGAAACGGGCCTTCGGATCTTGTCATCCGCCGTTCCCATCTTCGAGGGCATCCGCGACCTCATCGATGAAGGCTTCCTCCCGGGCGGTCTCTACCGGAACAAGAATTTCCGCATGCCCATGATCGAGGTCAAGAAGAACGTACCCGACTGGTTGCTGGACCTCCTCTTCGACCCGCAGACTTCCGGCGGGCTTTTGATTTCCATTGGAACGAAGGAAGCGGAGGGGCTTGTGAAACGTATGCGTGATGCCGGGGTCACCGATGCGGCCATCGTCGGCGAAGTCGCGAAGGAACCGAAGGCAAAGATCGTGGTGGAGTAAGGGGGCTTTCGCCGGATGTCAAAAAAGAGCTCAGGCCTTCTCGCGTGCCGGCGCCGGGCCGGCCATGTGGAGGTCTTCCTGATACACCCCGGAGGGCCTTACTGGGCAAGGAAGGACGACGGCGCCTGGTCCATTCCGAAAGGCGAATTTACGGCGGAGGACCCGCTGGAAGCGGCGAAGCGGGAATTTATCGAGGAAACGGGTTTCCAAACCGGCGGTCCTTACACGGCGCTCACCCCGATCAGGCAGCCGAGCGGAAAACTCATCCACGCCTGGGCCTTTGAAGGGGATTATGACCCGGCCGCGATCAGGAGCAACACCTTTTCCATGGAGTGGCCGCCCGGTTCGGGCATGATGCGGGATTTTCCAGAGGCAGACCGCGGGGGGTGGTTTTCCATAGAAAAAGCCAGGGAAAAGATCGTCCGGGGACAGGCGGGTTTTATCGACGAACTCGAAAAGCTTCTGGAAAGTAACAAAAACGCATGACCCTCATCGGAAGGCCCGTTCGGGTCTTCCGCAAATCTATTCACCACCGCGGAATTCCCTTCCCCTCCAGATCATGTAGATGACGGGATAGATGACGAGCTCCAGGATCGCCGAGGTGACAACGCCGCCGATCATGGGCGCGGCGATCCGCTTCATGACATCGGCCCCGGTGCCGGTGCTGAACATGATGGGAATGAGCCCCGCCAGGATGACGCTCACCGTCATGATCTTGGGACGAATTCGCTTGACGGCTCCGTGCATGATGCTCTCCTCCAGATCCTTGAGATTCCGGAGCCTTCCCTCCCGCTTCCACTGCTCGTAGGCAAGCTCCAGGTAGAGGAGCATGACGACCCCCGTCTCCGCGTCAAGGCCGGCCAGCGCGATGATGCCCACCCAGACGGCGATGCTCATGTTGTAGCCGAGGAGATAGAGAAGCCAGAAAGACCCCACGAGAGAAAAGGGCACGGCGAGAAGAACGATGAATGTTTTCACCACGGATCTTGTATTCAGGAAGATGAGGACGAAGATGATGAACACTGTGAGCGGGATGACGATCTTGAGCCTTTCGTGGGTGGTGACAAGGTACTCGTACTCCCCGCTCCACTCGATCCGGTATCCCTCGGGGATCTTGAGATCGGCCACCCGCTCCTTGAGCCGGTTCACGTAGCCGCCGATGTCGCCCCCGGAGTAGTCGATGAAAACGTAGGATGAAAGAAGCCCCTCCTCGCTCTTGATCACCGTGGGTCCTTTCACGAACCGGATGTCCGCGAGCTGTCCCAGGGGGACCTGGAGGGACCTCGCCTGGGCCGCCATTTCCGCCGGCGAAGGCTTCTGGTTTTCCATCATGACAGGGACGAGGACCCTCGCGAGGGCCTCGACGTCGTTTCGAAGGTCTCGGGGATAACGGATGTTCACCGGGTAGCGTCCCCTCCCCTCGACGGTCAGCGTGAGATTCATCCCCCCGACGGCCGTCTGGATCACCTCCTGGATGTCGTCCACGGCAAGCCCGTACCGCGCCGCTTCCTCGCGCCTGATATTGAAATCCAGGAAGTATCCCGTTGTGACCCGCTCCGCGTAGACGCTCCTCGTCCCCGGAACCCCCTTCAGCCGGTTTTCGACCTCGAGGCCGATCCGCTCGATCTCCTCGATCTTGGGCCCCAGGACCTTGACCCCCACGGGGGTGCGAATCCCCGTGGCGAGCATGTCGATCCTCGCCTTGATGGGCATGGTGAAGGAGTTGGCCACCCCGGGGATCGTCAGGGCGTCATTGAGCTCGTCTTTGAGTTTCTCGACCGTCATGCCGGCGCGCCACTGAGACTCCGGTTTCAGGTTGATGACGGTCTCGAACATCTCAAGCGGCGCCGGGTCTGTCGCCGTCTCGGCGCGCCCGGCCTTCCCGAAGACCTGCTCAACCTCCGGGATCCCCTTGATGAGCTTGTCCTGGATCTGCAGAAGCTTCGAGGCCTCCGATATGGAAAGTCCGGGGACGGTCACCGGCATGTAAAAGAGTGTCCCCTCGTAGAGGGGCGGCATGAACTCGCTCCCCAGCCTAAGGAAAGGGTAGACGGTCACGGCCATGATGAGGATCGCGGCGATGATGACCGTTTTTTTGAACCGCAGCGCCAGGTGAACCACCGGCTCGTAGAGCCTGTGCAGGACAATGCTGATGGGGTTCTTTTCTTCGGGCCTGATCTTTCCTTTGATGAAAAGTGTCATGAGAACCGGCGTCAGCGTTACGGCCAGGAAGGCCGAGAAGAGCATGGCAAAGGTCTTCGTGTAAGCGAGGGGTTTGAAGAGCCTGCCCGCCTGGGCCTGGAGTGTAAAGACGGGCAGAAATCCCACGGTGATGACAAGGAGTGAGAAGAAAAGCGACGGCCCCACCTCTTTGGCCGCCTCGATGATCACCTCGAGCCTGTCCTGCCCTCCCCCGCGGGCCTCCCATTCCTCAAGCTTCTTGTGGGCGTTTTCCACCATGATGATCGAGGCGTCCACCATGGCGCCGATGGCGATTGCGATGCCGCTCAGACTCATGATGTTGGAGGTCACGTTGAGGTAGAACATGCAGACGAAGGAGATGATGATCGCGACAGGGAGTGTGAGAATGACGACGAGGGCGCTCGGCAGGTGGAAGAGGAAGACGGCGCAGACGACGCTCACGGCGATGGAGAGTTTTAAGATCTCATCCTTGAGGGTATCGATGGCCCGGTATATGAGGTCTGAGCGATCGTAGGTGGTCACAACCCTGACACCCTTCGGGAGACTGGGCTCGATGTCCCGATTCAGGCGCTCTTTTACCCGCTCGATGACATTCAGAACGTTTTCACCGAAGCGGACAACAACGATCCCTCCCGTCACCTCCCCACGGCCGTCCAGGTCCGCTACCCCCCGCCTCATCTCCGGACCGAGCTGAATATTGGCGATATCGCGCAGGTAAACCGGCGTCCCGCCCCGGCTGCCCAAAGGGATGGTTTCCAGGTCCTTCAGGGTCTGGATGTACCCCCTGCCCCGGATCATGTACTCGGTGCCGCCAAACTCGAGAACCCGCCCTTCGACGTCGCGGTTGCTCTTCCTTATGGCCTCCATAACCCTGGTGATCGGGATGTTGAAGGCGACGAGCCGGTTCGGGTCCACGATGACCTGGTATTGCTTGACGAAGCCGCCGATCGAAGCCACCTGGGAGACGCCGGGGACGCTCTCGAGGGCAAGCTTGACATAGTAGTCCTGGATGGAGCGAAGCTCCGCGAGGTCGTGCTTTCCCGTGTCGTCGACCAGGGCGTATGAGAATCCCCAGCCGAGACTCGTGGCGTCGGGCCCGAGGACGGGGTTTGCATCGGCGGGAAGCTTACTTCTTACCGCCTGCAGGTATTCGAGTACCCGGCTTCTCGCCCAGTAGATGTCCGTCCCCTCATCGAAGATGACGTAGACAAAAGAGCTCCCGAGAAAGGAAAATCCCCGGACCACCTGGACCTTCGGCGCCGATAGGAGGGTCGAGGAGATGGGATAGGTGACCTGGTCCTCGACGAGATCGGGGCTTCGCCCCTGCCACTCCGTGTAGATAATGACCTGTGTGTCCGAGAGGTCGGGGATGGCGTCAAGGGGGGTGTTCCGGAGGGCCCAGTATCCCCAGGCAACGGCGGCGAGAACGACCAGAACGATGATGAACTTGTTCCTGGCGCTGAATTCGATGATTCTGGCAATCACAATCGTTTATCCTGCAAGCGAACAAATCAGATTTAACTCATAGCTGACAGGTTACAGATCACAAACAAAAGCCGCCCTGGCTAGCTTGGACGGAATCAGACAAGCCTATTTCTCCAGCGGTTTGATCCCCTTGATCTGCGCTTCCGAGTCGATGAGGAAGGAAGCCGACGCCGCGATCCGGTCCCCCGCTTTCAGGCCTCTCAGAACTTCTCTCATGCCTTCGGCCCGCAGGCCGAGCGCCACCTGCCGGGGCTCGAAGTAACCTTCCCCCCGGTCCACGTAAACGACCTGCCTCGTCCCCGTGTCGATGACGGCGTCATCGGGGACGGCGAGCCTCTTCCCCAGGTCGATCTTCACCTCCACGTTGGTGAACATCTGGGGCTTGAGGCGGCCCTCTGGATTGGGAATCGTGAAGCGGACGCGCCCCGTTCTCGTATCACCGGCCAGCGTGGGGTAGATATAGTCGATCCTCGAGGAAAATTCCTTCCCGGGGAAATAGCTGAGACTGATCGTTGCATGTTCCCCGACGCGGATGAGGGGAAGCTCGTATTCATAGATGTCGGCCATGACCCAGAGCGTCGAGAGATCCGCCACGTCGAAGAGTTTCTCACCGGCCATCACCCGCATTCCCTGGAGCGCCATCTTCTGGATGACGTAGCCGGTGACCGGGCTCAGGATCGTCAGTGTTCGCATGGGTTCGCCCGCCTCCTCGATCTTTCGGATCTGATCCTCGGGAATGTCCCAGAGTCTCAGCCTCTGCCTCGCGGCCGCCGCCAGCGCATTCACATCCTTCGAGATCGCCGACGCAGAGGGGTCACCGTCCTTCTTCTCCTTCTGCCATCTCAGCAGGTTGATGAACTCCTGCTGTGTCGCGTAAAGCTCCGGGCTGTATATCTCGGCGAGAGGTTCTCCCTCCCTGACAAACTTTCCGACATAATCCACATGGAGTTTCTCGATCCAGCCCTCCACCTTGGTGTTGACGGTCCTGAGTTTGCGCTCGTCGTAATCGATGCGCCCCACGGTCCGGATGACTTTTTTCATCGGTTTCGCGGTCACCTCGATGACCTTGACGCCGATGAGTTGCTGCTTTTCAGGTGGGATCTCGACGGCAGACGTTTCTTCCTGCGCCCGTGCCTCCACCGGCTGGCCGTGCTGGTGCCCGGAAGACTGCGGAGCCTCCCCGGCGGCCGCCGGGAGCTTCTGGTGGATGAACCGATGGTAACCCAGGTTGACCAGATAGAGGACGAGAAGGGATAAAAGGAGAGCGCCCGCAACAATCATCCATTTCTTCTGCTTCATGACTCCACACTCCGATGGGATGGCATCGTGATTCAACAAACCCCCGTGCGTCGGGGTCTATCGGGAACCTGATGCCGTTGACCCCCCTGTGAATTTTCCCGTCAGGGCCTCCACCCTCGCTACCGCCTTCTCCCGCTCCGAGTACTGGCCCCAGTAGGAAAGATCGAAGCCCAGAAGGGCCTTGAGCTTTGCGATCACCCCGCCGGCCTCCATCCTGCCCGCCGTGTACTGCGAAAGCGCGAGGTCAAAATCCTGGGTCGCCTTGGGGATGAGGGCGTTTCGGTAGAGGTCCATCAGCCGCTCGGCCGATTTGATCATGGCGTGATTTTCACGGATCGCCGAGGCGATCATGAGCTTTGTCGCCTCGAGTTCGTGCTTCGACTCCTGGAGTCCCGCCTCGGCCTCCCGCACCGCCGGTTCCTGCTTCGTCTTGTAATACAGCGGGATGTTGATCGTCGATGTTGCCCGGTACATGTCGCCGAAGTCGCCCCCTCTCGTCTCAACACCCGCGTTCAGCGTCACATCAGGAAAATATTCCCGTTTCGCCATGGAGACCTTCGTTTCGGCAGAATCCAGCATTTTCTGCTTCACCTTCACTTCGGGGGATGATTCATAGGCTTGTTGGATCAGTTCGTCGGGATTGGATTCGTATTTCATCGTCACGGGCGGCGGAGCGGGCACACCCAGGGGCACGTAGCTCTCCCTCCCCAGGGACAGACTGAGCATCGCTTCCAGGGAGGGTATCTTCTGCCTGAGCATCTCCTCCTTTTCCAGGAGCATGTACCTCTCCGCCTGGGCCATGATGACATCCTGCTGCGAGGCCATCCCTGATGCGTACCTCGCCAGGGCCGCCTCCTCGATCTTCGACAGGATCTCGGCCCTGACCCCCAGGACCTCGAGATTCTTGCGGACCAGGAAGAGGTCGTAGAAGAGCTCCGTCACCCGGGCGATCACTTTCAGACGCAAGGCCTCGAAGGAAGACCGCAGGCCCTCGGCATCGGCAGCCGCCATCTTCCCCTTGAGGCCGCGCTTCCCCAGGAAGGGGAACATCTGGGAGACCTCAAACATCCACTTGGCGTCGGGGCTTTCACCGTAGGTGTAACTCGACAGGCCTTCGTTCTGATAACCGAACATGAACATGGGGTCTGGGAGGCTCTCGGCCTGGGAGGTCCGATACCTCGAAGCGGCTACACGGGAATCCATGGCGAGGAGTTCGCGGTTGTGCTTGAGCGCCTCTTCAATGAGCGGCTGGAGTTCCAGTCGATCGGCAGACCAGACAGCGGATGGCATCATCAGGAGCGAGGAGATTAAGATGACAAGAAGCGGGACCGACCCTCTGATGGTCCGGGTCAGAAAAGTCATGGGACCCTTTCTCCTTTCGAAAAGACTGAATTCCCTGCCTGCAGAAAACGGGTTTTGAAGGCCACCCCTCCGGACGATGCGGACCCTGAGAAAGGGGGTCCTGCCGGGTGGAGGACCCCCGCATTCCTCGTGGGCTTGAAAAACCCTGTGTGGATGAAAAAAGTTATCTCGCGTCGAAAGTAAACTTGGTGTTCGTCGTCTTGCCGGCGCGGTTGATCTTCAGGTTCACATACCATGGACCCGACATGGAGATATCGAGGACGGCTTTATAAACGCTCCCGTCGATCCGGGCATCGGTTTTGTAATTCATCGGATGCATCCCCGGCATGGCGGGCATCCCGTATTCCACGAGCACTTTCGCATCCGTCACGTTCTTGCCCGAGGCATCCTTGACGGCGACTTCCAGATTGTTCTTCCCTATGGCGGGGGGGTTCCGGTCCATCGTAACTTCGACGTTATATTCACCGGCCTTCTTCTTCACCTCGTAACCCTTTGCGAAGGCCAGGCCCGTTGACAGCAGGATCACGAGACTGATCAAAAGGAATTTCTTCACGGCAAACCTCCTTTTTGAAAATTATCGTTCATTTTATCACAGAGAAATATCCGGCACTATCAATAATTAAAACCGCCTTCGGGCAAGGCGGCACAGTCACGCCTCCAACCTTTGCTTGAGAACGACCCGGTCAAAGTAGGCCTTGAGGGCCTCCATCTCTTCCCTCTCCCGCCGGGAGAGTGTTCCGCTTCCGAGCTTCTCACCGAAATAACCGTTGGCCACGACGGTTGCTGCTTTTTCCATCCTCCGGACGAGCTGCGCCGCACGGCCCGCCTGGAGGTAGAGACTGATGTCGTTCATGAAAAGGATGTCTCTCTGAAGTTCGTGGTATTTCCAGAACAGGACCTCTATCTTCCGGGCATTCCGTACGGCTTTCTCCACGGCCTCGGCTTCGATCTTGGAGCTGAGCCTCGGGGGTACGAGATCGTCTCTCAAATAGATCACATCCTCCCCGGTTGGAGGCTGGAGTCTTCCACCGACCCCTCTAAGCTTTTTCTCCCGGATGATCGCTTCAGGAATCTCCGGCGCCATGTCGATGATCACGATGCGGGAAGCGAGACCCGCGCGGCACACGGCCTCGAGAATCCGCTGTGTCAGCGTTGTCTTTCCCGTGTTGACATCGCCCAGGATCAAGGTCCGCTTTCCGAGAAACTCTGATATGTTGAGCTCCCGCTCCATGCCTCAACCCTTCTTTTTAAGTGTTTCCGGCAGCAGTAAAAGGAGCAGCGCTCCCAGGACATAAACGACACAGGTAACCGCAAGCCCCGTCTGCAGCCCGTAATGCTTTCCGAGGTATCCGATCGTGTAAGGGGCAAGGATGGCACCGATCCTCCCGGTGTTCCAGCAGAATCCCCCCGCGTAAGCGCGGATGCGCTCCGGGAAGAGTTCCGCATAGTACGCCCCGAGAATGCCGCCCACGCCGGGGAGCCCGAACCCGACAACGATCCCCCACCAGAAGAGAAAGGTCGGGTTTGGGATGACGATGTAGACGGCAATCGAGAGCGCGACCATGATAAAGGCGACGATCATGGCGTTTCGCCGCCCGATCCGGTCGGAGAGAACCCCGAAAAACTGGAAACCGAAAAACATGCCGATATACATGAAGAGGGAAAAGTTCGCCATGGTCGTGAGACTGAGCCCCCGCTCAAGGGTCAGGAAGGTCGGGATCCAGTAGGCCGCGCCCCAGT
>JADDYB010000630.1_pt1 | contig 11215 bp, 10 predicted proteins | sample 8641941 | NCBI WGS metagenome assembly JADDYB01 (sample SAMN16275377, study PRJNA637457) | freshwater sediment metagenome | isolation source: Lake Kineret sediment | place: Israel: Lake Kineret | collected 2013 | reverse complement strand
CCGCGGTAGCCCGCATCGCCCCGATTCCCTGCTTTTAGGCTTGATTTATGGCTCGGGGGCTTTTCCAGGGTTTTTAGGCGGCGACTGCCGGCGGATGGCGTCCGCGTATTTTAACGATGTACGCGGCTAAGGCTCCGAGTAACGTGGCGGCCGCGGGGTGGCCTGGGATCGCTTCTGGCTGGTTTTCCGGTGTTGGGCTCTGCTGGGCTGCCGCTACGGTTATGGTGTCCTGCAGCGTCCTTGTGCCTCGGTGCCATACGGTTACCTTGTAGGTGCCGGGCGCCTCGGCTTGGAACTCGTACCAGTTGGTGGCGTCTGCGTCTGGGGAGGTCTCTGACATCATGTAAATGCTCAGGGGGTTCATGGGCTCTCCCTGTGCCTGGGTTTGCCTGATCTTCATCCAGTAGTAGCACTGGGTTTCCTCCTTCAGGGTCGTGGACACTGTCAGTGTTACCTTGATCTGCTGGCCGACTGTGGGTTCACTGGGCTCCACGGTTAGGCCGCTGAACCTGTAGCCTTCGCTCATGTAGCCTGCCTCGTGTATGGTGAAGTTGGCGGCGTGTTCGCCGTCCACGGTGGCAGTGTATAGGCCGGGCAGCGTGAAGTTGAGTCTCAGCTCGCGGCCCGCGTATCCTCCGGGGCCCACTCCTACCCAGAAGGTGGTGGTGTTCACGTAGCCCTCGCAGGGGCCTTTGATGCCGGTGAAGGTGATGGAGACGTTTCCTGAAGTCCCCTGGCCTCCGGGGTTGGTGAAGCCCACCGTGCCGTATATGTCCTCGAATATGGTTCTGTTATCTGGGATCACGAGCTCGGCCAGCTCTATGCTGCCGCCGGGCATCAAGGTGATCTCATCTTCGCTTATCCTGAGGTAGGGGCCGCCCGGTGCGTGGGCCGTGTCCCCAGTCACAGTGAACTTGCCCTGGACGAGGCCGGGTACTGTGTACAGTGGCTGCTCCAGGTGCGTCTGATCCGTTAACGCTAGGAAGACGAGCAACCTCTCGCCTATGATGAACTCGGGCTGGTCCTCGACCCAGATGCCTTGTTCGCCTATCGTGCCGCCCTCCACCCTTACATACAGGGTGGTTGCGTTAACCGGATTCTTGTAATATCGTTCAACGCTGATGGCTACCACGCGGTAGATCAGACCTCTCTCCTCTGGGTGGGTGGTGATCCCCTTTACGTTGCCGAGGGCAACAGTGTCAGCTTCTTCCCACAGCTGCTCGTATGGTATCTTGATCATGGCTCCCCAGCTTACTGGCACTAGTAGGCTTAGGAGGATCAGGGCCGCCGCCACAGCTTTTTTAATCAATTCAAGATAAATCTAGTGTACGGACAATATAATACTAGGTTTTAGAACACCCCTGTGATTGGCCCCCTCAGCCCCGCGCTTCTTTGTTTCATGTAACACAGATATTGAAATTCTCACTATAACAATAATTATTGGGGGATTAAACTCTATTTATGGAATCGTTGAAAAGCAATCATGAAAACCTTTTAACAGGTTTTCTTGTCATGTTTGAATGGTCAAAAACGTATAAAAGCACATAATACATGGCTAAGACGAACAAAAATGGAGCAAAAAAACGCTCAAACCGCAATAATCCAGGCAATCAGCCACAACGAAAGAAGAGAAATCCTACGCATCCTACAGCGTCAACCAGAAGGCATAAAATACAGCAGCCTCCTCGGAGAAACCCAGCTAACCACAAGCAAACTAAACTACCAGCTCAACGAACTACAGGGACTCATAGAGAAAAACCTGGAAGGCCTCTACAACCTGACACACCTCGGCCTCAAAGCGATAAACATACTCGACAACATAAACCAGAACCTTGAAGACGATATCGAAATCGCGCCGATGCTGGAAAACCAGCGAAAAAAGTATGTCACAAAGAAGCTCAACGGGCTGTTCTACTTCTTAATAGCCGGGTCAGCTGTCGGCCCACTGGCATTAACTTACTTCTACTTTGCGGACCCGGGAAGCGGTATAACTACGTGGGTTCTTGTTTTAACTTACCTCTTGGTCGGTGCTTTCATGTATGGGTTGAACCAGATGAGAGGGAACAGCCCCAAGTACTTGTTAGGCTTCGTTGATTGGTTGGACTGGAAGTTTTTCAACGGCAGAGGAAGCGATGATTTCCGGGGACGGAAGATGTTTGTGTTGACTGTTCTGGGCCTCGTACTCGGTGCACTGGTTAGGAACGCGGGTCTAGGATTAATCACAGGTCTGTTCCTCGGTGCGGCCTTAGAGTACCAAGGCGGCGCCTAAATTCTATGTTTGAGTATTTATGAGGTGAAAAAAATGAAGCATTTGACTGAATGGATCAATAAGCAGCCTTTAGCATCATTCTTCATAATCTGCTACGCTATCTCATGGGGATTCTGGCTTCCCTTTTTAATATCCGCGCGCGCATAAGGTTGCATCAAGGACATTTCCGATTTATCCTTTTCATTCATTAATAAATATAATCGATGGGAAAAAGAAGTTTAGCCTATGTATAAGGTAACTAGCTACTCGGGGTGTTCTGGAGAACCCTTGATGTAATACTCGTTTTCCCTCCTTTCTTGAACCGGAAATCGCATGTGGGATACCCTTCTGCAATTGACATAGTCCGTCTCAGCCCCCAGCCAAACAGATCACTGCTGATGATATCCACATTGCATATGTATGGCGTAAGCTCCGGCGCGCCTACCACCTTCATAAACTTACAAACAGCACACTCAGTATACTCAATGCCGAAGTCAAATTCAACACCATCCCCCTCAACATAGCTGGCAACATAGTTCTCGGGGTACACTCGCCTCTGAGTTACTTCGGCCCCCTCTTTAGCTTTCTTCATCATTTTTTTAGAGAATATGTCACCTGTTAGGAACCTAAGGAAGACTTTTGGGTACGAGTTTAGGAACGCCTCGGTAAAATCATATATGAACTGCCCTGTTTCTTCCAGGGTTTTACCATGTTTTTGTAGTACTCTATAGATAGCCGTGTATTGAGCCGCGGATATGACATATCGCGTAAAAGTCTCCATGCCCCCCAAATAGGGTATAAGGGGTATGATGTTTTCATATTCTCTGCGCGTCTCTTCGACGAATCTGGGCGTTGACTCGCCGAAGCGAGATGCCAGGAACGGTTTGGATTTTTTGAATATGCCATCAAAATCCTTCAGAAGCTTATCTTTTATGGGTTTTTGGCCACTCACTTTAATCTTTATTTAAAATCTAATCTCTCTTATAGGACTTGTGCAAGTCCAATTATGAATATTATGTTATTCCATGTAACAAGGAATAAGACGTTTTTTGAGGATGTGATGTATTGTTGCAGCTTTCATGGGCTGTTGGGCTCCCCTCCAAAAATCTGCGCTGGTTTTAACTTATCAGTCTCGGACAAACATGTATGGCACGTAGATTGAGGTATCCTGAGTCTCGCAGGGTCAACCACGTGGATGTTATTCACGGGGTCAAGGTCCCTGACCCGTACAGGTGGCTGGAGGACATAGACTCCCCTGAGACCCGCAGGTGGATCGAGGAACAGAACAAGGTAACCTTCGCTTATCTGGAGGCTATTCCTGAGCGAGAGCAGATCAGGAAACGGATGACCGAGCTCTGGGACTTCGAGAAGTACGGCATCCCCTTCAGGCGGGGGGACAGGTACTTCTACACGTTGAACGACGGCCTAAGGAACCAGGCGGTGCTCTACTGGACGGAGGGGCTGCGAGGCGAGCCCAGGGTGCTCCTGGACCCTAACGGGCTGAGCGAGGACGGCACAGTTGCCCTCACGGGGCTGGAGGTGAGCGAGGACGGCGGGCTGCTCGCCTACGGGGTCTCCTCTGCGGGCTCCGACTGGCAGGAGTGGAGGGTGAGGAACGTTGACACCGGCGAGGACCTCGGGGACCACCTCAGATGGACCAAGTTCACAGCCGCCTCCTGGACCAAGGACGGCGCCGGCTTCTATTACAGCAGGTTCGACGAGCCCGTGGGGGAGGCCCTGAAGGAGGCTAACTACTTCCAGAAGCTCTACTACCACAGACTGGGTGACCCCCAGTCAGATGACACGCTGATCATTAAGCGAGACGACGAGAAGGAGTGGAGGTTCCACGGCGAGGTGACCGAGGAAGGCGGCTACCTTGTCATAACGGTGACGCGGGGCACCTACCCTGAGGCCCAGATACTATACAAGGACCTGAAGATGGACGGCGAAATCGTTGAGCTCATCACCGGCTTCACGGCCAAGTACCAATTCGTGTCCAACGACGGCCCCGTCTTCTACATCCTGACAGACCACGACGCACCCATGGGCAGGCTGGTTTCCGTGGACATCAGCGAACCCGGTGAGGTGAAGGAATTAGTCCCAGAGGCGGCGGACGCCCTCCAGAACGTCTCCATGGTGGGAGGCAGGTTCCTAGCCATCTACCTGCACGACGCCCACAACGTCATCAAGGTCTACAGCCGCGACGGCGAGCACCTGAGGGACGTGGAGCTTTCCGACATTGGCACAGTCTGGGGCTTCACAGGGAAACGGGACGGAGACGAGGCTTTCTTCCACTTCACCAGCTTCACGTACCCGGGCTCCATCTACCGGATGGACTTGAAGAGGGACATCGTGGAGGTGTTCAAGGAGCCCAGGCTGGGCTTCAAACCGGCCGACTACAGGGTTGACCAGGTCTTCTACAGGAGCAGGGACGGCACCAGGGTACCCATGTACGTCTGCAATAGGAAGGACGTGAACCCAAGAGCCGACAACAGGGCCTACCTGTACGGGTACGGCGGCTTCAACAACAGCCTCACACCCCTCTTCAACGTACGCAACCTGGTCTGGATGGAGATGGGTGGCCTATTCTGCCTCGCTAACCTCAGGGGAGGAGCCGAGTACGGGAAACATTGGTACGAGGAGGGCATAAAGCTGAGGAAGCAGAACGTCTTCGACGACTTCACAGCGGCGGCCGAGCACCTCATCCGCGAAGGCTACACCAGCACACCGAAACTGGCCATCAGCGGCCGCAGCAACGGGGGGCTTCTCACGGGGGCGTGCCTGGTCCAGAGGCCCGACCTGTACGGCGTCACGGTGCCCGTCGTAGGCGTCTTGGACATGCTAAGGTTCGAGAAGTTCACCGTTGGGTGGGGCTGGACCAGCGACTACGGCACCGTGGAGAACCCAGACGAGTTCAGGGCTCTCCTAGCGTACAGCCCGTACCACAACCTGAAGAAGGGCACAAGATACTCGCCGACGATGGTGACAACGGCCGACCACGACGACAGGGTCTACCCGGCCCACAGCTTCAAATTCGCTGCCGCCCTCCAGCACGCACAGGCGGGGCCCTCGCCGACACTCATCAGGGTAGAGTCCAGGGCGGGCCACGGCGTTGGAAAGCCAACCATGAAGGTCGTCGATGAGTATACCGACGAGCTGGCCTTCATAGTGGCCAACCTGAAGTAGCCACCCGCCGGATGTCTATCCACTAGACTCAGTTTAATATCCGGCTCACCTTCAATCAACTATGGTTCTCAGGATCGGCCACAGGGGCGCGGCGGGCTACGAGCCGGAGAACACGCTCCGCGGGTTCATGAGGGCGGTCCAGCTTGGCGCCGATATGGTGGAGCTGGACGTTCACTTGTGCGCCTCGGGGGAGCTTGTTGTGATCCACGACGACACCGTGGACAGGACTATGGACGGGTCGGGCTGCGTGGGAGGCATGACTCTTGGCGAGCTACGGGCCCTGGACGCCGGGAAGGGGGAGAAGATACCTACACTCAACGAGGTCTTCAAAGCACTTCAGGGAAGGGCCGCAGTGGACGTGGAGCTGAAGGGCCTTGGGACCGCCGAGCCAGTGTACGAGCTGGTGGACGGGCTGGTCAGACGCCGCAAATGGGTTCTCAGCAAGGTACTCGTCACGTCCTTCGACTGGGGCATGCTGGAGGAGCTGCGCGGCCTCTCGGATAGGATCAGGCTCGGACCACTCATACACCACGAGCCGTTCAAGGCGCTCAGGTTCGCCCCCGAGATCAGGGCCCACTCGGTGAACCCCCTCCACGAGTCCATAGACGCGGGGTACGTGAGGGAAGCCCACAGGCTGGGCCTCGCCGTCTACCCTTGGACCGTGAACGAGGCCGCGGACATAGAGCGGGTGAAGGGGCTGGGCGTGGACGGCGTCATATCCGACTACCCCGACAGGGTCTAGCGCTGAGGTTTTAAGCCATGAGCCCACCAAGAAGGTGATAAACATGGTTCTACCAGTGAAGGTCTTCGAGGTCCGCGGCCTCGCGGGCGACCCACGAGACAAGCTCATGGGCTGGAGAGAGACGGAGCAGGTGGAAGGCGAAGAACTCCAGCTCGTCACCGAGGTCCTGGACCTAGAAGCCGTAGAGGACACGGTCACAGGCATCTTCGCCCGCGACTTCATCAGGGACCGCAGCTACAGGCGCAAGGTTCGCAGCGCCCCCGAGACCGAGGAGGCCAGGTTCTGGCTGGTGCCCCACGAGCAGAGGCGGTTCCTGGTGGTTATGGCGCCCAGCGTCGCCAGGGGCGTCAAGAAGATGCTGAGCAACCACGTGGCGGTGAAGCTGGGGGAGATACTGAACGCCGACGTCCGCGAGTCCCGGATCACATCTGAGACCCTGCAGAAGCTCCACGAGGCTAACCCTAAGGCTACGAATCTTATCTGGTTCGACCAGGTGGACATCCCAGGCGTCAACAAGCTGTGCCTCGCCGGAGAGGGCCTGGCCGACACCGGCCTATACAAGGATTACATGGGCCACGGAATGATCTGGTACGTGGTCTACACGGGGCAGAGGAGCGGCTACACCGTGGGCATCACCAGGAACGCCGTGTTAACAAACTTCAGCAAATGCACAGAGGACGAGTTCCTCAAGTTCGTGCGGGAAGAGATACTGAGGCTCATCGAGTAGCCTCAGTTCGCCGCCGATCACACGTAGGTGTACCCTTCAGTGAGCCCCAGGGGCAGGGGCTCAGGCTGCTTGCACCTGCTTCTCACCCTCACGGTTCTCTCCTTCTCCGATGCCCGGTGGAATGCGTGCATCACATCCAACACGTGGTAGGAGAGCTCACCGCTGGCCCTGTGGGGCCTACCTGTCCTCAACGCGTAGGCCATGTCAGCCACGCCTATACCTCGGCTGTTGAACGTGTACCCGTGGGTCAAGGGCACGTCCCTCCACTCGCCTTCACCTCCCCTTAGAATCTTCACGGGGCCCCCGAATGTGTTAGGGTCCGGGACGCTCAGAGAGCCCAGGGTGCCGTAGACCTCGATCCTGGGGAGCTGGCCCCCCCACACATCGAAGCTGGTCACGATGGTGCCCACCGCCCCGTTCCTGAAGTCAATGATCCCAGCCACGTGGGTGGGCACGTCCACCCTTATCTTGGAGCCGAACTTAGGCTCACTTGTGATGGTTCTCTCCGGGAAGGTAACCCTGGCGGAGGCCTTCACGCGCCTCACTGGGCCCACCAGGTTCACCAACGCGGTGAGGTAGTAGGGACCCATGTCGAACATGGGTCCTCCCCCCACCTTGTAGTAGAACTCGGGGTCTGGGTGCCAGCTCTCGTGGCCATGGCACACCATGAACGCCGTCGCCGCCACGGGCTCACCGATCCAGCCGTCGTCTATGAGCTTCCTGCAGGTCTGGATGCCGCCTCCCATGAATGTGTCAGGGGCTCCCCCCACCAGGACCCCCGCCTTCTCCGCTGCCTCCAGGAGCCTTTTCCCCTCCTCCAACTCCACGGCCAGGGGCTTCTCGTTGTACACCGACTTCCCGGCTTCGATGGTCATATTCGCTACCTTGTAGTGGGCATCAGGCGTGGTGAGGTTCAGCACCACCTCCACTCCCGGGTCATCCATAAGCTCCTCGGTGCTGCATACGTGCGGGATGTTGAACTCCCTGCCTCGGGCCTCACTCCTCTCACGGATCAGGTCAGAGCAGGCGACGACGTTGAAGCCCCTGAAGAGCTTGCTGTTCTTGAGGTAGATGCCGCTGATGTAGCCGCACCCCACCAACCCTACCTTGACAGGCTCCGCGGTGCTTCACCTCAAAGGCTCGCCCAGAGCATGCCCCTCTTAACTATCTCCAGGGCCTCCGGGACCTTGAAGTCGTCCGCGACGTGGCCCAGGGACGTGTAGAACACCCGGCCCTTACCGTACATCTTCTTCCACGCCACCGGCATCACCGTGCCCTCGATCCATGGGGCGTACTCTCCGCTGAAGGTGGTGGCCGCCAGGACCTTCACACCCGGGTCCACGTGCATGTAGTACTGCTCAGACCGCATCTTGAAGTCCCTAAGCCCCGCCATAACCGGGTCCTCGTGGTCCACGACGTTGACAACGTAATCGATGACTCCCCCAGGATGGGCGACCCACTGGCCCCCCACCATGAACTGGTACTCCACGTTGTTTCTGAAGGCGTCCCCCATGCCGCCGTGCCACCCGGCCACCCCGACGCCGCCCCTCACCGCGTCCAGGAGTCCCTTCTCCTGCTCTCTGGTGATTGTCCCCTGTGTCCAGGCTGGGACGATGAGGCTGAGCCTCCTCAACTTGTTGTAGTCAAGGTACGCGTCTAGGGTGTCCGAGACATCCACCTGGTACCCCTGCTTCCTAAGCCAGGGGGCGAAGATGTCCACACATTTCTTAGGCTCGTGGCCCTCCCAGCCCCCCCAAACCATCAGAGCAGACTTTACAGAACTCATAGACTATTTTCCGTCGCAGAGGGTTTAAGATGTTTCATGCTCCGGATGCCTGACACGCCTTGAAGTGTTTTAAGTGGGCGTTCCCCCTGCACCAGCATGACTTCAAGGCTCCGTGGGGGGTTCAGCGTCACCTCGGACATGTTCAACTACAGCTTCAAACCCGGGCTGGAGGAGAAGCTGGACCTCTTCAGGGAGTACGGCTTCGAGTACCTCCACTGGTGCGACAACTGGAACGACGACGTAGCCTACACCAGGGAAGAGATGAAACACTACGCCAGGACCATTGAGGACGAGGGGCTCACATGCCTCGACGTCCACGGCACCGCGACCCAGACAGCGAGAATCGACTCGGCGGACCATCAGGCTCACAGACATTACGTGAAGCTCCTACGGAACAGGGTGGAGTTCTGCTCAGCCGTCGGCGGCGACTCCGTGGTGGTACACCCTCCCCATTACCATGAGCCCGAGCTGGAGACGCGGCTGAACAGAGCCTCAGAGGCGCTGCACCTAGCCGAGAAGCTATGCGTGGAGAACGGAGTCACCCTGGCCCTGGAGAACTGCTACAGGGACGACCACATGGTGCTTCAACGCCTCCTCGACGAGTACCCTCCGGAGTTCATCGGCTTCTGCTACGACTCGGGCCACGCCAACATCCACCGAAACCTGCATCAGCTAAAGGAATTCAGGGGCAGGCTGGTCGTCACCCACCTCCACGACAACCGAGGCGACACTGACAGCCACCAGCCCCCCGGCTGGGGCACCGTGGACTGGGCGGATGTGAGGGACTGGCTCTCAGGCTACATGAAGCCCCTTAACCTGGAGGTCACCCACAGCCCCGAGCACTACGCTGGACCCATGTGGGGGTTCCTGGAGGCGGCGGTAGAGTCCCTGGCGCTTCTCGCTGGAACTTGAGGCGCTGGAAGTCGTAGTCCCTGAGCTTCTTGATGATACTCTGGCGGAGCGCCCTAAGCCCGTCCTCGTGGAGCTTGAGGTCGCCCAGAGCCTCCTTAAGGTTCTCCACGTTGTCCTCAGTGACCTCTTTGTCCACCAGCATTTCCGAGAGCCTCAGGGCCGGGCACTCGTGGTTCAGTATCTCAAAATCTTTTGCAGTAAACATTGTGAACCGAGTTAAGGTGAGCGATTTTAAATTTTACCCAGCCCCTCTCTATCCTCAGCCTCTATATTCCGCCCAGCCAGTAGCTCACCGAGAAGTAAGCCAGGGTGTACACCGCCAGAAACCCGGCGTACGGCAGCGTATCGTGCAGTATGGCGAAGAACAGCCCCATGGCGCACAGTATGCCCAGTACCGCCTCTATCCCGCTGAACCGCTTCAGCGACCCGTAGCTGCGCCGGCCCAGGCTCACCAGCCGCCCCTTCACGTCGTACTTGGGCACCCTCTCGAAGACGCCCCCCTCCTGGAACACGCCCTCCACGATGTTGACGGCGCACACCGCGGATATGCCGTGGCCAACCAGGGCAAGGAGCCCGATGTAGGGGAGCTTGGACCCGAAGCTGATGCCCTGCCTGCTCAGCGCCGTGTAATAGTAGACGCCCGTGCAGAGGGTACATATGGTGAACATTACGCCGAACCGGGGGTCCGCGATGACTCTCCCGAACAGTGTGCTGGGCAACAAACCCGTTAGGAACACGGCGTCGTAGGAGAGGAGCACCACCCCCATCAGCACCGTCATGAACATGAGGAGGCTTATGCTGTAGTTGGTAAGCTGCATGGTCGCCTGGAACTTCTGGAAAAGGCTCAGCCGCGGCGACGAGTAGACCCTGCCCAGAAGCTTCCGGGCGCACTGCATGCTGCCCTTGGCCCACCTGGCCTGCTGAACCCTGAACGCGGAAAGGTCCGTGGGGAGCACCCCGGGCACAACCACGTCCCTGAGGTAGACGCCCCTGTACCCCGCCAGCTGCACCCTCACGGCGAGGTCCATGTCCTCGCTCATCGTGTCCCCGCTCCAGCCCCCGGCCACCTTGATGGCCTTGGACCGGAACACGCCTGCTGAGCCATTGAAGCTCATGAGGAACCCCAGGGTGTATCTGCCAGCCTGGTCCACCATGTGGTGGCCGTCCAGGGCCACAGCGAAGGCCTGGGTGAACTTGTTGAGCCCCCGGTTCAGGTGGCCCCACCGCGCCTGGACGAAGCCCACTCCGCGGTCAGCCTCCAGGTGGGGTATTGTGCGCTCCAGGTAGTCGGGCCCAGGCAGGAAGTCGGCGTCGAAGACGGCCACGTACTCTCCACTGATCTGTCTGAAGGCGTTCCGCAGAGCCCCAGCCTTGTAGCCCAGGCGGCCCTCCCTCCTGACGGCCCTGATGTTTAACCCCTTGGCCCTGTACCACTCCACGGCCGAGTCCACTATTCCCCTGGTCTCGTCGGTGCTGTCGTCCAGCACCTGAACCTCGAGCCTGTCCCTGGGCCACCTGAAGGCGCACACCGCGTCTATGAGTCCCTCCACTATGGACCCCTCGTTGTAGACGGGGAGCTGCACAGTCACTGTGGGGTAGCGTTTCAGCGGCTTC
>JADDYB010000629.1_pt1 | contig 11222 bp, 7 predicted proteins | sample 8641941 | NCBI WGS metagenome assembly JADDYB01 (sample SAMN16275377, study PRJNA637457) | freshwater sediment metagenome | isolation source: Lake Kineret sediment | place: Israel: Lake Kineret | collected 2013 | reverse complement strand
GCTGATGCGGGAAAGCGCCGAGAAGGACGTCGACGGCCTCCATCCCGAGAACCTGGGCCGGCTCGTCCGTGGGATTGCGGGACCGCGGGCATGCACCCCGTGGGGCGTCATGGCGATGCTCGACCACTACGGAATCGACCCCACCGGCAAGCGTGCCGTGGTCATCGGGCGCTCCTCCATCGTCGGCAAGCCTCAGGCCCTCATGCTTCTGGAGCGCAACGCGACGGTCACCGTCTGCCACAGCCGGACCGTCGACCTGCCGGCCGTCTGCCGCGAGGCGGACATCCTGGTCGCCGCGGTCGGCCGGGCGAGGATGGTCACCGCCGACTACGTGAAGCCCGGCGCGGTCGTCATCGACGTGGGCATCAACCGCACCGAGGAGGGCCCGCTGGTCGGCGACGTCGACTTCGAGAGCGTCGAGCCCGTGGCCTCCGCGATCACGCCGGTTCCGGGCGGTGTTGGACCGATGACCCGGGCCATGCTCGTCATGAACACCGCCGAGGCCGCGGCGCGCGCCGCCGGGCTCGAGGTCTGAGGACGCGATGCAAGGCACGGGCGAAAGCCGCGGTAGCCAGCGGATGCTCGCGCTCCACGCGTGTTGCGGGCCGTGCCTCCTGGAGCCCTACGATGCCCTCGCGTCGTCCGCCGGGCGCACGGTTGTGGTCTTCGCGAACCCGAACATCGCCCCGCGCGCCGAGTACGAGCGACGTCGCGACACGTTGATGGCCTACGCGCGAGACGAGGGCATCGACGTGGTCGAGGTCGAGTGCGTCTCGGAGGCGTGGCACGAAGCGGTCGCAGGGGCGACGACCCGCGAGGAACGGTGCCGGGCCTGCTACGACCTGCGCATGCGCCTGGCGGCGACGTGGGCCGCCGAGAACGGTTTCGACGCGCTCGCGACGACGCTGACCGTGAGTCCCTATCAGAACGTCGATGATATCAACGACGCAGGGGAGCGGGCCGCGGCGGCAGCCGGCGTCGCGTGGGTCGCGACCGACTTCCGTGAGCGGTACCGGGAAGCGACCGTGCGCTCGCGCGACCTCGGGATGTACCGCCAGAACTACTGCGGCTGTGCGCCCAGCCAGGCAGAAGCCGAGGCGGAGCGAGAGGCGAGGCGCGCCGCGCGCAAGGCGGCCCGGGCGGCGGAGGGCCGGTGAGCCCGCGCCGTCATACCCGCGCGGTACACTTCACGGGTCGCCATTCCAACCGGAGGCCCCAGACGTGCTGACCGACGATTTCGATTACGACCTGCCGAGCGGGCTCATCGCTCAGCGCCCGGTGCAACCGCGCGACGCATGCCGGCTGCTCGTGCTGGACAGGGCGAGTGGCCAGATGGACCACCGGCGCTTCACCGACCTTCCGGAGTACCTGCGCGAAGGCGACCTCCTCGTGGTGAACGAGTCTCGCGTTCTGCCGGCGCGCCTCCGCGGCGTCAAGGACGAGACTGGCGGCGCGGTCGAGGTGCTCCTTCTGAGGGAGCGCTACGAGAACGCCTGGGAGTGCCTGGTCAAGCCCGGGAGGCGCGTGAAACCCGGCGCACGGCTGGTCTTCGCCGATGGCGCCATGACGGGGCTCGTGGTGGACACGCTCGACGACATGGGTGGGCGCCTCGTCCAGTTCCATCCCCTCGAGGGAACGTTCCTCGACATCGTCCACCGGATCGGCGAGATGCCGCTGCCTCCCTACATCACCGAGCCGCTCGATGACCCCGAGCAGTACCAGACCGTGTTCGCGCGCGACGAGCGCAGTGCCGCGGCCCCCACGGCAGGACTCCACTTCACGCCCGAGCTGCTGGAGCGGTGCCGCGAGGCGGGTGCGCGGGTCTCGCCGGTCGAGCTCGACGTCGGGCTCGACACCTTCCGTCCTGTCTCGGAGGACGACCCGCGAGACCACCACATCCATACCGAGCACTTCCGCGTTCCGCGCACGACCGCCGATGCGGTCAACGCGACCCGCAGCGCAGGCGGCCGGGTCATCGCGGTCGGGACGACATGCGTCCGGGCTCTTGAGAGCGCGTGGGACGCCGATGCGAACGAAGTCGTGGCCTCCGAAGGCGCGACGAGCCTGTTCATCCTCCCCGGGCACCGGTTCGGGGCGGTTGACGTCATGCTGACGAACTTCCACGTGCCTCGCTCGACGCTCATGATGATGGTCAGCGCCTTCGCGAGCCGCGAGTTGCTGATGCGCGCCTACGAGGACGCGATCGATCGGCGCTACCGCTTCCTGAGCTTCGGCGACGCGATGCTCGTGCTCTGAGACGGCCGGTCCGTCAGGGCGCGGGCGACCACCACGTCCAGCCCTGGGAGAGCGTGGGCTCGGCGCCAGGAGGCAGTGCGATCCCGTAGGTCGCATCCATCCCGGTGCGCACGTACACCTGCTGGTCACCCGCATCGGCCACGGGCAGGAAGATCGGCTTGCCGTCTGGTGACGAGGGCTCGGGCACCGAGCCCGGTAGCGTCGCCCCCGCGGAGAAGCCGTCGATCGGCCCGCTCTGAAGCACGTAAGTCCGCGCCTCGAACGAGCGGGTCACCCGCTCGAATGCGATGACCGAGCCCTGCTGCTGCTCGATGAAGACGTGCGCGGGGTCGTCGGTCCCCAGGACGCGCCATTGGGACTCACTCGCCCCGCCGAGGTCGGAGCGAGTCGTACCCACCTCGGAGAGGGAAGCCGGGTCGACGCTCGGATCTTCACCGGTGCTGCGGTACACGCTGCCGTCGACGACGATGAGCCCCTGCGAAGCCGTGGCGGCAGTCGCGCCTAGGGTGTCTGCGCCATCACCGGCGTCCGTCTTGCCGGTGGATTCCCCAGCCGCGGATTGCGGTGCCTGCGCGGCCTGCTCCTCGGGTGCCGCGCCGCTTGCGAGGCCCGCGGTGCTGTCGAGGACGACCTCGCGCATCGCCGTTTCGGGAGAGGCGATCCACCTGACACCGGCGACGGCTCCGAAACCAGCGGCGATGAACACGACGGCCGCGACCGATGCCCACGCAATCACCGCCCGGCGGTTCCCGGGATGAGATGCTCGAGCCACGAGGTCGTGCACGTTGGCGGCGGGAGGCTCGGTGGGCTCGGCTATGGCGACCGGCGCCGCAGGCGATGCGGCTACCTCGGGTGCATCAGGGGCTGAGGCCGTCTCGGCCGCCTCTGCCGACACCGCGGCCATGATGCGCTCGGTCAAGTCCTCGGGCGGAGCGGGCAGGGGCGTGCGCTGCACGGCCACTAGGGAACGCACGAGACGGCTGCACTGCGGGCAGGACCGGCAGTGTTCTTTGGCCTCTTCGAGCCGGTCGTGGGGCGGGTTGTCATGATCGAGTGCCGAGGAGACGATCTGTTGCGCATCGATGCAGTCCATCACGCACCTCCCGTCCCGATGTCGAGGGTGGATGCCAGCGTGCGCCGGGCGCGGAAGACGCGGGACTTGACCGTCCCGGCGGGCACGCCCATCGCCTCAGCCGCCTCCGCGTAAGACAGGCCGAACAGCGCGACGGCAGCGAGAGCGTCCCGGTCCTCCGGGGTCAGGCCTCGCATGGCGTGCTCGACCGCCGCCGAAAGGGCGACCTCGTCAGAAAAGTCTTCCTGCACGCTCGGCGAGTCCAAGGGGTCGACGGGGATGGGCCGCCGCCGGCCGGAGCGGACCTCGTCGAGGCAGGCGTTGCGCGTGACCCGGAAGAGCCACGTCGTGAAGCGGGCGCGCTCATCAAAGCCGGAGAGCGAGCGGTACACCTTGACGAACACCTCCTGCGTGACGTCCTCGGCCGCGGACCGGTCGCCGAAGAAGCGCAGGGCGTGCGCGTACACAGTCCGCGTGTGCCGGCGGACGAGGGTCTCGAACGCTGCAAGGTCACCGTCTCGTGCTGCGGCGACGAGCACCGGGTCCTCGGCTGACTCGTGGTTCATCTCGCTCCGTAAGACGTTCGTGGGGCGCGTCGGGTTCTCACGACTGCGCTCAGTCTAGCGCGAACCCGCCGTGGCTTCGCGTGTACAATCGCGCCCATGACCCTCTTCGATTTCGAGATCATCGCCACCGACTCGGGGACGAGCGCGCGCCGTGGCAGGTTCACCACGGCGCACGGACCTGTGGAGACGCCTGTCTTCATGCCTGTGGGCACGCGAGCGACGGTGAAGGGCGTGACGACGCCGCAGCTCGCCAGCGAGGGGGCGCAGGTCCTGCTCGCGAACACGTACCACCTGTTCCTGCGTCCGGGTTCCGATCTGGTGGCGGAGGCAGGCGGCCTGCACACGTTCATGAACTGGGACCGTGCGATCCTGACGGACTCCGGCGGCTTCCAGATATTCTCGCTCGCTGACACGCTCAAGCTCGACGACGACGGAGTCACCTTCCGAAGCATCGTCGACGGCGCATGGCACCGCTGGACACCCGAGGACAACATGCGCATCCAGGGGGAGCTTGGAGCAGACATCATCATGCAGCTCGACCAGTGCCCTCCGTACCCGGCGGATCGCGAGCTCGTCGCGACGGCGGTCAAGCGCAGCGCCGAGTGGGCCGCGCGGTGCAAGGCGGCGATGGCACGCGACGACCAGGCGCTCTTCGGCATCGTGCAGGGCGGCCTGGAGGCGGACCTGCGGGCGGAGAGCGTCGAGCGGCTGTGCTCGATCGGGTTCGCCGGCTACGGCATCGGCGGCTACTCGGTGGGCGAGCCCCACGACCTGATGCTCGAGTCGCTGGGCCCCGTCTGCGGTGCGCTGCCGGGCGACAAGCCCCGCTACCTCATGGGAGTGGGCAATCCGACGACGATCCTCGAGGCGATAGCGCTGGGCGTCGACATGTTCGACTGCGTGCTGCCGACGCGCACCGCGCGCCTAGGCACCGCGTTCTCGAGCGACGGTCGGCTCAACCTCCGTAACGCCCGATTCGCAAGGGACTTAGGGCCGCTCGACCCGGCGTGCTCGTGCCCGGCGTGCGCGGAGTACTCCCGTGCATACATCAGGCACCTCGTGAACACCAAGGAGATGCTCGGGGCGATACTGCTCTCGATCCACAACCTGCACTTCCTGCTCGACCTGACGCGACGGGCGAGAGAGTCCATCGAGGCGGGCACGTTCGGCGCGTTTCTGGCCGAGTGGCGGGACTCGCCGGCCGCCTGCGATTGGTGAGCGTCCCCGCGTCACCGAGAAGTTCGTGCCGATGCGCGCTTCCGCAGCGGCTCATCGACGGGTAAGATTGGGCGTCGGTTGCCCATCGGCCGCAAAGACACTTGGCCGCTGGGGCCCGTGAAGCCCCGGAAGCGGGGCATCGGAACTCGTATGTATGGAAGGTAGGCGCATGGACCAGAGGCAGAAGAACGTCCTGCTGCTCGTCATCACCGTGGTCCTGTTGATCGGCTCGTGGGCGCTCTTCTGGCCACCGGGAAGCCGTATCACTCAGGGTCTCGACATCCAAGGTGGCCTGTCGGTGATCCTCACCGCCAAGGAGACCAGCGACACACCGGTGACCGCGGCGGTCATGGAGCGGGCCGAGCTCATCGTCATCAACCGCGTCAACGGGCTCGGCGTGAAGGAGGCGACGGTCCAGCGGCAGGGCGATGACTCGCTGATGATCCAGATCCCCGGCGTCAAGGATCCCGAAGAGGCACTTGCGGTCCTCGGCGAGACCGGACGGCTGGAGTTCGTGGACGTCGCGTCGATCTCCGACACCGCCACGGTCGCCGCGCTTGCAGCGAACGATGAGAACGTCGAGCTGAAGGAGGGCACCTACCAGCCCATCGTGCTCGACGGCGTGGCACTCACCGGCGGCTCGATCAAGAGCGCGGCCGTGTCGCAGAACCCGCAGACCGGCGAGATCGAAGTGACGCTCTCGATGGACGCTGCGGGCGCGAAGGTGTGGGCGGACTACACCACGAAGAACCTGCAGAAGCAGGTGGCCATCGTGCTCGACGGGGTCGTCAAGTCCGCTCCCACAGTACAGTCGGCCATCCTGGACGGGCAGACGGCCATCTCGGGCAGCTTCACCGCCGAGGAGGCCAAGCGACTGAAGACCGTGCTCGAGACCGGCGCGCTCCCCGTCACGCTCGAGCCCTCGGAGTCCCGGGTCGTCGGGCCTACGCTGGGCCAGGATTCCCTGCGCAGGGGCCTGATGGCGGGACTCATCGGGTTGGCGCTGGTCTGCGTCTACGTCATCGTGTGGTACCGCGGCCTCGGCCTCATCACCGTCGGCGCCCTCGTGACCTTCGCGTCGTTCTTCCTCGGCATACTCGCGGCCATGTCCCGCATGGACGTGTTCGCGCTCACCTTGCCGGGTATCGCGGGTATCGTGCTGACCATCGGACTGGCGGCCGACTCGTCGATCCTCATCCTGGAGCGTTTCAAGGAGGAGGTCGGCAACGGCAAGACGATCAGGTCCGCGGCGAACTCGGGCTCGAAGCACGGCATCCTCACCAGTGTGGACGCCGACTTGGTCAGCCTCGTTTCGGCCGCCGCGCTCTATATGATCGCTATCGGGCCGGTGAAGGGATTCGCGCTCACGCTGATGCTCGGAATCACGTGCGACATCGTGATGATGTTGGTCTACAAGCGCCCGATCCTGATGATCCTCGGCGAGAGCGTCCTGCCCAAGGCCACGGCCTTCTGGGGCGTTCCCAAGGAGCGTGTCGCCGTACCCTCCGGCAAGACCCGGAAGGGGGGTGTTGCAGATGCGTAGGCCTAACATCGATTTCCTCGGCAACCGCAGGATCATGTTCGCCGTCTCCGGCGTGCTGCTCGTGGTCGCCATCGGCGCGCTGCTGCTGAAGGGGCTCGCGTTCGGAATCGAGTTCCAGGGAGGCACCGCGGTCGACGTCCTGAACACCGGCGACGTCACCATCGAGCAGATGCGCGACGCCTTCGAGAAGGCGGGCGTGAAGGACGCCAACGTGCAGACCACCGTCGTCCAGGGCACCAAGGGCTTCATCATCCGGACCGACGTGACCGATCCGGAAGCGGCGGCGGGAGATGTGGAGGAGGTCGCGAAGTCCATCGACATGGACGCTGCCGACTTCAAGGTGACGACGATCGGTCCTGACTGGGGCAGCAACATCACGAACCGCTCGGCGCTCGCGCTGATCGTGTCGATCGGCGTGATCCTGCTCTACATCTCGGTGCGGTTCGAGTACAAGATGTCCGTCACGTCGGTCGTCGCGCTCGTGCACGACATCGTGATCACACTGGGCATCTACGCCCTGCTGGGCTACGAGCTCACGCCGAACACGATCGCGGCCGTGCTGACGATCCTCGGTTACTCGCTCTACGACACGATCGTCGTCTTCCACCGCATCAAGGAGAACAGCCAGAATCTGGCGAAGCAGTCCTTCATGCAGATGGCGAACCGGTCGATCAACGAGGTCATCATCCGTTCGCTGAACACGTCGGTCACCTCGTTGCTCCCTGTTGTCGTCATGCTGTTCTGGGGCGGCGAGACGCTGCGTGACTTCGCGCTCGCGCTCACTATCGGACTCACCGTCGGTATGTACTCCTCGATCGGCGTCGCGTCACCCCTGTACGCGATGTGGAAGGAGACCGAGCCGAAGTTCGCCGCGCTGAAGAAGAAGTACGCGCAGGCTTAAAGGTCGTTCACCGTATCCGATGAATCCCGAAGGGGTCGGCGCCGTCCAGGTGTCGGCCCCTTCGGCTAGGATGGGACCATGACAGGAGAGGCACGACGAAAGGCAACATGGAGGCTCGCCCCGGCCGATGAGGCCGCTTGCGCGTCGCTCGCTGCCGGCCTCGGATTATCGGACATCACCGCCAGGGTCCTCGTCGCGCGCGGGGCTGTTGACGCCGACACCGCGAAGCGGATGCTGGAGCCGTCTCTTGGCCGTGACTGGCACGCGCCGGATGTCATCCCCGGCATGGAGGAGGCGGCGTCTCGCGTGTCACGTGCGGTGCGTGACGGTGAGCGGATCCTGGTGTTCGGCGACTTCGACCTCGACGGGATCAGCGCCGCCGCGGTGGCCACTCGCGGGCTGGCCGCGCTCGGTGGCGACGTCACGGCGATCGTGCCTCACCGCTTCCGCGAGGGCTACGGACTGACCGAGGCCGCACTCGAGCGTGTGTTCGCCGTCGACCCCGCGCTCGTGGTGACGGTCGACTGCGGGATCTCGAGCGCCGTCGAGGTGCGAAGCATCCTCGAGCGCGGCGTCGATGTCGTCGTCACGGACCACCACGAGCCGGGCGAGGGCGTCCCGCAAGGCGTACCGGTCGCGAATCCCAAGCTCGAGCCGGGGTGCCCCTCGCGAAACCTCGCCGGTGCGGGTGTCGCGCTCAAGCTGGTGCAGGCGACCGGGGCGATGCTCGGCAGGCCTGACGAGTGGGAGAGCCTCGTCGACCTGGCGAGCCTGGGCACGATCGCGGACGTCGTCGAGCTCACGGGCGAGAACCGGGCGCTCGTCGCCGCCGGGGTCAGGTCGATGCGTGAGGCTCCGCGGGTATGCCTCAGTGCGCTCTGCGCCGTGGCCGCGACCTCGCCGGCTGCTCTGAGCAGTGACACGGTGGCCTACGCGCTTGCCCCGCGGCTCAATGCGGCCGGGCGCATCGGCGACCCGCAGGTGGCGCTCGACCTGCTGCTCACGGACGATCCGGTTCAGGCGGAGGAGGCGGCGCGGTCGCTGGACGAGTACAACCGCATCCGCCAGTCCGTCGAGGCCGACCTGACATCCGCGGCCGAGTCGCTCGCTGCTCGCATATACAGGGGCGAGCGGGGGCTCGTGCTCGCTGGAGAAGGGTGGCACGAGGGCGTGAAGGGCATCGTGGCCTCACGGCTCGCGCAGTCGTTCGGCGTGCCGACGATCCTGTTCACCGTCGAGGATGGCGTCGCCCGTGGATCCGGGCGCTCGGTCGGGAACGTCGACCTGTTCAAGGTGGTCGAGTCCTGTTCCTCGATGCTGGTGCGTTTCGGGGGTCACGAGGCGGCGGTCGGGGTCACGCTGGCCGAGAGCAACCTCGAGCGTTTCCGGGGGGCGTTCCTCGCCCGACTCGACACGCTCTCGCCCGAGAGCTTCGACGTGTCGATCGACATCGATGCGGAGGTGCCGCTCGATCAGCTGAGCGTGGAACTCGGTGCGGAACTGGCTCTGCTCGAGCCCTTCGGACACGGGAACCGCCGCCCCCTGCTCGCCTCGCGCGGAGTCTTCATGAACGGGCGCGAGAAGGTGGGCAAGGCCGGAACGCACCTCAAGTTCATCGCGTACGACGGGGTCGCATCAGTGCCGGCGATCGCCTTCCGGTGTCCCGACATCGATCGGCTCGCCGCGGAGGACGCATCCGTCGATCTGGCGTTCGAGCTCTCGGTGGACGAGTGGCGGGGGCGCAGGCGCGCGCAGGTCATCGTACGCGATGTCGTGGTCCGGCAGCCTGCGGGGCCGGCGAGTGAGTCTGTGAGTGAGCTGATCGAGGAGGTCTTCTCGCATGCCGACGAGATACTGGCGCGCGAGGAGTACGCGGGCATCTCGGAGGCTCCGTCATTTCACACCAAACTGGCGGGTGTGACGTTCGAGGGACGGCAGGACCGGCTCGGACGGCTGGCGCAGGGCACACCGCTGCGCCTCGAGCGGCAGCCTGAGAACCCGCACGACGCGAACGCGTGCGCACTCTACGACCCGCACGGCGACCAGATCGGCTTTCTCAACCGGCGGCTGGCCGGCGCGCTGGCGCCCGCGATCGATGCCGGCGTCGAGTACGACGTCGAGGTCACGGAAGTCACCGGCGGGGCGGAAGGGCGCTCGCTGGGCGTGAACGTGCTGGTGATGAGGCGTGACGCATCCGTCGAAGCCGAGCTCGATGACGAACGGCGCCGGGACCGCCGTGCCGAACTCTCCCGGTTGTCGCCTGACGAACTCGACGCCGAGCTGGTCAGAAGTCTTCTTGGGGACCGGGCGCTGCATCCCGCGCAGGCCGAGGCGCTCGCCGGGCTGGCTTCGGGTCGATCCTCGCTCGTCGTCATGGCGACCGGGCGCGGCAAGTCACTCATCTTCCACCTGCACGCCGCGCGGGTGGCATTGCGCGAAGCCGGGGCGAGCGTGTTCGTGTATCCGCTGCGCGCGCTCGTCGCCGACCAGGCGTATCACCTCTCCGAGAGCTTCGCGGAGGTGGGACTCAGCGTACGTGTCGTGACAGGAGAGACCGCCCAAGGCGAGCGGGACGCGGCATTCGCCGCGCTCAAGGCGGGCGAGCTCGATACCGTGCTCACGACGCCGGAGTTCCTGTACTTCCACTCCGCACGGTTCGCCGAGACCGGTCGCGTGCGGTTCGTCGTCGTCGACGAGGCTCACCACGTCGGGCTGGCGCGAGCGGGGAACCGCCCGGCGTACGCGAAGCTCGGCGAGGCGATCGCCTCAATGGGAGCGCCCACCACGCTCGCGGTGACGGCGACGGCCTCGGATGACGTCGCGAGCCGCATCAGGACGACCCTCTCGATCGACAACGTCGTGCTCGACCCCACTGTGCGCGACAACCTCATCGTCGAGGACGGCCGCGAGACGGCGGACAAGGACGCCTACCTCAAGAGGATCGTGGAGCGCGGCGACAAGGTCGTCGTCTACGTGAACTCGCGCGACGCCTCGGTCAGGCTCGCGCGCATGCTACGCAAGCGTGTGCCCGATGCCGCATGGAAGACCGCGTTCTACAACGGCGGACTCTCGCGTTCGGTGCGCCACGCCGTCGAGCGCGCGTTCCGGTCCGGTGACATCCGGGTCGTCATCGCGACGAGCGCGTTCGGCGAGGGGGTGAACATCCCCGACATCAGGCACGTGATGCTCTACCATCTGCCGTTCAACGAGGTCGAGTTCAACCAGATGTCGGGCCGGGCCGGCAGGGACGGTGCCGCGGCACACGTACACCTGCTCTTCGGTCAGAAAGACGCCCGCATCAACGAGCGCATCCTCTCATCGCTGGCACCGAGCCGCGAGGACTTAGGGGTGCTCTACCGCGTGCTCCGTGATCTCGCCGAGTCCGAGGGCGGCTCGTTCGAGATCACGAACGCCGAGCTGGCCGAGCGTTCCAGGTCCCGTTCCCGCACCTGCGGGCTCGACGATCGGGGCGTCTCGAGCGGCCTCGGCGTCTTCCGGGAGCTCGGTCTCATCACAGGGGAGGGGCACGGCGCCTATCGCCGCATCGCCGTCATCCCGGATGCGCGCAAGGTCGATCTCGAGTCCAGCGTGCGCTACGCGGAAGGCCGAGACGAGATCGAGGAGTTCGCCGCGTTCAAGCGCTGGGCACTCGATTCCCATCCCGAT
>JADDYB010000628.1_pt1 | contig 11223 bp, 7 predicted proteins | sample 8641941 | NCBI WGS metagenome assembly JADDYB01 (sample SAMN16275377, study PRJNA637457) | freshwater sediment metagenome | isolation source: Lake Kineret sediment | place: Israel: Lake Kineret | collected 2013 | reverse complement strand
CGCCTTTGGTAACCTCGACCGAGGTGTCGGCGTTGGTGGCATTACCCAAGGTTATCTTTTCAGCCGTATTAGTAGTATCTATATTGATATAGTAGTTGGCTGCTTGGGAGATGGTAAAGGCCGTCGCATTGGCATCGATAATTTCAATATCGGTCGTCTGGGTGGAGACATCAATGACGGCATCGTCGATGTCCAGATTGGCGGCACTGTTGATAGTCAGGTTGCCGGCGGTATTGGAAACGGTCGCGGCCGTTCCCGAGAGGGAAAGTGTAACCGCTCCGGCGTCGGCTCCCAGGGCAATGGTGCCGTTGGTTTGGTTGGAGATGGTCTCCGCATTTTCGAGAACTATTTCGGTGGTAAAGTCGGCGGCATCGAAATTAATCCCGGTGGTAAAATCGGGAACATTCGCTCCTCCGGCTTCAAAAAGAATCCCGTTGGTGACCGCTTCGTTGGCGTCGGCATTGGCCAAGCCGACAAGGGCGGTGACCGATCCCGCCGCCGCCACGGCGTCGTCGGCATTCACAGCGTAAAAACCGTATAACGAAGAAGAAGCATCGTCGTTGTCGAGGCTAACGTAATTGCCGTAAATCGTGTGGGACTGGGCCGCATCGTTGTCAATGACGACATCCGTTCGGTGGGCATAGGCGGTGATATTGCTCGCCGCATCGACAAGTTCGAAATCCATCGAGGCTCCGCTGGCTCCTTGGGCGGCGGTATCGATATTGATATCCAATAGCCCCGAGTCGGTTGTCGAATCAACCGTCGCCCCGTTTATAAGAACCCTTCCGGAGGCGACGGTGGCATTCGCTGGCGTAAAGTTGATTACAGAATCGTCGCCAAAGTTAACGAGATTGGCACCGTTATCTCTGATTAAAAAATCTCCGGTTGTGGTCATGTTAAAGGTCAGGCCGTTCGCATCATCAATTTCCATATCCAGATTGAAAGCGGCTGCCGAATTGGCATAGACATCGTCGAAGGTGGGGTCGGGACAGCCGGTTCCGGTCGAGTCGCAAACCTGGCTGCCGTTTTGATATATGGCCAGACCGTAGATATTATCCCAGGGGGTCAAAAGCGCTCCTAAATCGGCATCGGCGGCCCCTAAGGTAGGCAGGAGGTCATCGTCGGTGTTAAGGTAAACAAGGCCGCTTCCCGAATCCAGGGTTAAATCATTAGCTCCGGTTGAGGTTAAAGTTAAGGCTCCGGCCGAGGTTAAATCGTTACTCTCCAGAGTATCGGCGTCGGGGATAATGACTTTGGAGGTGGCATCGATCGTCAGTTCTCCGTCGGAGGTAATTGTATCTCCATTGACGGCAATATCGCCTGCCGTGACGATATTTCCGTTGGTGACATCGACCGAGAAATTGGCTCCGCCAACGCTTAGATTATCTCCGGTTACATCCAGCCCATCCTCCGCATTGACGTTTCCGGCGAATGAGACCTGGCCGGTGGAGTTAAAATCCAAAGCCCCGGTACCGGAAGTTGAGAGAGTTAATGCTCCCAAGGCAATATCGGTGGCCCCGTCCAGGGTCATCGTGTCGGAAAACTCGGTAAAGTCCAAACAATCAACACAGGTCAAATCGCTCGCGGTAATGGTGCCGCCCCCGGAGTAGGTGAGTGAGGCTCCGGTTCCGACCACCATGGCCGCGGTGGTGTTGGTGCCTGAGGTGATGTTGGCAAAGTTTAGGGTTCCGCCTCCGACTACCGACCAAACGGTTCCGTTCCAGAAGTAAATTAGATCGTCGGTAGTGTTGTAGACAATGCTGCCTTCGCCGATGGCGCCGGGATTGGCCCCAAAGCGACCCAATTGGAGCTGGCCGTCAAATCGAGCGTAGCCATCAAAAAGGGTATTGCCGTCATCTACATGGAGGGCAAAAGCATCCGACCCTCCATTAAGTCTTGAGAGGACTAAAGTGTCATAGTTTGAGGCAGTTTGTCCTGTTTCATCGAGAGTGAAGTTAACCGAGTCGGCGGTGGCGGTCACTCCCGATTTGGTGATATCGACATAATCGGGCCCCCCTTGGTCGATCTCAAAAATGCCCGAGTTCTGATAATAGCCGGTTATTGAGGTTAGCCTGCCCAAGTTAGTGAATCGGGTGGCCCCGCCGATAATCAGATTATTGCCAATGGTGATATTGCCTCCCAGATACGTGTTTCCGAGAGCATCCACACTGAAGCGGGTGGTCGGGGTTGAGCCGCTTTGAAGCTTCAAGAGGTTATAGCCGGTGGAGTTGTTGGCCACAATTCCGTAATACAGGGAGCCGGAGTTGAGATTGGGAGCCTGGGCATTAAGGAAATTTTCTCCGGTACCCTCAAAAAGGAAGTGGGCAATACCGTTGCCGTCGGGAGCAATTTCAATGTCCCCGTCGGTATTGTCTTCGGTCTTAAGGACTAAAGAGGAAGCTTCGATCAAGAGACCGCCAATGGCTTTTAAGGCCGGAGCGGCTCCTTCCAAGGTCAGGACTCCGTCTTTGTAGATTTTGGAAAATATCGGGTCTACCTCCTGGAGGATACTCGGTGCCGGCGTGGGGGAAGGAGCTACCTGGGTCGGGGTCGGGCTGGCTGTAGGGAAGAGCGAGGCGGTCGGCTCACCCGCGGGGGCCAACCGGAAGGGAATGGGAATCTTGACCCTGCCTACCAGAAGCAAAATTAAGACCACCATGCCTACCAAAGCGCCTATCTTGACAACGTTTGATACCTTATGAGGTCTTTTCGGGGTTTGATTTTTAGGAGGCTGGGGCAAGGGGGCCATTGCCTCAATCGGGTTTTCCTGAATGTGACCCTCTTTCTTTGCCCAGCCGAAGAATTTTTTCAAGGAGGCCATTTTGCGCTTGGAGGTAGCCGCGCTTGCCTGGGTTGAGATCTCCTGGTGATAGCTTTTCAGAAGCTCGGGCGAGATATAAGGTATATTGGCCATATTATTGATTTTTCCCTTCCAGCCAGCTTAAAAACTGGCGCACGTCCGAGACGTAATTCTTAACCGTGTTCTTGGAAGAGCTTTCGCTGTTGAGATGTTTTTCGAACTCAAGCAAAATAGGCTCACTCAAAAGGGTTCTAAACCCTTCCTTTTGCATCTTGCGGACGTTACCGGTATCTTCCATAAAATCAATGTTTAAAAGAGCGTTGGTGCGTAAATATTGGGAAAGGCGCCTGAGGGCAGAAAGATTTCGGTTCACCGAAGAGGCGGGGAGCTTCATTTTGAGGAGAAACTCCTTGTAGACCCTGCCCGTGCCGGGTTTGAGAAAGGGAAGGATCTCGGAAAAGGATTCCACATACACTCCCGAGCTTTTAATTTCCCGGGTAAACCACGCACAAAAATTGTTAATATCGGATCGGTAATTGGAGACACTGACCCCGGAGAGATTTTCACCCAGAAGGGTTTCAAAATACGCCAACAAAAGATTATCAGCAGTTTTGTATCTTTTCATCAATATACGTCTTGTTAAAATACGAGGCTAAATTACATAAATTACAATGGTTATACTATTATTGAAATGGGCCAATGGGGTGTCAATAGCCTTTTAGAGGCATAAAGGAAAATTCAAAAAGTAATTATTTCACGCCAGGTCGTAATACAATTTCCGCACGCATATTTATAGACCTTAATATATCAAATGATATTATTATTTATACCAATAACTGCTATTTGATTCTTTAGACCTCTTAAATAATGAGGCTAAAACTTACTCTGCGGAAAATTGCGGAAATAGTGTTAAATTGACTAAATTCGCGGAAAAAGAGGGTGATTCAAGGCGAATTTGAGACCCTTGATAAGGTCTTGAAAACTATCATTCTCTCCGTGTGAGTGATAATAATCGCAAGCCGCATTTTAGACCGAAGTCTTGAGGTATCCTTTGTTTTTCGGGGTAAGATTATATAACCAAGGATTTTTATTAGAAAATTTGTCCTTAAATCTTCCTTGTCGGGTTTGAGTCTATTTGATGATGTTATTCGAAGGGCGATGCCACTATTGACAGCGCTTAATTTGTGCGATAATTATTCAGTTATGAGCCTATGCCGAAATCTAAGTCTTTAGACAGTAACAAAATCGAAGCGAAATGGCAAGGGGAGTGGAAAAAGAAAAAGGTTTATTCTCCCGATCTTAAAGCCGCCAAAAAACCTTTTTACAACCTTTGGATGTTCCCTTACCCTTCAGCCGAAGGCCTTCATGCCGGGCACGCTTTTGCTTCAACGGGCAGTGATATCTACGGCCGGTTTATGCGGATGCAGGGGGAAGAGGTTTTCCAGCCAATAGGGTTCGACTCTTTTGGTATTCACTCGGAGAATTTTGCCTTAAAGATAGGTGAGCATCCCCAGACGATGCTTGCAAGAACTACCAAAAATTACGAAAGGCAGCTTCGCAGCCTCGGGCATGGTTACGATTGGGCACACACCCTCGCTACCTCGGACATCGATTATTACAAGTGGACACAATGGCTTTTCGTACAACTTTTTAAGGCAGGTCTAGCCTACAGGGCAAAGTCTAAGGTTAATTGGTGCCCTTCATGCAAAACCGTGCTTGCCGACGAACAGGTCGTCAATGGGCGTTGCGAAAGATGCCAGTCGCTGGTGGAGAAGAAGGAGCTTGAACAATGGTTTTTGAGGATTACCCAATACGCAGAGAAGCTCCTGGCAAACCTTGAAAAAATAAATTGGCCTGAAAAAATAAAGGTGGCCCAGAGAAACTGGATAGGTAAGTCGGAGGGGATGATAATCCGTTTTAAGATTCAGGAGTCCGGAATGGAAATTCCGGTTTTTACCACGAGGCCGGATACGCTTCATGGAGCCACTTTCTTGGTTTTGTCTCCGGATTCTGACTGGGTAGAGAAATTTATAACCGAGGAAAATAAACAGAAGATATCGGACTATATAAAAGACTCTCATAAGAGTAAGTTTTCTGAAGATCAACCCAAGGTTAAAACGGGCTTGTTTACCGGGAGCTACGCGATTAACCCGGCAACTCAGGAAAAAATACCCATCTGGATTGCAGATTATGTCGTTGCCGGCTACGGTTCGGGTGCGATTATGGGAGTTCCTGCCCACGACGAGAGAGATAAAGAGTTCGCCGTCAAATTCAAGATAGGCATAAAACAGATGCATCCCGAAGAGAGCTTTTGGGTAGAAATTGAGGAAAAAGGCTGGGGAGAAAGACACACAAACTATCATCTTCGGGATTGGCTGATTTCCAGGCAGCGTTACTGGGGGCCTCCGATACCGATGATTTTTTGCGAGAAGTGTTCTCGCGAGGGTAAAGGGGAGAGAAAAGAGATGCCCGGGTGGTACAGCGTCTCCGAAAAGGATCTGCCGGTGAGGCTTCCGTTTGTCAAAAACTATCAACCTACAGGCACCGGAATTTCACCTCTTGCCCAGGACCGGAAATTTATGGAGGTAATTTGTCCGGATTGCGGCTCCAAAGCCAGGCGGGAAACCGATGTTTCCGATACGTTTTTAGATAGTTCGTGGTATTTCCTGAGATATCCTTCAGTCGGAGGAGAAACCTCCAAAGAGATGGCTTTTGACCCTAAAACAACCGAAAAATGGCTTCCGGTAAATCTCTATTTCGGGGGCGCGGAACACTCCGTCCTTCATCTCATGTACGCTCGTTTCGTGACGCTGTTTCTTTACGATATCAAAAAAGTGAAGTTCGAAGAGCCTTTTCCGAAGTTTTTTGCCCACGGTTTAATGATCAAAGACGGGGCCAAGATGAGTAAAAGCAGGGGAAACGTTGTCAGCCCCGATCAATATATCGACAAATTCGGGGCAGACTCTTTTAGGCTCTACCTGATGTTTATCGGCCCGATGGACGGAAGCCCTGATTTTAGAGATACGGGCATGGAGGGAATGAGGCGCTTTGTCGAGCGTGTTTGGAAGCTACTGAGCGAATATCCCGAGGTTATCTTGGCGGAGGAAAAAGACGAGGCGGAAGTGCTTCTCAAAACCCATCAAACGATCAAAAAAGTCACCGAAGATATCCAAAACTTTAAATACAACGTGGCCATCGCTTCCTTAATGGAATTTGTCAACCAGCTTGAGGAAAAAGCCCGAAAAGGAGTAAAAAGAGCGGGTAAGGGTCGCTCGGCCGAATGGAATGAAGCCCTGCGCAGCCTGGTTTTGCTTCTGGCTCCGTTTATGCCCCACCTGGCCGAGGAAGCCTGGGTAAACATTCTGGGAGAGGCTTTCAGCGTCCATCAGGCTCCCTGGCCCAAATTCAACCCCGAATATGTCCGGGAAGAGACGGCGATTGTGGTTATTCAGGTTAACGGCAAACTCAGAGGTCAGCTTGAGCTTTCTTCCGAGGAGGCCAAAAACAAGGAGAAAGTCGAGGATTTGGCCAAATCCGAGGCTAAAGCGGCGGTTTGGATACTCAAGGGCCGGGTTAAAAAGGTCATTTTCGTTCCGGGAAAACTGATTAATTTCGTCGTTTCTTAACCGCCATGCTGCCCGAAGGGTTTGAAACCTTTCTCACCAAATACCGTTTTCCTCTCATCGTTCTGTTGGGCGGTGTAGTCCTCATAGGACTCGGGATATTGCTAAATAAGGGGGAAGTATCCGGGACGAAAGTGGAAGTCTTGGAAGCGACTACAGAGGCCCAAAATCAACAAGCGGAAATCGTTGTGGAAATTGCCGGAGCAGTCGAAAAACCCGGGGTCTATAAACTGCCGAAAGATTCCCGGATAGAGGACCTTTTGGTATCATCCGGTGGCGTTTCCTCGTCCGCCGACCGGGAGTGGATGGAAAAAACCCTAAACCGGGCGGCAAAACTTATCGACGGACAGAAAATTTACATCCCCTCCGTCAATGAGCAATCATCTGTTGAGAGTGCTAAAAATCCCTCGGGGTATCAAACTGTATCATCCGATTTTTCCTCCCAAAAAGAGGGTCTGGTGAACATTAATACCGCCAGCCTGAAGGAATTGGACGGCCTTCCGGGAATTGGCCCTGTTTACGGCCAGAACATCATTGAGCACAGGCCTTACTCAAACGTCGAAGAACTGCTTTCCAAAGCGGTTTTGAAGCCTTCCGTTTACGAAAAGATTAAAGGGCTGGTAACGGCTTATTAAATGAAATATCTCCTGCCCCTTTTCCTTATTTTCTTGGTTTTTGTCCGTTATTTTTCGACCAAACCGGGTTATTTGGACGGACAGAGATTAAGAGTCGAGGGAGTCGTCCGACAGGAGCCGTCCCGTTTTTCTTTTTATCAGAAAATCTCTTTGGCGCGTCTTTCTTTTTATCTCCCGAAATATCCGGAAGTTTATTACGGGGACAAAATAACTGTCGAAGGGACTTTCCAAAAAGGGGAATTGGTTGGGCCCGTTTTGGTTTTTAAAGAAGAAGAAAAAGGGGCGTTTAGTCTTTTGAGAAAATCCCTTGTCGGCTTTTTCCGAAAGACTCTTCCGGAGCCGCATGCTTCTTTGGTTGCCGGCATTTCTTTGGGGGCAAAAGGGTCACTCCCCAAAGATTTTTGGGACAGTCTTACCAAAACCGGGACGGCTCATGTGGTCGTTGCTTCGGGGATGAATGTTACCCTGGTGGCCTCTTTTCTCATCGGGTTTTTGGTTTTGTTTTTTAACCGGAAAAAGGCATTAATTCTTGCTCTGGTAGGGATCTGGGTCTATACCCTGATATCGGGGTTTGAGGCTCCCATTATCCGGGCGGCCCTCATGGGGTCGATTGCCTTTTCGGCCCAAGAGTTGGGAAGAGTCTATTCGGCCTGGCGTGCACTAATACTGACTGGTTTGATACTGTTAATTATAGTACCCGGATGGACAGTTGATTTGGGATTTATCCTCTCTTTCGTGGCCACCGGCTCGATTTTGGTTTTCCAAAAGAGGGTCGAGAAGCTCTTTTGGTTTGTCCCCAAGCTTTTAAAAGGAGATTTTTCCACGACCCTGGCTGCCCAAATAGGAGTTAGTCCGATACTCTTTGTTACATTCGGGCAATTCAATCTTCTTTCGCCCCTGATTAACGTTCTGGTTCTTTGGACCGTGCCGGTAATCACCATGCTGGGCATTGCCGGAGGGCTGACGGGATTGGTTATTCCCTTTTTGGGAAAAGGGATATTGTTTTTGTCTTATCCTTTAACTGCCTGGTTTATCGGGGTTATCAAGCTGTTTTCTTAAATGAAGGCTTTTAAGTACGTCTACGGGCTTTTTATCCTAATACTGGCCCTTATCGGGCTTTCCCTGGGGGTCTCTCCGGATGAGAATCTCCACCTTATCGCCTGCGATGTCGGCCAGGGGGATGCCATTTTGGCGGTTAACAAAAATACCCAGATATTGATAGACGGGGGACCGGACGAAAGGGTTCTTCAGTGTTTGGGAAAGTATCTTCCTTTCTGGGATCGGGATTTGGAGCTAGTTATTCTCACCCATCCCCAGGTGGACCATTACGGGGGACTGATTGAGGTCTTTACCAGATATCACGTCGATACCTTTGTCGCCAACGGGTTGGATTCTGGCGCTTCCTCCTATCAAGCGCTAAAAAAGGCGGTGGGGGGTAGCGGGGCCAGGGTAGTTAATCCCAGAGAGGGCCTGGTCCTGAGAGTTGGTTTGATATATTTAGATATACTCTCTCCTTCCCAAAGTCTTCTGACCCAAGAAGCGTCCGATTCAGAGGCAAATGTCTTGGGAGCTTACACCTCCACAAGGGATGCCAACGACTTTTCCGTGGTGGCTATTTTGAGGCTGGGGGAGTTTGATGCTCTTTTAACCGGAGACATCGGCCCCACCGAAATTCCGGAGATTCTTGCCTTGGGTAAAGTCAAAGACGTTGAATATATCAAAATACCTCATCATGGCTCCAAGAACGGATTGACGCTTGAGTTGCTTGAGGCCAGCTCTCCGGAGACGGCGGTTATCTCGGTAGGTAAAAACAGTTACGGGTTTCCAAGCGAGGAAGTTCTTCAAATGCTGGAAGAGGCGAAAGTCAGAACACTTAGAACCGACACCGAAGGGGATATCGAGGTCGTCAGCGACGGCTTATCTTTCTGGAGAAAGTGAGTTCTCCTCAAAAAATCTAAACTGGACCTCTTTAAAAAAGCCCTGAATTGTCTCCGCTTCTATCCCGGCCAAGTCGAAGTTGTCGACGATTTCAGGTTCTATTTCCAGTTCTTTGGCTATCCTTTTGAAGTCTTCTGCCCTTGCCGCGGGGGACAGTAGCTCGAGTCTTGTTTTAAATCCCCGGTTAACCAGGGTTCTTGAGGCGACTTCATCCATGAGGATTTTCAGCTTGTCTGTCCCTTGCATGGGCCGATTTTAGCAAGGGCATGTGTAAAAATCAAAAATTCGTTGTAGAATCGATATTATGAAAGATACAATCCTCAAAGCTCTGCAGAAAGCCACGGGCGAGGATAAAATTAACCTCGAATTTCCCGAAAACGACTCTTTCGGAGACTACACCACCAATTTTGCCTTGGTTTCCGGGGAAAAAGCGGAAGAGATCGTTGAGAAGCTTACAAAAGAGAAGAATCTTATTAAGCTTATTGCCAAAATTGAGATTAAAGGGCCGGGATTTATTAACCTTTTTCTCTCCGAAGAGGCCCTGAGAGGCCAGTTGGAGGAGATAGTCGAAAAAGGGGAGGATTTCGGCTCAAGTGCACTCGGTAAGGGTAAAACAGTTGTTATCGACTATTCCTCACCCAATATCGCCAAAAGGTTTGCCATCGGCCATCTGCGCTCAACCGTCATCGGCCAGGCCCTCTATAACCTCTATCAAACCCTGGGCTATAAGGTAATCGGGGACAATCACCTCGGAGACTGGGGGACCCAATTCGGGTCCCTGCTTTACCAGGTTGCCAGCAAAAACTTAAATACCAAAGACTTAAACATCGACAAACTTGAGGAGCTTTACGTCGAGTTTAACAGGCAAGCCGAGGATAAACCCGAGCTCTGGGATGAAGCCAGAGCCTGGTTTAAGAAGCTGGAAGACGGGGACAGGGAAGCCAGAGCCCTCTGGCAGGCGATGGTTGACATCTCGATGGAGGAATTTAAGAAGATTTACGACTCTTTGGGGGTGAGAATGGATTATGCCTACGGAGAAAGCTTTTATATGGACTATGTGCCCAAAGTCCTTGAGCTTTTACGGGAGAAGGGGCTGGCCAAAAAAAGCCGGGGAGCCGAGATTGTTGAGTTTGCCGATATGCCTCCGGCCATGCTGGTCAAAAGCGACGGGGCAACAACCTATTTCACCCGCGATTTGGCCACCATTCTTTTTAGGGTAAAAAGCTGGAATCCGCAAATAATTATCTATGAGGTGGGAATGGAACAAACCTTGCCTTTCAAGCAGTTGTTTGAGACAGCGAGGCTTTTGGGCTGGACCAAAGACCGGGAATTTGTGCATATAGGGCATGGTTTGATACGGTTTGAACATGGGAAGATGTCGACCCGAAAGGGAGAAACGATTAAGCTTGAGGATGTTCTAGACGAGGCAACTGCTCGGGCCAGAAAGATTATTGAGGCCTCCGAAACCGGAAGGGGACTCTCGGAGAAACAAAAAGAAGCCGTTTCCCGGGCGGTTGGCATTGGGGCGGTAAAGTATTTCGACCTTTCCCATCACCCGGCCACCGACATTATCTTTGACTGGGAGAAGATGTTTGTTTTGGAGGGCAACAGTGCCCCGTATCTGCAATATACGTTTGCCAGAACCAACAGCGTTTTGGCGAAGGCCGAAGGGAAAAAGAAAACGGAAACATCCAAACTTAATCCGGAGGAGATAATGGTCTTAAGGGCTCTGGCCAGGTATCCCGAAATTGTGGTCTCGGCCGCCCAAAAGTACTCTCCGAACCTGCTTTGCGGCTATCTTTTCGGCCTGGCCAAGAAATACAACGCTTTTTACAACAATCACCGAATCCTCGGGGAAGAAAACGAAGGGTTCAGGGTTAAGCTTACCAGAGGAGTTAATCGGGTTTTGGAAAACGGACTGAAGATACTCGGGATTGAGACTCCGGAGAAGATGTAGGTTGGTTTCTGGTTGATTATTGCCGGTTTTTCCCCTAAATTAGGGAGACTCTATGAAGCATATCTTAACCAGGCTGGACAACGGCGTCAGGCTTCTGACGGTTCCCATGCCCTCTTTGGAATCGGTGACGGTGACCATCTGGGCGGGGGTGGGTTCCCGGGCGGAAGAGAATAGCCTCGCCGGCATTTCCCATTTCCTGGAGCACATGGTCTTTAAAGGCAGCAAGTCCCGTCCCAGTGCGAAGCTGATTGCCGAGGCGGTTGACGAGAT
>JADDYB010000627.1_pt1 | contig 11224 bp, 10 predicted proteins | sample 8641941 | NCBI WGS metagenome assembly JADDYB01 (sample SAMN16275377, study PRJNA637457) | freshwater sediment metagenome | isolation source: Lake Kineret sediment | place: Israel: Lake Kineret | collected 2013 | reverse complement strand
GAAAAAAATAGTCCTTACGACAAAAAATCATCATGCCATCACATTGTAGACACACAACTGAGTGCCATGTCTTGAAGCGTAGTCATTCATGGTAAAAGATTCACGAGGATGATAGTAACCCACTGCAATAATGCAGCACCAAATAAGAACTATCAGCAGCAGTATCAGACAGATTCTTACAACATGAGCTGAACACTCACGTCATTGCTCCTCTTTTTTGGGCAGTACCACATGGAAGGTAGATCCCTTCCCCAGAATGCTGTCCACCCAGATTTTTCCTCCATGCCGTTCCACAATGCCTTTGGCAATGAATAATCCCAGCCCTGTCCTCCCATCTATTCGTGCGTATTCTGTCTGACTGGGGACAATATAAAACTCCTCAAAGATTTTCTCTCTATACTCTGGGGCGATCCCATACCCCTGGTCTATGACCATGCACTCAATGTCGTGAGGGTGTTCCACAAACTTGATGAGGATTTCCGTATTTTCCGGGGAGTACCTGACAGCATTGTCCACCAGATTGCTGATCACCGTGAACAATGCCTTTCTATCTCCCTCCAGCCCAGATAAGTCGGGTGGACTCTCGACAAAGATGTTCTGATCTTTCGCTTTCCACAAGGGACGCAGCTGGTGGATCACTTCTGTGGCGATTTCCACCAGAGACACAGATCTCTTCTCCAGGCTGAGCTTGTTCTTTATCAGCCTCGAGGCCACGAGTGTTTGGTTGATAATTTCCTCCAGGCGATTGACACCTTCTTCCATGACATGAATCCTTTCTTTCAAGGGCCCTGAAAGCTTCCCATACTGCTCCATGGCCATCATTTCCAGGTACAGCTTGAGGGTGGTCAGAGGAGTCCGCAGCTCATGAGAGGCAATATCAATAAACTCTGACTTCATCCGGTCCAGCTCCTGCAGCTCTTCGAGAGATTGACGCAACTTGTGTTCTACATCAGATTTCGCAATAGCAATACCCACCTGATCCAGGAAATACTCCAGACGGTCAAAATCCTCTTCCTTTAATGATTTCTCATGCCCCAAAAAGAGGACGCCAATAACGTCCTCCCCATACGGGAGAGGTGCAATCATGATATTCATTTTACCAGTGTTCAGACCCAGTTCCCTGACAAAGTCGGACCCCAGTTTTTTCACCACAAAGCTGACTCTATCAATAGTCACCTTCTCTGCCAGCCCTTCGAACCCCTTTACAATAACGCACTTCCCCTCATTAATGACTTGGTTGAGAATGTAGGAGTCTTCGATGAAAGGGTATCTGAAATCTCTCAAATCGACACCAAATAAGTCACGCAATTTCTTCGCCACAAGGGGAGGCACAGATACATGCTCAAACGTGAGGTACCCTCGCGACGAGTCCAAGAGCATAGGGTAGGCGAATTGGTAGTGGTACACCTCTTTTATGCAGGATGATACGTGAGCCAGAATCTGGTCCAGGGAAGCTCCCATGTTCAGTAACGTGTTGATCCTTTGTACTGCCTTCAACTCATTGAGAGTCTCAGTCAACTGCGCTGACCGGTTAATACGCTCCATAGCACTGGACACCATTTCACCCACTGTCCGCATGATGACGAAATCTTTCTCTGTGTACACCTCCTGGCTGATGACGGTCAGGCATCCCATGGCAGACCCTCCCACAATGATGGGGAACATCATCACTGACTCGTACGGCAGTATCTGGGAAATCTTCCTGATGACACTCTGCAGTGGTGAGTTCTTCGGGGCAAACCCAGCATAGATTTGAGAAAGCTCAGTTCTCATCACAGGATGCGGAACTGCGACATTGGAAGAGATGAGGGGCACCTCATTCTTGAAAAACTGGTAGTAGATGCTGTCCTCTTCTGTGAGGGGGATCTGGTACTTCAGGAGGGTGAACTGTGGTATGAGCGTTCCTGCAATTTTCTCTATCGCTTTCAGCAGCTTTGGCTTCATCTCCAGCCTGACAATGACGGCACACGTTCTCTCTTCGTCAATTACTGCAACAACAGAGAAGGATTTCCCCAGCTTGTGTATTCCCTCAATGGCTGCATCCAGGGCCTCGTCCTCAGACTGTGCCAGGAACAGCTTTGTGTTCAACTCCTGCAGCAACTGCTGTTCTTCCAGGTTTCGGGCCAGCTCATCTGCGCGTCTCTGGCTCTCTGCAAGAAGCCTCGCGTTCTCTAAAGCTGTGGAGACCTGGTTGGCGAAGGCACAGACAGAAGGCATATCATTACCGGTTATGACGTCTGAAATAACAGCCAGGAGCCCTGTGGTTTCATCATGGACTATCAAGGGGGCTACTATTGCTTTTTTATCGGTAATTCCCAGAAGGTTGACTCCTTTTTCAGTTATTTCATGCATTTGTTGTGGCAATACCAGTTTGAACACATTGTTGAGGTTTTCTATGTAGGCTGCCTGCTTTTTCTTGATCAGGTTCTGGTAAAAAGGGTGGTTCAGGGGAAGCTGATGTCGTGCTGGTAGCTCCTGTCCCTGCACTTTCAGGACGTCTAACACCTTCTCTGCAGTAATAAAGACAACGTCTCCTGTAGTTTTCTGTTTATTAAAAAGCATGAATACCACGTGAAAGTTGAATCGCCTCAACTCCTCAGCTGTTACAGCAAAAATCTCTTCCTGTGTTCTGGATTTCTGGATGCGGAAGGCAGCTTCGTTTAAGGATTCCAGGGTTTCCTGCAGCCTCTTCTCTTCTGTGACATCTTTTAGCACAGCCATAATACCAGTTACCCTCCCTTTTTCATTTCTCAATAAGGAAAGTGAGGCCAGCGTACGGACAATTCTGCCGTTTTTTGCCACGAAGTTGAGTTCCTCATTTTCTATTTGTCCCTTTTTCATTATAGTATCTCTGATTCTTTTGGCCAGTTTTCGTCCTCCTGCGTAGTAGGCAGTTATGGGGTGTCCCAGGGTTTCTGTTTCATCATACCCAAGCATGGTTTTCACCCCCCTGTTTGCAAAAGTGATGCGGCCTTCCAGATCTGCAGCCATGATGGCATCGACAGAGCTCTGGACAATGCTTTCCATCTGGCTCTTGACCTTTTCTAATTCTTGGGTTCTGGCACTGATCTGCTCTTCCAGCGCTTTCAGATCAGCGACCAGCCATTCAAAACGGGCTGCGCGCTCCAAAGCCACCGAGACCTGGACGCCCAGCTTGGAGAGTGCAGGTACATCTTCAGACGTGAGCTCCTCTGAAAGGAAGGCCATAATCCCAGTAAGTTCATCTGTGAGGGTTAAAGGTACTACCACCCCCTTTGAAAACCCTATCAATGAGAAGAACTTACGCAGTTGAGACGTGTCAAATTTTGGTGTTGCACTCAGCAAAATGGAGGAAATGTCAGGGAAAAAAAGCGATTTTTGCTCTTTCATCTTCTCGAAGGTACCCTTTTCTAACGTGAGTTTAATCTCGGTCAAGGGGACTCCCATGATAAACTCTGTTATCTGCATCTTCTTTTTGTCCAGGTTGTGGTATCCAACAGAGAATAATTCTTTGTAGGGAAATGCCATGAAGGCAATTCCCACACGAGCGAGTTCCTCACCCAGTGTCTCGTAGATCTTTTGAGCGCTGGAATGCCTCTGAATGGCAGAACCCAGTGCTTCCAGAGCATGGGGGTATGCAGATCTTTTCTGTTCTATTTTCAGGATGAGGAGGGTGCCTGCAGGTTCTTCATTTATTTTAATCGGTCTTGTGTTAATTTCAGCGTAAAATGCCCCATTTGGGGTCTCTATCCATGTCTTGAGGTATTCTTCTAATTCTACCAGCTCGCGTTCTTTCTTGTCTTCTCCTTTTTCTTCAGCAGATATTTTTATGACCTCCCCAAAATATTTCCCTATTAAGTCTTTTTTAGATTTTTCAAGGAATCTCTCTGCTCTTTTGTTCAAAAAATGAATTTTTTTCTCTTTATCAAGGAGAAAAATGGCATCACGTGAATCTTCCATCAGGATGCGTGCTGTCTGATCTACTAATTCTGTGTTCTTTGGCTCTGGCACAAAACCACCTTTCTATGGATAGACTTAAGCTTTCCCCTTCGGCTGTACTTTTTGGGGCTGCCATTATTTAAACATTGGCATGGCTGAGGGAGTGACCATCCCCCCTGTGTTAAAAGACATTCCTTCTCCAACGGTAATCGTCGATTACACACTCGTGAGCGTAACCCACTACGGAGTCACGCACGCCGTCCTTAAAAAACTGGTTCTCTACCATCATAGTAGATGTATCTCATCACTGTAGAACCCAAAAGCTATTTAAATAGCATTTTTCCACTGCACAGTATGGCACAAGCGAAAACAGAACCGGATGAGATAGATTACAAGAAAAAAGCAAGTGCAGTTCTTGACACGTTAAATGAAATGGTCAGGTCTATAAACATTTTCAGCCAATCTTTCTTCAACAACGACATCATTGCTCAAAAGATCTACATAGAGGGCATCAGGTATGGCATTAGACAGGCTCGAATTGAAATTCCCACAGCAGACACCCCTATGGGAGCTTGCCAAGCTTACATCACCATACTGGAGACTGTCGGGTTGATGGCTTCAAAACAATTCGAGCTCGTAAAGCACAACACGACGATTTCCTGCACCGTCTACCCGCCCTGCATGTATGCAGAAGCCTGCAAACACACGAATGAAGAAGGCGTTTCACCAACCTGCATACGTGGTCTCGTTTTCCACGTGTTCATCAAAGATTTGGTAGGGAAAGACTACGCGGTCAAAGTAACAGAATTCAACCCTGATGAGGGCTGTCTCATTGACATTCGTCCTATCATACCTGAAGACTGAGAGGACGTCACAGTGTCTCATGGTGAAGGTTGAAGAAAGCTTTATAAAGGACTCAAAAGCATCTCAGTGCGGTGTTTAAACGTGTATACACGATTTGAAAAAGCACGAATTGTGGGCGCAAGGGCGCTCCAGATTGCCATGGGAGCTCCCATTCTCATAAAAACCAAAGAAACAGATTGCATCAGAATTGCATTGGAGGAGTTGGAGCGCAGTGTCATCCCCATAACAGTAGTCCCCAAAAAGTGAGAAGAGCGTGAAGGCATGAGAGTTCTGACTGACGAACTGGTGGAACGCATCGGCCAGGAAGTGACCGTGGCTGGCTGGGTACATGAAATGAGAGATCTGGGTGGGATCAAGTTTCTTTTACTCAGAGACAGGAAAGGGTTGGCACAGATAACCTTCATAAAGAGAAAGATGAGCCCAGAGCTCTTTGAGAAAGCCTCAAATCTGGGAAGGGAGTACGTTATTCAGGTCAAAGGACTCGTGAATAAATCGAATATCGCCCAGACCGGAATTGAATTACTCCCGACCGAGATGACTGTTCTCGCTGAAGCCCACAGCCCTCTCCCCTTGGACCCCACGGAGAAGGTGAAAGCTGATTTTGACACGCGGCTCAACCATCGGGTACTCGATTTGAGGAATGTGAACCATCGCCTCGTCTTCCAGGTTAAGGCGTGTTTGATCTCTGGGTTCAGGGAGTTTTTGGAAAAGGAGGGATTCTGCGAGGTCCATACCCCCAAAATTGTGGCCACTGGAACAGAGGGAGGGACAGAGTTATTCCCCGTGCAGTACTTCGAGAACAAGGCGTATCTGGCCCAGAGCCCCCAGTTTTACAAGCAGATGCTGGTGGGTGCTGGATTTGAGAGAGTGTACGAGGTTGGGCCCGTATACAGGGCGGAGGAGCACAACACAGTGCGGCACATTAATGAGTACACGAGTCTGGATTTAGAGGTTGGGTTCATAAAAGATGACAGAGACATTAGAACACTGGAAAATCGCCTCTTGACCCACATGTACGAAAGGCTGAAGAGGAAATGCTCGAAGGAGCTGCAGACGCTCGGTGCTCCCATCTGTGAAGTGCCTGAGAAGATTCCAGACATACCCTTTGTTGAAGCTTTGGAAATTGCTGGTGAGGAAGGATTTGATTTGAGTCCAAACGGGGAGAAATGTGTGTGCGACTACAGCAGAGAGAGTTTGGGCTCTGAATTCATTTTTGTAACCTCATACCCCCAGGAGAAGAGGCCCGTGTACACAATGCCTGATGGGGACAAGACCAAGAGCTTTGACTTGCTGTTTAGAGGGACTGAGATCACGACAGGTGGACAGAGAATTCACCAGTACGACTTACTGGTGGAAAAGATGCGGGGACGGGGACTGCGTCTGGAGGATTTTACCTTCTATCTGGAAGTGTTCAAGTACGGGATGCCTCCCCACGGTGGATTTGCCATTGGGGCGGAACGGCTGGCCATGCAAACATTGAATTTGACCAACATCAGGGAAGCGACGCTGTTCCCGCGTGACCGGACCAGGCTGGCACCATAATGATCACCATTCTTTCTGGAGGAACGGGAACTCCAAAACTTTTGGAGGGGTTTGAACCAGGGACTTGTGGTGTTGTTGTCAACACGGCTGAAGACTGTTCCGTGTCAGGGTTGTACGTGTCCCCTGATGTGGACACTGTGGTGTATGCTCTTGCTGGTATTGTGGATGACACGAAATGGTACGGTCAGAAGAATGACACCTACCACTGTTATGAGATGATGGTGTCTTTGGGGTATGAGGAGCTCTTGAAGATTGGAGACAGAGACAGGGGTCTCAAATTGTACCGGACGCTGCTCATGAGTGAGGGAGTACCTCTCTCGGAGGTGACGGAGCGAATCTGTGAGGCCCTTCACGTGGAAACGCCTGTTTTCCCCATGTCAAACGATAAGGTGACCACGAAAATAGTGACTGACAAAGGTGAGATGTCTTTTCACGAGTTCTGGGTCGCAAGAAAAGCGGATGTCACGGTAAGAGATGTCATCTTTCAAGGAGTTGAGAAGGTTCATCCAGTAAAGAAGGCTCTAACGTTCATGAAAGAGTCAAAATTTGTTTTGATTGGCCCTTCAAATCCCATCACATCTATTGGACCCATTATGGCCATGAAAGATTACAGAGAAATTTTGAGAGAGAAGAACGTCGTGAGCATATCTCCAGTGGTGGGGGAGAAGCCTTTTTCAGGTCCTGCAGGCGTGTTAATGCGTGGGTTGGGAGTAAAAACGAACTGTGTGGGCGTGGCTGAGTTGTACAAAGATTTTCTAGACGTATTTATCATCCATGAGACAGATGGACAATATAAAAAGGAGATTGAGGACATGGGTATTTCGGTGCACTTACGAGACATCTTTTTAGATTCTTATGAAAAGAAGAGGGAACTTGCTAAGAGTGTGGAGAGGATGATGTGAAGCTGAGGCATCCATCTGTCCTGGCTGCTGTGGCAGGAAGGAATGATGGTGAGTTCTGCGGAAAAATTGGTTTTCTGGGAGTGGGCATGGTGACAATTGGTGGTATTAGTGTCGATGCAAAAGCTGTGGAAGCTTCTCGAAAGATGGTGGAGAGGGGGCGGAATGAGTTCATTTTTGATAATTTATACGAGTTTTTGGAGGAGAACATAGTAAAAGCGCAGGAATCTAAAGCTTTGGTGTGTGTCAACCTCCGCTCAGCCACAGTAGAAGGTTACATCACTGCTTCCAAGATCATTGCAGACTTTAAAGCAGTCGTTGAAATCAATGCGCACTGCAGACAGAAAGAGATGGTAGAAATTGGGGCAGGGCAGTACCTTCTTGCTGATTTGCAGAAGCTCAGCCATGTCGTTGATTCATTGAGAGCGAGTGGTGTGGAACCCATCATCAAGTTCAGGGGAAATGTCATACCTGAGAAAGAAGTCTTAGAAAAGGTGCAGCCGCACTTCATCCACATTGATGCGTACAGAGAAGGAGAGAAAGGATTTGATTTTACTATTTTTGAAAAAATTGCACATTTTGACTGTTTTAAAATCGGGAACAATTCAGTGAACACACCTGAGGTTGCTTTAAACGTTTTGAAGGTGTGTGACGCCTTCTCCTTCGCTCAGGTTGCCTGGAACACACAAGCTGTCAGGGATTTGGTGGAAAAAGTTCAGGGCCCGAAATGAACATTTAAAAGACCTCTTCCAATATTTTTTGATCTTTCAAGATAGATATTTGGGTTATCCATTTCTTCATGGCCCTCATTTTCTCACCAATCCTGCCCTCAGCATACACAATAGGACAGGTCACCATGTTCTCCAGCCCTTCAACAGCAGGCATGTAGTCTTTCCCCAGGTTTATGAAAATCTCTTCGTAATCTCTCATCGAAAACAACTCCTTCAATCTGTCCATCACCTCTGGGTGCAGATTCAGAGCTCTTTCCTTATCCATTCGTAAATCATAATCGTCTATGTAGTCATCTGCTCTCAGAAATCCATAGTTCGCTGATATGATCACTACATCCAAGTTTTTTGGCAACTTTTTCTCTTTCTTGAACTTCTTGAGTATCTTGAAGTTCACTCCCTCATACCTGTCTAATGCTTTCATGGGTGAAGGAGACGTATCTTTCTTCTGGGAACATCCCATGATCAGAAGATAGTAATGCATAGCTTCATCTTTAATGAGTACCTTATATGGTTTGCGAGGACTTCAGTTCTCTGTCAGAATAACCTTATTCATTGCGCGCTTCAATCTACAACCTCATGCATTGTAACAGAAAATATGATAAATTCAAGAGATCCATCTTATAAGGGAGCTTGCAAAAGAAGATGCAGAAAAGACCTTGTCCTCACTAATAGAAAAACCAAAGAGCTTTTAAGAAGTAACCTCAGGAAGATCATCATATTTCTGCACTTACTCTTCTCAAAAAAGATAGAAGGTGTCTGATGGAGGGTAGAGCGAGTATTTCGAAAATAGAAATGAAAAAAGTTGAAAGAGGAAATACCAGAGACATAAGGATTTAAGATTGGAATTCACCTCAGGAATTCTAAACTCAAGAGTGATCCTTTATTACAAAAAGTATGGAGAGGTAGAATGGAAGAGTTTCCCCTATGTCACGCCAAAGAAACTGAAATAGCTTCCTATACGTAAACCCAGAAAGGTTCAAAGGCTGAGAATCATCAGGGAGGTATTGAATTGATTTTTTAGTATGATAGAATTATGAATTGTTTAAATGTAACATTACAGATATTTTTATGAGTCTAGAAAAGAATACAAGATTAGCTATCCCTTCCACAGATTTGACAATCCAGGAGGTAACCAAACCTTTTTAAGATTAGAGTGAAAAAAGGTAAAAGAATGAGAAAGATGGTTGTCTTTCTGCTCCTAAAAGGAGTTTTCCCGGGAATGACCTTAGTTATTGAAGGAATAAACACTGGGCTCTGAGGTGTGAGAATGAAAAAAGAAAACAACAAGTTGCAGGTTCACCCATTAGTATTGAAAACCCTGAGAGAGAGCGCAGGTATGTCTCCAGACGATATTGCTAAGAAGCTCAAAATAAGCAAAGAAAAAGTAAAAGCTGTAGAGAATGGAGAAACTTCATTCACCATGCTACAAATTAAAAAATTGGCAGATATCTACCACCGCCCTCTTGCAGCCTTTTTCATGGACTCTCCACCTCAATTACCTTTCACCTTGACTGACTACAGAATAAATAGAGAGAAAAGATTAACACCCCGGGTATGTGTAGCTCAAAGAAGAGCATACTATCTCGCTAGCAAGATTGCAGAATTGAGTGGCAAGAGAAGTCAAATACCTCCTTTTCTTGAGACATTGGAGGCAGATGAACTGGCACATGAATTCAGAAGGAGCATGAACATGACCCTCATAAAATCCCAAAAGGCTGAAGATGTCCTAAATAATTATAAGAGGACTCTAGAGGAAAATCTCTTAATTTCTATTGTTGAATATCCCCTTAAAGCAGATGATGTGAGGGCTTTTAGCATATCATCTGATATTTCAATTATTGTACTCAATGAACAGGATAAACCAGAAATTAAGTTATTCTCTCTCTTTCACGAGATCTGCCACTTACTCAAACGAATGAACGGGATTTGTTCAATAAATATTGAGCAAAATGGTCTGGAAATTGAGAGATATTGTAATTCCTTTTCTGCCGAGTTTCTCGTCCCCCAAGATGCATTAAAGCACGATATCGGTGATCAGAGAGTATTTGACAGGGAAATCATCTCAGAACTCTCAAATAGTTATGCTGTAAGCAAGCAGGTAATCATGTTACGTCTTCTAGCTCTAGGATACATTGTCAAAAGAGAATATGATAATTTTAAACGAAATTTTGATGTCGAAAAATTAGAAAAGCCCAAATTTGCTCGGAGGAACTGGGATAAAGTGTTCTTCAATCGCATAGGATATCTCGCGCAACAGGAGGTGGGCAGGGCATATCATAAGGGCGAAATCTCATTCTCAGAGGTCATAGGTGTGTTTGATATGAAATCAAAGCATGCAGAAAAATTGGTGACATAGGAGGCCAAAATGGCACAAACGAGACTGAGCCCCGTATACTGCATAGATGCAAGTGCGTTGATAAATCTTAAGCGATACAGAAGAGACGTATTCCCCACTATATGGAAAAAGATTGAAGAAATGGCTAAGAACGGCTTACTTATTTCTCATGCAGAAGTATATAGGGAGATAGACGCTGGTAAAGATGAGATCCTCAAATGGTGTAAGAGGAATAGGAAAATTTTAAAAGAAGTGGATGATTGTCAAAAAGAAATTTAGGATAGTAGAATCGAAATACGATGAAATTTATTGGAATACGTCAATAAATAAGCCTGGTCCCTGGGCAGATCCGTGGATAATAGCACTGGCACTCTGTGAATATGGCATTATTGTCACAGATGAATCAAATAAGCCGAATAGGATACCAGCTATTGCAGAGACATTGGATGTGACTTCTTTGGGCCTACTTGATTTCTTTAAAGCAATAGGAGTGAAATATTGAGGTGAGATACAGAAATGCTAAGGTTAGGTGAGGGATGGAATTCAAGGAGACAGAGATGATGAACTTTGCCTCTTTGGGGAAGTTCTCGTTTCTCAGCTTGTGAGCCTGCTTCAACAGGTAAAGGGTCTGAAAAAGAAGAATAATCATAAGATTTATGGGTATCACGTTTGAAAAGTTGGTTAAGGGTTTGAGGGGAGAGGAGATTAAGAGTTAGAAGAAACGTCTCTAGATTTGCAGAAATCGAGGAGTCGCGTCACGTTTTTTTGAACTATTTTGTAGGGTTCTGGGAATTTCTCTCTTGTGAATACTTTCAGTGCTTCTTCATACGCTGTAATTGCTTTCTTACAGTTTTTAGCCTTGTCCTCCACTTCAGCAAGGGTTCTGTATGCATTCCCCAGGTTGTTCTGAGTCATTGCATAATCCATGGGGGAGT
>JADDYB010000626.1_pt1 | contig 11231 bp, 6 predicted proteins | sample 8641941 | NCBI WGS metagenome assembly JADDYB01 (sample SAMN16275377, study PRJNA637457) | freshwater sediment metagenome | isolation source: Lake Kineret sediment | place: Israel: Lake Kineret | collected 2013 | reverse complement strand
CTGGTGCCCAAGAGATAAAATTTCATGATGCGTTGATTCGTGTTGGGGCTATGTACGATGAGACCGTAAATTCAGCATGCGAATATCGAAACCTAAAAATATTCACTGAGTAGACAATGAAAAATAAACTCTTATATTTTTTGCTATTCTTTTTGTTGACCTTCACTGCTTTTGCAAAAAGAGATAAGGTATTTGATTTTAGTGCCAAAGGACCGCAGATTTTTTCATACGAGCGTTTGAGTGACGGCACAGTGCGTTTGATGTCGCATATTCCAAAAATACTGGGTATGAGTTCTACGAACGTATTGGCCGAGTGGTATGCTGGATATACAAGTGCTGGTGATTTGCTAGATATTAGTGGCAATAGCAGGGATTTGACAGATAGTGCTGGCCCGATTATCGTAGATTCTACGGTATTATCCCATAATGGCACTGGATTAAAAGCTTTTAGTTATGATGGCACTTCATATCATTCTCGCGCACACGAAGCGTGGATGGACATGTTTAGTTCAAATTTTACGGTAACTATGTTAATAAAACACCCAAGTACTGCCCCGGTAACTACTACCGCTTTATTATGTCATGGTTCTAATACCGTTAGCGGCACCAATGTATCAATGACCAATGACGGTAGAATGGGTATGAACCTTTCGAAAGCTGGATTGGATGTAGCCGCGTATGCAAGCATGACGTACGACGGTCTATACCATATGTACACGTTTGTACGGAATAACGATTTCCTTACAGTTTACTTAGATGGCGTGGCTGGTGCGCCTGTTAGCGTATCCGGATATGGAATTGCGGGATCAAGAACTTTTTATTTAGCTAGATACGATACGGCTGGGTTGCTTTGGTGGAATTCTCACATAGCTTACACTCGTCTTCAAAATACGGCGTTAACGTATTCCCAAATTCAAAAAGAGGTTTCGCTTTTTCAAGGCGTATTAGCTAGTAGATCTACAGCAAAATATCTCATACCTACGTTCCAGCGTCCGACGACTAGTTATGTAGACCGGAAAACAGGGACAAACCCACTTGCTCAAGTTCCAGCTAACGTTCCGGTAATAACGCCTGATAGCGGAATTTTGGTACAAGAGACGGTATCCCAAATATTAGTTTACACAGAAACGTTTAGCAATGCTAACTGGACAAAAAGTAATACTTCAATTGCTGCTACTTCGTTAACATTGCCAAATGGTTCAACTAGTACTGCAAACACATTACACGAAGACGGTACAGCTGGTACTACCCATTATTTGTCACAAACGTATAGTGCTGTTTCTGGAACGAAGTACTGTTTATCTTTTTATGTAAAATATAATTCTTCAGCCGGTACACCCAGAGAATGGATTAAACTGTATCTAGGTGATGGTATTAGTGCAAATACTATTTATTTTAATATTAGAAGAGGTAGTGTTGGTACCGCTTCCTCTGTGTTAACTGGTGGGTATGGAATACAACCACTAAATTCTGATTGGTTTAGAGTATACATATGGATTACTTCGGCGCAAACTCGGGCTGCGGGTACCCGAATTCAAATTGCAGAATATGACAATGATGATACCTTCGATGGTAAAGATCAGGATTCCGTGTATGTAGCTTTCCCGCAGTTAGAAACCGGTTCCTTCCCAACTACATACGTACCAAGACTGACGGATACTGCTGCTTCTCGGTCTGCTGATAATCTCACCTTTATACCATGGAGAGTTAATAAGAATTTATCTTCTAAAGTAAATTCTACTCCTAGACTATTATTTATGGGCAATGAGAGTCTTAATGGAACCACAGTAACACCCAACACGGGGTCTTACACTTTTACTAAAAACGGTAGACCGCAAAATGGGCAAACAGAGTCAGAAGGGAACTTTTTCAGTTTTAATGGATCCACCGACTACCTTAGTTTAGCGGATGATAGTGGCGGAAGTGATTTTGATCCATCGGGTGACTTTAGTGTAGTTATAAGTTTTACTCCTACATCTGTGTCTGCTGGTAAATATTTGGTCAACAAATGGAATGTTACCGGGGATAAACGTGGTTGGCTATTATATCATCAAAATGGTAGTATAATTTTTTATCGTTCTACAGATGGTACTGCTGCAAATTCTGCTTTTGCGATTGTTAATGTGTCCGCACAAACGGGTCAACCTTCTTTGGTAACCGCTACGTATTCTACAACAAACGGTTTAGTGCTTAGAGTTGACAATATAACTTCAGGGACAAACGCTGCAAATGGAACTGTGTATAATACAAATGCAAGTTTAACTGTAGGCAGTGGAATCATTGATACCACTCCGTCAAATTATTTTTCTGGCGGTATTCATTACCTTGCGTATTACGATAACTATATCGTTTCTCAAGCGGAACATGACGCTATGTACGCGTCTTTCAAACAAGACGGGTTCCTGCCCCTTACCGTGTCATCAACTAAACCGAAGAAAAAACTGACCGTTGAATTTGACGCTAAATGTTTATTTGGTAGTAGTACGACGATTGGATCGGATAGAATTTTACTTGACGTAGGCGGGATCGTTGGAGTGTCATCGACTACCAAAAACCGAGTAACAATGTATGTAAATTCTTCTGGCGTTTTGGTATCTGGTGTGTACGATAGTACTGGCGGTACTTTACGTAACATGTATAGCGGCGCTAATAACGTTACATACAACCGTTGGAACACATATAAGACCATGTTTAATTTTTCAGATTTAGCAAACAGTACTCTTATCGTTAACGGTGTATCAGAAAAAGATAACACATCAAATTTAACTGGAGCGCAAGAAATTAAGTTTCATGATTCATTGATTAGATTTGGTCAAAGCGTAGAAGCCTATCCGAATGCGATGTGTGAATATAAGAATATAAGACTACTGGTTGAATAGCTGTAAAATAAAATAAATTATGCTGTGAGGAACAATATGAAAAAAATAGCTTTGGTGTTGGGTATCGTTACGATTAGTGTGTTCCTTGGCATTTTAGCATTTGGTCAGTCTTCGGGGCCTATTGCTGAGTCCACGTCAGCGAGCAAAGCAAATTACATGTACACTGCTTCGCATCAGTTCTGTTACGATGCTTCTAGCACGAGCTGGCGATGGGTGAACGTGATCGATACCCAAGCAGATGGTCAAGCAACATCGCTAAATGGCCAGGTGACTTCCTCGATTGGCTACGGGTATAACGGTACGACATTCGATATGCTCCGCGTTGGAGCTAGTAACGAATTGCAGACGACGGATGTGGCAAATCGTCCGGGTGAAGATGTTGCGAATGACTGGCGAAAAACTAAAAAGGAGCAAATTGCTACCTACACTCCAGCTGGAACCATTGGCACAGCCGTTACCTCGGTAGAAACGACCATCCTTGCTGCAATTGAGGTAGTAGCTGATGCCAACTTTTGTGTGTATGTGAAGAACGTAGGCGGTGGTTCTGCAGATGCTTTTACGGATGTTGCTATCCAGACGTCGCCGAACAACTCGGATTGGACAGCAGATTTGGGTTGGACGAACTGCGACACTGCTGCTTCAGGTGTAACTTGTGTTTATTGTGTCTCTGGAAACGCCTATCGCTACATAAAAGTGACAGCTACGTGTGGTGCAGGGGATGATACAACTGCTTCTGCTTGGTACGTGTCGAACAAAGGCTAATCGAAGCAGGGGGCAAAACCTATATAAAATTTTGAATTCGTATGAGGTGTCCCATGGAAACCGGAGAGATAAAGTATAAAAATTTAGCTATTATTTTGGCATTAGTTTATCTTTGTTCTTTCATTATTGCTTTTAGCACACAAGATGGGTCGCTGATCCTGAGTAGCACAACTTTTTCACAAACGGTTTGGGATGACCTGCGTGTGCCGTTGTCCTCAGCTCGGAATCCCTCATCAGCTCCAGGGTATGACGCTTTTAAGAATGGGACTAAAGCTTGGGCCTTTGATAAAACTTCTGATGAAATGTTGTATTTTGAAACCCAACTACCACATACTTACAAATTTGGAACTAAGTTGCATGCACATATCCACTGGGCGCCAATTGATACCGGAACGAACGGTGTGGTTTGGTGTTTAGAGTATACGATTCAATATATAAATGGAGGTGCTTATCCTGCTTCTTCTACGGAGTGCGTTCGGCAAGTGGGGGCGGGGGTTGCCTATGGCCACCAAATTGCAGAAATCGTCGAAATACCTGGAATCACTGGATCTGTATCGGCGGTTTTAGTGGGGCGACTTTTCCGGGATGCAAATAGCTCAGAGGCGAAAGGCACGGATGACTATGACGCGGATGCCTTTGGGTTGAGTTTTGACATCCATTATGAAATTGATTCATTTGGTAGTCGACAAGAAACTGTAAAATAATCGAGGAAGCGCATGGTAAAATTTCTGACTAAGCTAATTTTGACCATTTTGTTGTCTTGCACAGCCCTTCTACTTTTTTTAGGGTTGGACAGTCAAAATGGTAAATTAATCGATGATCCTGTTAAGACACCGGGGGTTTCCGAAGTAAATTACTTTGCCACTCCGACGGCTCGGAATGGTAATGACTGTTTGACTTGGGCGAGTGCCTGTACATTTAGGACTGCTGCTGCGAAGTGTACTGGAACAAGATACTGTCGAATCCATGTTGCGGGTGGGGTGCACGACCTCAATAATGGGTTAGACGGAACAGGTACGACTATTAGCGTAGGTTACGTGCACATCCAAGGTGAAAATCCTGTTGGGGCAGTGGGGCAGGCGAGTAGACTGGTAAATGGGCATGCTAGTGCCACTAAAGTGCTTACTCTTACAGGGAATTACTGTACGGTTGAAGGGATCGATTTTGACAATTCAGATCAAACGGATACTGGTGTTACATTTTTAAATATACAAGGCAATTATACCATTGTGCAGGATAATTTATTTCGGCAAGTAGCAGCGGATCCGGACGGTACGGGTATTTTGTACGATAAGGGTTCCGGAGCGGCACCTGTTAGTTTGTCGATTAACAACTGCCGTTTTCGGCGAATTAAAGATTATGGTTTACGCATCGACAACGCCAGTCGATTGTACGCCAGAGATAACCAGTTTGTGAATTGTGGCGTAGGTATTTACGCCAGTAGTTCTTCGGCGGATGAGACATACTGGGAAAATACTATTTTTGAATATAATACTACAGCCATCAGTTTGAACACTGCTGCGGCAAAGAAACACATTTTTAATAGTGTTCACTTCGTTGCTAATACAAACAACACTAATACCTTTAACGCTTATACTCCGGATATCGTTTTTCGAGAAGTTTACGAAGCGGATACCATGCGGTATGCCTATCCTCTGGGGACTGCTGGGGGTGCGGCGAGCACGGGTTATGCAGCTGTGACTACAGCTGCAGGTATTCAGTCTTGGGCTTACGGGGCGTGGGCGACGATCATTCCTATTAATACAATTACGAGGCCATTTAAAATTGTTGGTATTAGTGTTCACAACTGGAACTCTGGGCAAGTTTATCGCTTGCAATTGGGCTACGGATCGTCAGATCCTGGGCAAACGGTGCCTCTGGGCCAGTATGAGTTTGCGCTGCCCAATCCTGGAGTTAATGTAGTAAAAACGCAAGCTAGCATTAGCGTGTATGTTCCGGCGTATGCCGGTATCGGTGGCCGGATCATGACCAGCAGTGGTGCTAACGACGAACTGGCACTGGCTTTGCTCATCGAAGAGCTATGAGAGAAGGGTCAAAATGAATATCGCAACCAAATTGGCAATGGGTGTGAGTGGCGCAGTAGCGTTAGCGAGTGGTATTTACTATGGTACTAGGGAGCCAACGAGAGATGTCGGCGACCTGAAAATTGATGGACCTGCGGCACAAGTAAAAGTTATCAAGACCAAGTCCGGTAAACAAGTTCGTATTGTGACTCCGCACCAAATCGAAGGGCAGGAGCAGGACACTGAATTCGGCAAAACTAAGGTGATTGACGAAGACGCGGCAGGTTCAGGTATACCTGGTGACGCACTGTGCAATATTCTATTTGAAGCTACAATTGTAAAAAAGGATGGCAGGGATTGGCCAGATGTGGAAGGATTGGACGTTTTGCTAGATGTGGGGGTTACTCCTGTTTTGATCAACGCAGATGGTGACGATGGGATTTGGAATTGTTTGTTTAGAGGACCGGGGTGTGCTGCTGCAGTGGAGAAATTGGATTATATAGGAAGCGATATTCAGCAGTTTATTAACCACCCAAAAAGAAGCAACTTTTTAAAAACCCATGCAAAAGCTACAGCGACTGACAAAAATGGATATAAGAAAGGGGTGGTGAAATTGGACGATGCGGATGCTGACCCGGAAGCAGAAGTTTTTGTTAATCATGGCTGGTTGGGAATGGGTGACGTAAATTTTTCGAGTTACCGAGCGGGGGTGATCACTTCCGCTGCTGAGAAAGCTAAGAAAGAAAGAGAAGGGAAAAAGGAGTAGCCATGCGCACATTTATTTTTTCCCTTTTGCTCATTCTTGCAAATATAGTGCACGCTGCGGGTCTGAACGCCTCTTTTTCTGGTTCACGATTAAGCGGATTGACCAAAAGTTCGACGGTAGCTGAGTACGATGGAACAGTGGACGCTTCTGCAAATTTGGTTGATATCAGTGGTAGCAATTACGCGTTGCAGTCTGAAGATTTTAGCACTACATGGGCGGTGAACGCATATGCGGCAATTGTAACCAACTCAGTGCGATCTCCGACTAACACATTAACTGCTGACTCTTTGAAAGAGTATGGTGCTAGTGGTGGTGGAGCTGGTACTGATGTTCACTATGTAGGACAAAACGTCTCTTTCGATCAAAACTATACGTATACATCATCTGTACACGTAAAGCCATTAAACAGGACGTGGGTATATTTAAGACATTATTTAGTTGGTGAAGACCAGTACTGTTATTTCAATCTTTCTGGACCGGGTACAGTTGGCACATGTACGTCTGGAACCACGGGCAGTGTAAACCGCGGGTTAGATAACTGGTATAGGATTAGTATTTCTAAATACCAAACAACAGCAACTGGAAATAGAGAAGTTCGTATTGGGGTTGCAGAAGCAGACAATGATAATCAGTTTGTAGGTAGTAATCAAGTTTCAGTTTATATTTGGGGGGCTCAATCTTCAAAAAATGATTCCTACCGAACAGGCCCTGGTGTTTATCATTCAACTACGTCAGTAGCAAAGCCACTGCATGATTTGACGGCTACTGGCGGGCCAGGAATAGGCGGGTCAACACTTCAAGCCCCCAGTGGTAGATTGTTACCGTCTAGGACATTTAATGGTTCTAGCCAATATTATAGCAAAGCGGATCACGAAAATTTCAATATTTTTGATAATGACTTTACTATCACGATGGTTTTTACACCGACTACGGCGACACCCATAGCAAATAGTTCGTTATTTGCCCATTATATCAGTTACAAGGGCATTTATATAAATTTATCGTCTAGCAAAATCATACGTGTGGATTTTTACAAGGGTCCTCTGGGTAGCGATTACGTGAGTTGCAGTGGGCCTACCCGATCATTGTATAACAATTCAACAAGTATAATCCAACTAGTACGTCGATCAAATATAGCATTAACTTTTGTAGATGGCGCAAGTGGATCGCCAGTTAACGTTTCTGGTTATGGGGTGGATGTAGCAATAAGTGCGTCTTTAATGTATATGGGTGGAACTTATTCTGGTGGTAATCTCTCGTATGTACGCATAGATGCTGAAGCGCTTTCAACACCTCAATTAGATAAAGAAAGACAAATTATTACTGGAGTTTTGGCTAGTTCTGGTAATACAAGTCCGGATCTGCTTGTATCTAGATCTACAACGGCTTCGACTACATTTAGCAATAATACTATTGGTTACACTGCTGTTAATGTTCCGCGAGTTAATAGCGATGGTGGTGGTTTATTAGCTGAAGGGCAACGAACGAATTTAGCTTTACAGAGCCAAGCTTTTGGTACGACATGGTCATCTGTTGCGTTGACCTCCATTAGCTCAGATGGGGCGGCAGCTCCTGATACGAATACTACGGCGGATGGGTTTGTTGGCACCGCTGTTGATACTCTGCATGGTGTTACTCAAGCGGTGACTTTGACGGCTGCTAGTTACACCCTCTCTGTTTTTGCTAAAATTGGGAATAAGAATTGGATTTATGTTTCTGACGATACTGTTGCTAACGCGTATTCATATTTCAATGTCAATAGCTGTTCGACGGGTACTGCTGGTGCGGGGGCAACCTTGGCCCGCGCTACTCAATTCGCGAATGGTTGGTGTCGATGTTCGTTCGTAGTTACTGGCACTGCTGCAGCGCACACGATTAAAATTGCTTCGGCGAATGCAGATACAGACAATGATTTTGCAGGTGATGCGGCAACGGTAAACACGTGGTTTTGGGGGGCTCAGGTAGAAGCGGGCGCTTATCCTAGCAGCTACATGGGCACTACCACAACGAGTGTTACTCGATCAGCAGATGTGATCACTACGGAGCCGTGGCGTATTTCGAAAAACACAATAGTTGATAACCCTATGGCGGTTTTATACTTTGACAATGATGTATATAACACTAGTATATATACGAGTGAGGTGGGAAATTATTCTTTTACAGTGAATGGCGACACGAAACACATCGAGTCACAAACGCTAAATGATTACTTTTCTTTTGACGGGACTGGTGACTACTTATCATTAGCTAACGCTAGCGGTGGTAGCGCGTTTAATTTAAATTCATACGGGCCAAACGCTAGTTTTAGTGTAGTAGCCATAATAACACCAAATACAGTCAGCGGTACACGGTACATTGTTAGTAAAGGTAGTAGCGCGCCCAATATAGGGTGGGGAGTACGGCAAGTAAACGCTACTGTATCTGCATATACTTGCGTGGACGGGTCGTCCGTTGTAAATAACGCGACTGGTAATGTTCTCATTTCTGGTAAAACCTCATTATTGACTGTGACGTATACGTATTCTGGTTATGGTAGTGTAAACACACATACTATATACGCAGACTCAAATTCTCCTACTACATCTGCTGTAATGCCAGGACCCATTTATTCTAATGATGCTGAATTTGGTATTGCAAGTTCCGCTGGTGGTTCAACAAATTTTCTTGGCAATATACATTATTTAGCCTTTTACAAAGGTACCGTTATCACCCAAGCCCAGCATAATGCTATGTATGCTTCACTTAAAGAAGCAAATATTCTTCCTGTAAAAATGGGAAACAGCTACGAACATAAAAAGTTGTATGTAAATTTTGATTCGAAATGCAGTTTTGCAAGCAGTTCAGAATTAGGTGGGTCTGGTACTATGAACATTTTAACGATAGGTAGTAACACCGGTACTGCCGATAGTGATAATAACCGTTTTGAACTATACGTTGATGGTTCCAACGGTAGGTATTATGTATCTTTTTTTGGTAACACTGATACAACTAATCACTATGGATATAGCGCTGTGTTTACCAATTTGAATACGTGGAAAACTCATAAAATATATTATGATTTTTCAAACATGGCTAATAATAGCTATAAAGTAGATAGTGTAGAAGCTACATGGACAAACAATTCTGGTACAGAAAATTTTGATCTTACTGACACGCTGATGAGATTTGGACAAAATTATGCTGGGGCTATATCTAATAATTACGGATGCCGAATTCGAAATTTAACTATTAGGTCGGCGCCGTAACAATATAAGAGGAAAATACATTTGAAAAATATAACCATAGTCTGTTTTTGTCTTATATTTTCTTTTGAAACTTTTGCCAAAGATCTACAGACCAATTTTATTGGAAGTTCGTTATCTGGACTAAGACGAACGACGACGCTATTCGAATATGATGGTAAAACAGACGTCTCTGGCAATTTGTTAGACACCGGAAGCAACTACGATATGACACCGATAAATTCTCCTACGGTGTTTGACTTTCCACTTCAAAATGCTAGTGGTAGAAAACATAAATCAAGTTGGCTGGTTGGGGCATCCACTCAATATTACATGAGAGGTAGTTTTACAGATTCTCGCTTTTATACGGGTGATAGTACGATTACGGCGGTAATAATTGTTGATAGTTCTAGTACTGGTAATCGTCAAATTTTTGCTCATTATAATGCTGGTCAAGGGGTGGAAGGCGCTATAGATTTTAATCATTATGTCGCCCCCATATATTACAAAACGGCAGGTGATTATATTAGACCGATTAATAGCACTAAAAGAGTCAATGATAGTAACCCGCATGTTGCACAAATTATTCGTAAATCAAATATAGTTGTTGTGTATGTGGATGGCACTCCTTCTTCTCCATATAATGTTGCTGGGTATGGATTAGACGCTGGGTCGGCTAATTTTAATATAGGCAGAGCATCCGGGGGTGGGGGGAGCTACACAGGAGCTATTCTGTATCTTCGTGGGGATGCTGAGGCGCTTAGCAGTGCGCAACTTGATCGCGATAGGGATGTACTGCAAGGTCGATATTTTGGGTCAGGCAATTTTACTCTTGGATCTAATTTCACGAGAACCACAGCGGCGACCACACAGTTTTCAGATGGTTCGTTAGGGTACGTTGCAGCCAATGTACCACGGGTATCTGGAGATGGGGGTGGGGTTCTTATCGAGGAGCAACGAACTAACTATATTTTACAAAGTGAGGATTTTGCGACTACTTGGTTTACTAGTGAAGGGTCTATTTCGACTAATGCAACTGCAGCTGTTGATAATAATACTACTGCAGATGGTTTTGTAGCGAGTGTGAACAACACTTCTCATTTCGTTGGTCAGACTATTACTCTAGATACAGCTGTTTATACTTTTTCGGTTTATGCGAAGAAAGGAAATAAACGCCATTTTTATATCAATAATTCGGGCATTGTTAATGGCTACGCCGCCTTTGACTTTGACGGAAAAACTGTTGCAGCTACTGGAGCTGGAGTTTTGACTGCGCGAGCAGAGGACCTCAAAGACGGGTGGCTGCGCGCTCAAGTCGCTTGGAATGTGACAGCTGGGGCACAGATTATCTACTTGGGACCCATAGGTACCTTGGGCGGTTCGTGGGATTTTGCTGGAGATGCGGCAACTGTTAATACTTATTTTTGGGGCGCCCAACTCGAAAAGTCTGCGGATTCTGCTTCTTCTTACTTTGCGACTACGACGACCTCAGCTACGCGAACTACGGAGGCATTGACCATTGCTCCTTGGAGGCTTTCTAAAGGTATTAGTGTTTCAAACCCATCCTTTGCTATGTATT
>JADDYB010000625.1_pt1 | contig 11231 bp, 18 predicted proteins | sample 8641941 | NCBI WGS metagenome assembly JADDYB01 (sample SAMN16275377, study PRJNA637457) | freshwater sediment metagenome | isolation source: Lake Kineret sediment | place: Israel: Lake Kineret | collected 2013 | reverse complement strand
GGTGAGGAAATACCATATGAAAGCAGATACATTTTTTTCTGAAGAAGAAAAACATCGAATCGAAGAAACAATAGATATCATTGAATCCCATACAATCGGTGAGGTTGCTGTTATGGTTGTTGATCGAAGTGATCAATATCGGGAGGCAGAAGTATTAGGAGGGCTATTCCTCGGAAGTCTTTTGGCTCTTATTGTCGCGCTTTCGTTGTTCCATGCATCCATCTGGGCATATATCATATTCAGTTTCCTGTTCTTTTTCCCATCACGGTATCTTTTCCAACAATTCCCCGCCCTTCATGCTGGCTTCATAGGACTCAAGAGAAAAGAAATAACGGTGATGCAAAGGGCTGTTAGGGCCTTTTACGAAAAGGAGCTTTATAAAACAAAGAAAAATACGGGGGTTTTATTCTTCATTTCTTTATTTGAAAGGAAGGTGTGGGTTCTCGCCGATAAGGGTATTTATGAAAAGGTCGAACAGGAGACACTGAACAAATTTGCACATATGGTATCTGCAGGGATTAAAGAAGGCCGTGCATGTGATGCACTGTGTAGTGCCATCAGAGAAGCTGGCGAACTCCTTGCACAATATTTTCCCATTACTCCGGGTGATACGGATGAACTGCCTGATAAGGTGATGACTGAGTGACAGTGGTCAACTCGTAATTATGGTATAATATTTTTCTATTTTTTTAAGCATAACCTTTGGGGAGTCGTCCAGTGGCAGGACGGCAGACTCTGGATCTGCTTACAGGGGTTCGAATCCTCTCTCCCCAGCCAGAATACAGTATAGAGATTTGAGATAGAGATTTCAGAGAGAGAGCAGATAGAGATTTGAGACAGAGACAAAAAGTACATGTTCAAGTTCGAACGACTGATCGCTTGGCAGAAAAGTATTGACCTCTTCGAAAAAATCGCTGAAATTGCCGATGCGATACCGAAGAGCTATCAATCCTCCATCGGTGATCAGATAAGAAGGAGTTGTCTGTCGATATCGGCGAACATAGCTGAAGCTACTGGAAGAGAAACCTTGAAAGAACGGAGATACTATTTCAATGTAGCAAGGGGCTCTGTTTATGAAACCGTCAGTCTGCTCCACATCTTAAAAAGCAGACGGTATATAAGCGATTATATCTTCAGCAGCTTATACGATAAGTGTGATGAAATAGCGAAAATGCTTTACGGCTTGAGCAGTAAGTAATTTATGTTTCTGAGTTCTGATATCTCTTTCTGAAATCTGATTTATGGTCCCATCGTCTAGAGGCCTAGGACGTGGCCCTCTCAAGGCTAAAACACGGGTTCGAATCCCGTTGGGACCGCCAATAAAATCAAGGACTTACGCCGGAAACGGCGACTTCATTTGGGACGACCGTGACCAAAACGTGACCAAGTTTGGCAACAGCATCCCTCATGTTATCCACATTCAGGTGAGCATACCGTTTGGTCATGCGCAAATCCCGATGGCCCATCAGCACCGCAATAGTGTGAAGGTCAACGCCCCTCTGTCTCAGATAACTCGCAAAGGTGTGTCTCAAGTCATGGAAGTGAAAATTCTCGATTCCTGCTTCTGCTAACACTTTCCGGAAAGCTCTTTGGACTTTTCGGTCGTAGAGTTTTTGGCCGTTGTCATGAAAGACATGACCGGACAGGCACGGAACCTTCATCAAATCCTTGAGAATCTGCAACGCCCGGGTGCTCAGAGGTATCCCTATGTAATCGTCATTCTTCATCTTCTCGCCCTGTACGATAATCATCCGGTCAGAATAGCTGATGTCAGTCCGCATGAGTTTACACAGGTTGGTCAACCGTAATCCGGTATCAAGTGCAACAGCGACCAATGGTTTCAGCCACGTGAGCTCTGTCACGTCCAACGCTTCGAATAACCGTGTATCCTCATCAGGCAACAGATAGCGAACCCGTTCATTCTTTACTTTGGGCAAATCAATATCTGACACAGGATTCAGAATTTTCCACTTCCATTGTTTGCGGGCAATGTTAAACATTCTTCGCAATAATCCAAGTTCCTTGAGTATGGTGGCGGGTTTGACCTTTTTTGATCTTCGGTAGTATTCGTATCCGCCGATACGATCCTCAACATCAGACAGGGTCGCTTCTTCCCCAAAGAAGGCATACAGATTTTTAAATATAGACTTGTCCCGAGATTTTGGATAGTAGTCTTTGGATTCGGTATATTCCCGCTTGTAGCGCTCGATCATCTCTTTCAGGGTTTTTCTTTTGATCTGGTTTTCGAACCATCGGCCTTCTTCGATGTCGGTTAGGACTTTTGCATGAATCCTGTCGGCGCGTTTTCGATTCTCGGTTTCCGTGGAAATTCTGATGCGCTTACCTTTGACTTTGACATGAATCCACCATACCTTGCTGTCTTTTCTGCGGTAGAGGCTCATTCGTTCTGCCCTCCTTTCCGAGCCTCCAGCTTGGCAAGTGGATTATAACCGGAATCCTGGTCTTTTTTACAGGATTGAATCCACTGTTTGATATCCTCTATATCAAATCGTAAAGAACCATTAATTTTTATGTGCGGTATTTGTCCTAATTCTGCCCATTGGTAAAGTGTCTTATTTTTGACCCTTAATAACTCCGAAAGTTCTTTAACAGTGACTATCTGCATCTATCGCCCCTTATTGTCAATTTATGCTCCATTATCGTCCTAAATCGATATCCGACTTGACAGCTTCAAATGTTCCATACGCGCTGCAATAACTATTTAGATATATATCGCAATTAGTAAATAAAGTAACCAATACGTTATAGTTATAAACAAATTTTTTTATCCACTCAATAAAGTTGCTGAACATACTGCTTCCTATATGTGGTCTGCTGTCACATTTTTTCCTGCACTCTTTTGAGCAGAACTTATCCAGGATGCCATTCGGTCTAAAGCTGTCATTGCAGTAAGGTAATAGACAGGTATGAGTCAACTTCAAAATTGATTCCATTACTACACCTCCGCAAAGATTAGTAAATCCTGCTGCGCTTTGCAGTCGTTATTTTTCATTATCTCTGATATCCAAAATTGCTTTTGTGATATGCTCCTCAATGAGTTTTCTGTCCTTGTCCCGTGACATTTTGTAAATGTTAACAATAATGTCAATATTCTCGGCTATGACCATAACTATCTCTTTCTGCATGCGTGTAAACCCTCCCGTAAAAAGTATCAATAGGATTTTGAGCGGTGTTTGCGAATGTGAACCTTGTTCTGATAAGCTGCAGCTCCTTTACTTAATCTTGCGTGGACTTAAAACACATATAACAGAATAGTTATAATAATAACCATTCTGTTATATTAGGTCAATAACAAATATTATTTAACTAAAAACAATTCACAAATCAGCAATAGTTGCAGACAATTGCTTTTAGGCGGATATTATTGTGCAGAGAAAGAAAGTTTTCCGATGCACAGGGAAATTGATAATTACTAACTAAGTTTGTTAGTTAGTAAAGGGGTTACTTATATCACCTTCCTCATCTGATAAGCACGTGGGAACGATGCTCCAAGACCCCCCCAGTCCGCCTTCGTTTGAGACAGATGTATATTATTTTGATAATATTGGCGATAATCAATCCTACCTGAGTAGGGAGAATCTGATTGAAAGCCTGCCTTCTTTATGGTGAGATATTCGTATGGTTTTAGAAGAGAAATTTTACGGGATACAAGCAATATCCCAGTGGCTGATTACCATCATCAATGTTTCCCAATATGCTTCAATCTGGAACCTATGCCGGCCAGATTGTGAATGCTGTTTTCCCCCGAATGCGGTAAGCGCCAAAACCTTTCCGATCAAGTGTCAGTATTTCCTCTGCATCTATTTCTTCTGCGAGGGCAACGAGCGTGGCATCTGCAAAATCCATAGGGATGTTATCAAACTTTTCCATGAGAGTAGATGCGCGAGATAAACTTTCCATTGACTGAGGGATGAGTGTTGCTCCGCCCTTCAATATAAAGTCAATGCAGGCCCGCTGAGCTTTTATTGATGGCCCAAGCAGATAGAGGGTCTCCGTAAGCACCGGTTCCGTGGTGAAAAGCGTACCTCTAAACTCTTTTAAAAAGGCTACGCAACGCTCGTGATTCCTTTCGCTTTTATCCAGGAAAGCGACAAATACGCCGGTATCAAACAGCATGTTACGCATGACGTTTGAATTTCCTCAACAGGTGCTCCCGGTGTGACTCCCCGAGGTCAGAGATGCCACTCGAAACACTTCCAAGCAGAATCTTAACCCTATCATAAGGGCTGCTCTCCTCGTTTCCCTCAGCTTGTTTAATGAAGCTCTCCAATGCCATTCTTACGATATCCGCCCGCTTCAAGTGAAGTTTTTTGGCTAGTATCGAAATGCTATTTTTAAGACTATCAGGCAATCTGACCGTTAGTTGAGAGTTCATGTTATTATCCTCCTCTTCAATATATTTCATTGTAATGCAATGCAGTGCATATGTCAATTCTCTGATTTAGGTCTGATTTAGGTCACTTTACGGTATCTGCCTACAGGGAATTAAAAAAGCGAAATCTGCTGGAAATTGATAGTCGGTGAAATGGGTAAATGAGGGACGATTATTTCGGTTTCCATAGCAATGGCGGGTTGAACCATTTCCGGTCTCGGTTTCTGCTTATTTTCGTTGTTCAGCTTATTGAGCCGTGCGAATACTTCCAGCGGATTCTCTGTTCTTAATTCCCCGTTAATGACCTTGGCAAGTTCCGAAAGGATGCGTAGCACTTTGCCTTATGGAGTCTGGCTGAAACGTTGAAGTCAATTTCCGTGAAGCAGTTTGGGCATACCGTTTCTTTATTTACTTTGTTGTGAAGAACAGCGGGTTTGAACGGTAGTTGTGTCTTGTCGCCTCTCTGGAGATAATGACGTAGTTGAGGTTCTTATCTCCGTGGATCTTCTGCAGGAGCATCATATCCGAAATACCAAGTTTTCTCATTCCTGCGTCGGGAATTGTTGCAACTCTCTTGGCAGGATATGCTTTTATGATCTCCTCTTTCCATTGTCCGACGAGGTGCGGTGGACATACAACAAGGACACGCTTTGCCTTCAGTCTTTCTGCTGTCCAGATCGATTGAAGGGTCTTCCCGCTCCCCATTTCTGCTGTAAGGAACAGTGATTTGTTGCCTTTTCTGTAGCCGGCATGAAGGGCCCTTACGATTTCACGCTGGATCGGGTATGGCTCAGTGAGAGAGCCGAAGTCCTCATAGTCTTGTTGCATGGTGTAGACAGGCTTGAGCGTTTCTTCAACCTTCTTTTCAAGCTGCGGCGCGAAGATTGTCATAAAGTCTTTCAGTGTTATTGTGTTGTTCATTGACAGCCCCCTTGTTTGGTAAGGATTAATTGACATAAAAATACAGTTGAGTTGTATTGACATTGTTAGTACGGCAGAATAAAAAACCTTATGACTTTCGATTGGGACGAAAACAAGAATGCGATAAACATAAAGAAGCATAAAATATCCTTTAAGGAGGCTGTAGAGATCTTTGATGATCCACTGCATATCTCTTTACTGGATAAAAGATTTGATTATTTTGATGAAAGATGGATCATCATAGGATCAACGCAAATAGGTGACATTATCGTAGTCGGGCACCTGTACCGTTTAACAAAAAATGGTAAAGAGGTTATAAAAATAATAACGGCAAGGAAAGCGACAAGAAAAGAAAGGGAACAATATGAAACAATTAAGTATTAGAGAAGAGGACTTTAACTTGAGAAAGGAATACGATTTTTCTAAAGGAACAAGAGGAAGATTTTATAGACCCAAGAAGGTTCCCACTACGATCAGGATTGATGATGATATTCTGTTTTTTTTTAAAAGCTTGCAACTGAGAAGAAATCGGGATATCAGACCCTCATGAATGATGTTTTGAGAGACTATGTAAAAAAGGCGGTTATTTCAAGGGTCCTGAAATCTCGTTGAATTTTATATCTACTCAACGTGCTCGTCAAATACCGTTGAGCGCGGAGTTCCCCATCCTACTGCACATCACAATAGATTCTACATATCAACGTTATAGGTAATAACATGCTTTGATTTCATTGAGACTATGGGATAAAACTGTGAACAGAGGTTGCCAGATTATGCTGCGACAAACTCGATCTTGACCCGCGTCCCAGTTGCTTCGGCGATCTTTTCCAGGGTTTTGAGCGTAAATCCTTCGTACTCACCACTCTCAATCCGCGAGACCGCCTGCTGGCTGGTCCCCATAAGTTTAGCCAATTGCTGTTGAGACAGTCCTCTCTTCTCGCGCAGCTTAGTGATCTTCATCGCCAATTTGAGAGCTTGCCGCTCTTCCTCGTAATGAACTTTAAATTCCGGATCTTTGAGATCTTCATACAATCTGCTTCGAAATGTCCTAACTTTGTTTTTTTTCATGTTACACCTCCTGTTGGAAAACGCTGCATCCAATCTCCCATTCGTTTTTCCGCCAACTCAATGTCCTTCTCTTTCAATTGCTGTGTCTTTTTGGTAAAAGCATGTGTCAAAACGATTTGATCACGCACCTGAAAGAAAAATAGGATTCGATACTGATTCGAACTTTGTTATATTCTTAACTCTCTGATTTTTCCTCTCACAACATCAGCATAAGGCCGCTTGAGATTCGGCCCTTGCTCTTCCAACAGTGATAAGTGCGCCGCCACTTTTGCCCGCGATTTTTTATCTAGTCTGTCTAAAAAATCATCGACCGGTGAATCTCCTCGCTCAGTTGTGTAAAAGATGAGATTGTACAAGCACACCTCCACGCTGTATTTATTATACACATCAGAATTGATGTATTGTCAAGCTGTTAGTTTATTGAGCAATTCATATGGTCGGTTACGCCTTCTGAGACGTTGTCAAAGATAATTGAAACCTTCTTTAATACAAGCTTTCCCATGACATACGGGCGATATCCTCAGAATGTCTTTTGCCCGCAAAATTTCTCCATTCAACGTGGGTCAGAATCTGAGCTTTTTCCTCTTGACGAGTTCACTTATCTTTGAGTTGATGCTGTCTATCTCCCATGTGATTTCGCAAGCCTTCATGTTGTATCCCTTGAGTTCTTGGATGAGATCGAGTTCTTTGAGTATATGGTTTATATTCCATGAGTCGAGATAGAGGATTGTCTGTTTTTTCAGGTGGTCTTGTACAGTTTTTTGTATAAACTGTTTGTCTTTTCCAATGACATAGGAGATGGAAGAGTTGGGGTTGAATAGGTCTTGAGAGAAGAGTGTTGCGATGCCAATGGTGATCTTTTTCCCTCCTGAGAAGGTTTCCGCTTTCTGGAAGAGGCAGCGGGGTCTGTCTGGGCCGTAGGAATAGTCAACGCTCTTGTCTTCCATAAAGACGCTGATACTATTACCTCTTACAAGAGACCCCGAGATTGCTCTGACAAAAGCTGGTTTCCCCGTAAAGCGAAGATAGACGAATTTTGATGGGTATTCTGCCCAAGCTGCCTGATGAATGTAGGCAGATGCGTATGGTTTCGACCGTGTACAGATGTAAAGCATCGGTTCTCCTTATCTGAAAAGATGTGGTTTGGTTGGATGCTTAAGAAGATGGGAATCGTTGGGAATGCATAAAGGTGTTAGACAGTTGTTGTCTGAGTTTTCTTTATTTCTGTTCCCACTTCGTATAAAAAGTCGGGAGAGAAATCAGCACCGTTTTTCCAAACTATAGTATCAATATCTGGATTAACACTGCCTTTTTCAAAAAAGTTAATGTCTTTCAGCGGTTCGAAAATTTCCCCGTCCAGGTGTGATTCCAAATCGACAAGCTTAACAATTCCGTCGTCAAAAGTTAGAAGCAGTTTGTATTCTGATATATATTTGGCATCTTTTACGAAATGCATCTCAGTGATTGATCTCCCGTGATGTACTCAAGAGGTTAAAACATTGTGCATCTTGATAACAGATGTAAACGCTTCCTCAAAAAATTATTTAGTCGAGATACTAACCTGTCTTTTTTTCAAATGACCGTATTTTTCCCCTAATTCTTTTAATTCCTTATCACGAGCTTTTAAATATTTCTTGCCTAATTTCAATCTTATCTCTCTTTGTAATTTTACAGAATCAATATATCCTCTTGGTATCATATTTAAATATATCATGAAATTAATATTTGTGATGATTTATGTTCATTGCTTTATTTCTGTGATATTTCCCTGCTGATCCATCATCTTAATGGTTACGATATCTCTGTAGATAACCCTTGTCTCTTCTTCTGTTTCCTCCAGTATTTCCTCTACTCTGGTTGTGGTGCCTTTTATGAGGAATCTTTCTTTGGTCTCCGGGTGCTCCACCACTCCATCAACGAATCCTGAAGCCAGTAGCTGCGCAAGGTGACCTCTGCATAAGGGTAAAAGGGGTCTTCTTATATTGTTCGAGTCTGGAATTATTGAGATGAGTGCTTTCCAGTCTTCATTATGTTTTTCACAGGTGCTTTCCAGAAGAACCGGGTCGAGTTCCATGGACATGATCCTGATGCTCGAAAGGTCCTTTGTCGATGGGATGAGTCTTGATATAGAGTTTTCTTCAGAGATTTCTTCGGCTTCCTGTGCCATCCCAGACAGGTATTTTCCCTTTTCTATATTTTTGGCGTCCTTCTTTGCACCGAAAATGATCACCTGATGAAAAGTCTTGTCAATCGCCTTGTAGATTTCGATGTTGCCGTAATGTGTTGCGAGGAAATCCGCTGTTTCTCCTTTGACTTCATATTCCGGGATTATGAGAACGAGCTGGCCATTTTTGGTGAGCAGTGTTGTCGATTTCTCGATGAATCCCTGGTGCAGCTGTTCTTTCTGGTAGTAGGGCGGGTTGAGGAAAACGAGACCGAACGAGCTTTTTTCGATGGAGAGGTTAAAGAAGTCATTATTGAGTATGATGTCGAGCTTTTCCTGAGCGTGAGCTGCCTTGTCTGATTCTATCTCGATGCCTACGGTATAAAGGTAGTCAGGTGAAATACTCTCGCAGATGTCCATGAGTGCCTTGCCTGTGCCGCAGCATGGATCGAGAGCGACAGCTTCACGGCAATAGAAGTGGTTTGCTATGGCCTTGCAGTCTGCCGCGTAGGTAGGGTAATAGCCCATTTTTTCAAGATTGCTTGCCGATCTGCTGAATGTGTTTATTGTTTCCAAGATATTTCCTTTCTGTGAAATCGTTTCTTAGTTCCATTAATGGTTGAGTGACTGTTTCCTTTCTCCGATCTCTCTGAAAAGGATGTCAACTGCAAGTGATATGCAGAATAGACAGAGTTTCTTATCCCAGATCACAAAGACTTCAGTTTCTTTTTCACAGCAGTCGCATTGAGCTTGATACGTGAGTTCGAGGTTTGGGTGTACAGTCATTTTTTTCTGCATAGGTTTTCTATTCCGAAAATGTCGTTGATAACTTTTCTATTCATGTCATCTTCCTTTTGGTCATTATGTGTTGGAGCAAAGATTTTCATGCTGTAACGAATGAAAAATAGGAGAGTCTTTTTTGATTGTTCTTGGTAGCACGCCGTGACATTCGCTGCATAGTGTCATCCCATTCTGAAAGGAAAATCTAAGTTCCGGATATCCTGAGAAAGGCTTTATGTGATGCGCATGAAGGTCATGACCGATTTGTCCGCAGCATCTACAGGTATATTTATCTCGCAGGAAGATTGCATCCCGCCACTTTTTATATTTATCAGAGGCTCTGAGTTTCCGCATGATGGGAGTGCGCCCGTCTATATAGCGAGGATTCCCTGCATTTTGAAACCCCTTGCTTCTGCAATTCATACTACAAAATGACCTGATGCGACATTTATAACAAACTATTGTTTTACCGCAGATTTTGCAGGAGGTGGTCACTTTCCTTTTGCCGAAAAAAGTACATTCTTTGCAAAAAACGCGTCCTTTTCTGATGGGCTGTTTGCAGATCTTACAGAGGTAAGCTTTACGTTTTCTTGAGGGTTTCAGAATCTTGTTTGCTTTTTTGTGATTTGACCAGTATTTACTTACCAGATAAGTGTTCTGACATTTACGGCTGCAAAACTTGCTGGATATATCAAGCGCTGGAGTTACGTAATATTCTTTATTACAGAATAGACAGAACTTTTTTCTTTTTCCTCCTTTCCAGTTTGGGTTATTTTCTCCTTTTAATGCTGTTAGGAAATGTATCTTGAGGCATGCTTTACTGCACATTTTGCGGCGGTGGAAGTGGGATGGTTTAACTTTGAATTCATGACCACAGACCATACAATTCTTTATTGATTCTGTACCCATTTAGACTCTCCACGTTTTATCTTTCCAATTCCTCTGCGACTATAAGAGATCTCATGATAGGATCTGTCTCCCATCCCCCTTTTTCACGGCATTGTTCTGAGACCTCGCAGTATGACTTGCACTTCTTTCCAAACCACCGTTGTCTTTTCTTGCAGAGAGGTGCGCAGTCTTCTTTGAGTGCTTTAAAAAGGAGGTCTCGTTTACGGCTGAGGTATTTGTCTACCCAGTGCTTTGATATTCCGTTGATAGGGATAAGGGGAGCATTTTCTTCGATGCCTCTCATGATGGATACCATCAATCCAGAGTCTCTTGATATGGTCTGCACCGCCATTTTTTTCACGGTGTAGCCAGTGGGAAGTATGGAGAGCAGTTTATCCCTGTAGTTTGACATCTGTATGGAGGTATCAAGTAAAGAGACCGCTTTGGTTGCGATATCTCCGTTCACCCAGACCTTTTTCGTCTTCGGCAGTCCTTTATTCTTACCCCTCGTCTTGAGAATTAGTTGACCGTTTTCATCTGTCTCAGGTTCCTCGATGTATCGGATTCCGAGGGCCTGCTGAACCTTGTAAGATCCCCAGGTCTTATAGTCATAGAGGATCTGCTGCTCACCGTCGTAAAAGTCAAATTGCCCGGAGCATATCTCATCCCGCAGTCTCTCCTCTGTAAAGTGGTCACCGTGTCCGAATTTGTCAAGAATAGAATGCACGTTTGTACCCAAGAGTGAGTAAACCTTATCGTCCGGATTGATGAAATAGGGCATGGTGATCTTGAGCCATGCTTCTCTCGTGCCTGAGATCAGCTGAGTGGTCGAAGGTTCCCCGGTCCACTCTCTCTGTTTGGTGCATTTTCTGAGGAAAGGAAGGGCTTTACAGCGTCCCATGGGGAGATCGTCTTTCAGCCTGCATTCTTTTAGGCAGTCTTGAAACATGACAGGTGCTTTGTCCGGACATAAGAAACCGATTGCTGGCATAGTAAATTGTCTCCTTTTTTTAATGA
>JADDYB010000624.1_pt1 | contig 11234 bp, 16 predicted proteins | sample 8641941 | NCBI WGS metagenome assembly JADDYB01 (sample SAMN16275377, study PRJNA637457) | freshwater sediment metagenome | isolation source: Lake Kineret sediment | place: Israel: Lake Kineret | collected 2013 | reverse complement strand
AGTCGGAACGAAAGAACTTGCAAAGATTGAGCAGGTGAGTATGAATGAAACTCTGCTTCTGCACGTAGGAGCTGCAATCACCGTTGGAAAAGTCACCTCAGTTAGGAAAAATATTGTTGCACTTAATCTCACCCGCCCAGTTTGCACGCAGCAAAGTTCTCGGGTTGCGTTAAGTAGAAGAATAGGTGGCAGATGGAGACTTATAGGCTATGGACTGGTAAAGTAAATGAAAACTGAAACCAGACAAGCGAAGAAGACTCTGAAAGTAATCTTTGACTCAAACGCCCTTTTTGTTCCGCTTCAACTCAAAATCAACATATTCGAAGAACTAAAGAAAACCTTGAATGCAAACTTCGAGGCTGTTTTGCTCTCTCCAATTCGTCGAGAGATTGAGAGAATTGCTGAAGACGGATCTCCGCAGATGCGGAAAGACGCTTCCTACGCTCTGAGATTGGTTGAGAAGTGCAAATATGTTGAGGTGAAGGAAAAAACTGGGTTCTCTCCAGACGACACTCTTGTTGACGTGGCAAGGGAATGGAAGTGTCCAGTTTTCACGAATGACAGGCAGCTTAGAAAGAGGCTAAGAGATATAAATGTGACAGTCATCTATGTGAGACAAAAGTCACATTTAGCAGTTGATGGGAGGTTTTGAACTTTGTTCAAGCTTGTAACTTTGGAAGATACAATCCGCATTCCGCCTGAAACTTTCGGCAACCCGCTGGAAGCAGTTGGGCAACAACAGGTGAAAGCGAAATATGAAGGGGTTGTTGACGAAGAACTGGGATATGTCATAGCGGTAACTCATGTAAAAGTGAGCCCTGTTGGAAAAATCATCCCAGGAGACGGAGCAGCCTATCATAAGGTGGCTTTTTCTCTTTTGACATTTTATCCTGAACTTCAGGAAATAGTTGAGGGAGAGGTTGTTGAGATCGCTGATTTCGGAGCTTTCGTGCGTATTGGTCCTATTGATGCCTTGCTTCATGTTTCTCAACTCATCGACGATTTCATTTCTTATGACGAGAAACAGGGCATTCTGTTTGGCAAAGAGACAAAGAAGAAGCTTATGAGCGGAGATCAGGTGCGTGTTAGAGTTACAGCTGTTTCGCTTGGAAGAGCCGGCAGTTCAGGCAAGATAGGAGTAACGGCTCGACAGCCTTTCCTTGGCAAGCTTGAATGGATTGAGCAAGACGTGCAAAAGCCGAAGGAAGTCGCGGAAAATAAGTTGGAGAGGAAAGTTGAAGCAGCTAAGAAGTAGAGGGATTGCTGAATGAGCGAGAAAGCGTGTTCCGTATGTCATTTCATAACCAGAGAGAATGTTTGTCCTAAATGCAGAGGTTCAAGTTTAAGTGATGATTTTAGTGGATTGTTGATAGTTTTTGACACTGAAGGTTCGGCTATCGCAAAGGCAATGAACATCAAGGAAAAAGGACGATACGCCTTAAAGGTTAGATAGGATGACTATTGCGTACCGTATTACACCTTACTTGCGTCGAAAACTGAAGAAACCTCTAGGTACAACCATCCGAGGCTCATTCAGAGAAACGATGGACAGGTTTAAAGGCATGATAGAAGCAGAGAAACCGCTCTGCATAATCTCCGTCGGAGACACTGTTTCACGAAATCTCGTCGAAAACAACATTTTTCCTCAGCTTGCAGTCGTAGACAATAAGTGTATGAGAAAAAACTTGGAAGAACCGTTCTCTTTCAAGGCGGAAAAGACGATTAACATCAAGAATCCTCGGGCAACGATAACAGAAGAAGCTATCACTGCACTCCAAGATTCTCTAAAATGCGACATGCGCGTCCAAATAGTTGTAGACGGAGAAGAAGACCTGCTCACGTTGATTGTTGCTTTGTATGCACCTGAAAACTCTTTCGTCATCTACGGACAACCGCACGAAGGAATTGTCGTAATCAAGACTACGACTGAGAAAAAGACAGAGATTGCTGAAATCCTTAGAGCCATGGAAAATACTCGAAAAACTAAATAAGAGGGTATCGCATCAAGTCAACACCGCACGCGAGGAAAAATCATGGATGTTCAGATAACATCAGAGAAAGAAAACCCGTTGCTAAAGCGAAAAGAGGTTTCTTTCCAACTGGAACATGGTCAAGTTGGAAGCACTCCGGCGAGGTTGGAAATTAGAAAAGCAGTTGCGGATAAGCTGAAAACAAGTGAAGACTTGGTTTTTGTTAAGAAGTTCAATACCAAAACAGGAACACACATAGCCCGCGGCATTGCACATGTTTACAATTCCGTTGAACAAGCAAGAATCGTGGAGCCAAAATATATGCTGAAAAGGTATGCTCCTCCTGAGAAACCCAAGGAAGAGGCAAAATAGGAGTTGAAGGGATAGAACATGCCTAAGAAAGTTGAAGAGAAACCTAAAGAAGAAGCCAAAAAGCCAGCGCCTAAAGTAGAACCGCCAACAGAGGCACCTAAAGAAGAGGCAAAACCAGAAAAGAAAGAAAAAGCCCCAAAGCCTGAGAAAAAAAAGAAACAGGAAAAAAAATTCTTCACACTGTACAAGATAGAAGGTGACAAGGCTATAAGACTGCGTCCAATCTGTGAACGTTGCGGGCAGGGCTATTTCATGGCTGATCATGGTAACAGATACACTTGTGGACACTGTGGGTTTACAAGGTACAAGCCTGCTGAAAAATGAGCATCTTTAAATCATGCCGTGCCTAGTTGTTTTCGATGGTTTCAATGATTAGAGTGAACGTTTCTGTAACTAACGTTTCTGCCGAACGCTATTTAGACGTTAGGAAACCTGCTCCACCTATTCAAATAAACACTAACCTCAATCTGTTAAGCATGGAAAAGAAGCTTGACGATTCATTGGAAGTGCCCTTTGTTTTGACGATCAATTACAACCCTTCCATAGCGCAGATAAGTCTGAAAGGAAAAGCGTATGTGACTGCTGACAAGAGTGAAATTGACAAGGTTTACAAAGACTATGAGGAGAAGAAGCCACCGCCGCCAGTCATAGTACAGTCAATATCCAACGTTGCGTTTATAGAATCCGTTCTGATATCTAGAACATTGAACATTCCACCGCCAATCCCGCTGCCGCAAATACCTGAAGCGAAGCCCCCGAACAAGAAACCTTCAGAAATAGATTACAGCGCCTGAAAACCTTAGTCAAGCTACTTTAACGGCACGTACATCGAGGAGCGAGAGGCACCAATGCCTGGGGTTCCGTGTCTTACTGGTTTGTTCGTTACTGCAAACTCGCCGAGATAATGCCCAATCATCTCAGGTTTTATTTCTACCTGAACAAACTCTTTGCCGTTGTGGATAAGGATTTTTATGCCGACCATTTCTGGCAGAATAATCATGTTCCGCACGTGTGTTCTTACTGCCGCATCCTTGCCCTTTCTAATTTCCTCTCGTGCCTTCCTCAATTTCTCCAGTAATATCCTCTGTTCAGATTCTAGTCCGCGGTGAAGACTCCTTCTTTGTCTTGAAGGAAGCAGGTTTATGAACTCATCCATCGACAAGCTTTGCAACTGTTCAAGCTTGTATCCGCGGTATGCAAATTCTCTCGGCATTTTTTCTCACCTTACTCGTAACTTCTAACGCTATAAATCTTCCTCACACACTACTGAGTGGTCCTCTTCCTTCTACGCCCAGTGCCTCTTGCAGCAATCAACCCAACTTTCTGGCCAGGTGGAGCACCATGTGAAGTTGTAGTGACTTTCCGTGAACTTCTCTTGCTGCTGCCGTATGGATGTACATACGCGCCCATGGCTCTTCCGCGGGTTCTAGGATATTTATGTCCTTTCGCTTTCATCAAATGGAACATGGAACCAGCTTTCAGCATCGGTTTCTCTGTTCTTCCAGCCGCTGAGACTATGCCAACTGTTGCTTTACAGTAGTCAGCCACATACTTTGTCTTTCTGGAAGGAAGCTTGATTATTGTTCCCTGCGGGGTGTGTCCCACGACGGTTGCGTATGTTCCTGAACTTTTTGCAATTTTGCCGCCGTCTTCTGGACGGAGTTCTATGTTGCAGATCATTGTGCCTTCAGGGATTTTTCCTATTGGCAGAATATTCCCCACTTCAACAGAAGCTTTCCCCCCTATTTGGATCTGCTGACCTGAATGTATTCCTTCAGGAACCACGGTGTAATATTTCTCCCCATTTTCCAGCCTTACTAAGGCGAGAGGAGTTCCTCGTCCAGGATCATGGACAAGTTCTTCAACAACTCCGTTGACTACTTTTTCGAAGCATTCTTTAGAAGTAACTGAAGAGGGATACTTTGCTGGGGCTACTCTCTTGTGAGTTGAAGCCACGAATGTGGGTGCGCCACGCCCGCGTCTCTGGACACGAATCCGTTTTCCCATTGTTTTTTCTCCTAAGTCATTTTACAGTATTCCCAGTTTGATTGCAACATCCACTGCCTTGAAGTCTGGGTGAAGTTTGACGAAGGCTTTCTTTTCGCCTTGTGGCGTGATTAGAAGGTTTACCTTTCCAACTTTAACTTCGTAAAGATCTTCAACTGCCCTTTTCACGTCGTTTTTTCCTGCTTTCAAACTGACTACGAAAACCAGCTTGTTCTCTTTCTCAACCATTAGACTTGCAGATTCCGTCATCAACGGATAAAGTATTACTTCATAAGGATCCATTATGTCCGTTCTCCTCCACCATAAAACTCATTCAGTTTTGCAATTGCGCTGTTTGTCCATATTGTCAGTCTTCCCGGCTGTGTACCAGGTGCGAGAATTTCAGTGTTCAGACTGCTGACTGTGGCGATGTCTACGCCAGATATGTTTCTTGCTGCCCTAAATATTCCCTTGTTCTCAGCCACGACCACGAGTGGGCCTACTGCCTGCTTTATTCTTCTGCCGCGAAGTTTACCTTTTCCAGCGCGGTTCTTCCTGCTTTCTTTTACTCGGTAGATGTCTGCTAACACGCCTAAGTGTATGAGGGCTTCTTCAACGTCTTTGGTCTTCTCTAATTTCTCCAAGTCATCTGTAACAATTAACGGAATTTGCGGGACATCTTCAATTGAATGTCCTCTCTTGGCTACTGCATCCTTGGAGGCTGTGGCCGCTATCGCTGAAAGCAAGGCAAAACGCTTTTCCTTTTGCGGTATTCTCTTAACGATCTTCTTTTCAGAGGTTGGCGGATGCGTTGCTCTTCCACCCACTGTGCCTGGGGCGAATGCTGCTCTTCCTCCTGGGCCTTTTGACCTGGGCACTCGGGCTATTCCCGATCCTGTGCCTCTGGATTCGGCTGAGGTTCTTTTTCCAGCCATTGGATCTCTGCCTTGCGGTTGGAATCTTTTTGACTGTACTGCTAAGACGGCTCGTTTTATAACGTCTGGTCTTAAGGGAGTGGCGAAAACTGGTGGGAGCTCCATTTTTCCAGCTGCTTTTCCTTCGAGATTGAAAATTTTCACTGTCTTCTTAGCCATCACCCTTCGCCGCCTATCTTCCTTGTGGTGATTCAAGAGAAATCTGTGTGATCTGGGGTGGTTCTTCCGCAACGCTTTTCGGCGGTCGCGCAGGGTATCGCAACCGTATTGGACGTTTCTCTGTTCCAGGTATGCTTCCTTCCAACAGCATGTATGGACCAGCAATAACGCCGTATCTTAGGAAGCCTCCTTTTGGCGTCACTTCTTTTCCGTCTGCGCCTATCCTGAGTATGCGTTTGTTGTATTCTGTTCGTTGATGAAAGCCCATCTGACCTGCTCGGGGGACGCTGTACATTACGTGATGAGGGTTCCACGGACCTAGGGTAGCTATTCCTCTTTTTGTCTTTCTTCCTTTCGCTTGGAGTATTGTGACTCCCCAGCGTTTTACTGGTCCTTGAAAGCCTTTTCCCGTTGATATGGCTACTACGTCTATGTATTGGCCATCCTTGAATATTTCTGCTGGACTTATAGTTTTTCCCAGCAGGCTTTTAGCGTATTCAAACTGTTGTTGGATTGTTCCTCCGCCTATTTCTATTTCTGCAATGTCTGGCTTTTTCTTTGGGAGATTCGCTTGTTTGGGCTGAGTTATTGCGATAACGCGGATTTTCACTATTTTTCCCAAGCTTTCTTCAATTCGTTTGAGGTCTTCCTCACTGTTGAAACTCTCTGGAAGAGTCAATATTCTGTCTAGATCATCAGGAGGCTCTTTAACCCAAGCTTCGGTTAGGGTTTGTAAGCCGTAAGGGTTTCTTGTGTATGTTTTTAAGGCGCATATAAGCATCGGCGGTGTTTCCAGAACCGTGGCTGAACGAGCCACTTCCTTTCCAAAGTCTGGCGACCGCTTCTTATCCTCTATTGTAAATACATGAGTCATGCCGGCTTTGTAACCGGTGAAGCCCAAAAGTCTAGGTGTTTCTGTCTCTATCTTGGGCCAGAATCGTATTCTACCGAGTAAACGTTTAGCGCGTTTCCTAGGCAGGTAAGCGAGTGAACCGTGTCTTGGTGCGTGTGTTTTTCTGTGACCCATTGCTTTTCCGCTTCGCGTCTTCTACGAATGAGAACAATAAGTTATAAATGTTACCGTTATGCTTTTGGCGTAGTTCATTATCAACGATGTCCGTTTCTTAGGGTTTTACGGTTTCTCAAGTGGTTTTCACTAATGCAGGCTTTTTCTGGCAGTCTGCAGTGGATCATCGTGTTATGAATAGACTTGCGTGGTTGTGGATTGATTTCTTTGAAACTGACGACAAAAAAGCTAAATCATACACATATCACTGGTTTGCTTCTTGAAGGACGGTGGATGAGATTTGCGTTTTCAAATAGCGGCGGCTTTTGCGGCAATTTATCTCATTTGGGGTTCTACTTATCTGGCCATAAGATTTGTTATCGAAACATTGCCACCGTTCTTCATGGCTGGAACGCGTTTCCTTATTGCTGGTTTGATTCTTTACGTTTGGACACGCTTGCGCAGTGACTCGCAAGTGTCAATTTCTCATTGGGGCAGAGCGTTTGTGATTGGTGGACTTATGTTGCTCGGCGGACATGGTGCAGTAGTGTTGGCGGAGCAGTGGATACCTTCAGGCTTGACATCTCTTTTGATTGCGACTGTGCCTTTATGGATGGTTCTCATAGATTGGCTACGCTGCGGCTCTAAGCTGGACATTAGAGTTGCAGGTGGCCTTGTTTTGGGTTTTGCTGGTGTTACTTTACTGATAGGCAGCATGGAAACGTTGGGCGAGAGCCACATTGACATTGTCGGTGCAGCAATAGTGGTGTTTGGCTCATTCCTATGGGCTAACGGTTCACTTTATTCGCGTTCAGCGAAAATGCCTTCTTCCCTCCTTTTGGCAACGGCAATGGAGATGATTGCTGGCGGGTTGCTGCTGCTTTCAGCAAGTTTGATTATGGGGGAACCGGGAAAGATTAGGCTAGATTTAGTGTCTGCTCGTTCGGCGATTGCTTGGGTTTATCTGATTGTTTTCGGCTCTCTCATTGCCTTCACTTCCTATATTTGGTTGCTGAAGATGATGACGCCGGCAAAGGTTTCAACTTACGCTTATGTTAACCCAATAGTGGCGATGTTTCTCGGGTGGGCATTGGCAGATGAGTCGCTTACCATTCAAAATGTGCTTGCTGCCGTGGTGATTCTAACTTCCGTTCTAGTTATCACTGTCTATGGACGCAATGGAAGAAGAAAAACAGATGAAGAATAGCACGTTTCCATCTCGTTCCTGACACTTTGTGCGGCGTTCTTCGAAAAAAAGGTCTGTTCAAACTTGTTGTGTCTGGACAGTGGTTGCTGAAGAGAATGAGGCTCGAAAAACTCAGGCTTGGCAGTGTTGTTGAGACGTGAGAAATCAGCGCATATGCAACGTTAGGCGGTGGATTCGTACTCTTTAAGCAGTTGGTCTATGTCTCTTCCGACGTCTTCGCCTTGGTAGCCGCCTTCTAACACGAAGAACGTAGGCTTCTTCAGTAATGCTATCTTCCTTCCTATTCCTCTGTAACCTTTCTCCGTCAAACCAAGAGACGCTAAATCTCCTCTATGTGTGTCAAACCCTGCTGAAACTGCCACCAACTCAAACTTCTTCAGGTCAACCACGTTCAAAGCTTTGTCAAGAGTCTCCAAGTAGGCTTCGTCTCCACAGTCAGCCCACAATGGAAAATTCACGAAATTTCTTTCCGAAATGTTGCCTGTGCCAGGATAATGCGGATGTCGGTGTAACGAAACATACGTCACAATGTTGTCATCTTCAAAGATTTCCTGCGTTCCGTTTCCATGGTGTCCATCAATGTCTAAAATCAAAGTAGGCTTGTTCAAATGCTTAACGGCGATTGCAATGTTGTTCAGGTAACAGAAGCCTCTGGTGTAAGCTCCTAATGCTGCTCCATCTTTTCCGCAGTGATGACCCGGCGGTCTCATAATCGAAAAACCTTTAACTTCAGCGGCAAGTATGGCTCCGCCAGCAGAAAGTTTGGCATACTCGTAAATGTTGTCATACGCCGGCGTGTCAAGGTCTTCAACCAAACTTTTCTTCAAATTCCAAATGTAGTCCGTGTTATGCGCCTTCGACAGGTCGTCCTCAGAAGCTGAACTAGGAGCCAAAAACTCGTAGCCCCGTTCTTTCAAAACCTCAGCAGCCTTCTTGACTCTTTCAGGTCCCTCAACGTGCCAAGATCCGTAAGCCAAGCATTTCTCTGAGAAAACTATTTTCGTTTTCATAGTTCCTTTCGTCCGCAACAGATAAACTATGGTTTTCAGATTAAAATATAACTTCATCTTTAAAAGACTTGGAGAAATCATGTAGAACTGGTGCAGGCGTTAATGGTTTCCAACAATCCCTTTGCTGTTTTCCGTTCAGAATGCGAGAAAAACTTGGGAAAAGCAGTTGACAGTCTCTTTCCCAAGAACAACATTACTGATCTGGCACTGGAAAAGCCGTCAAATCCTGAATTTGGTCAACTCGCCTCCTCATTGTGCTTCGAACTTGCCAAACAGGTCCACGAGAAACCTATTGTTCTGGCTGAACGCCTAGTTGGCGTCTTGAACAAGTCAGACTTTTCGTTGATTGAGCGGTCAACTGCGGCTGGAGGAGGATACGTGAACTTCCAAGTGGATTTCCCCAAGTTTTCAGCTCTGACAATTGAGTCAGTTAGACAGTTGGGTGTTAACTATGGTTTTGTAAAGTCTGAAAACCCCGTAAAGATTATTGTTGAACACACAAGCGTTAACCCGCTTCATCCCATTCATGTTGGACAAGCTAGAAACCCGATGCTCGGTGACACTCTCGCTCGGTTGCTTGAAGCCAGAGGACACACGGTTTCGCGCCACTACTACATTGATGATGTGGGTCGTCAATCTTCAGTCATCGCCTACGGCTACAAGAAACTCGGCAAACCAAAACCAGAAGGAAAGCCAGATCATTTCATAGGCACAATCTACACGATCACAAGCTGCTTAGTTGAGATCAACCGTTTGAAGAGGGAACTTGAACGTGCAAAAACGGTTTCAGCGCAAGAAGAAATTGTGAAAATCAACAGAGACTTAGATGATTGGATGGCAGTGGCTGTTGAGCTGAAAGAGAGATGCCCAGGAATTTTCGAGGCGCTCATGAAAAGTATAAGCGAGGACAAGAACCCAGAAAACGAAATTAACCAGTTAAACCAAGCTTACGAAGCAGGAGACAGAAAAGCTGGAAAACTAGTTAGAGAAGTTATTGGACTATGTCTCCAAGGTTTCAGGGAAACGCTCAGTCGCGCCGAGGTTTCTTATGATTCGTGGGATTGGGAAGGCGACTTTGTTTGGAGCGGTCATGTTGCAAAGGTTCTTCAGAAACTGAAGAAATCTCCATACCTTTTTACGAAAGATGGAGTTTTGGAGTTTGATGCTGAAAAGGTAATTCAAGACCTTGACTTGAAAAGGAAACTCGGGTTGAGAGAAGGCTCTGAGGTTCCTCCGTTGACGCTTGAACGTGCAGATGGAACCACACTCTACACAACACGAGACATTGCTTACACTCTGTGGAAGTTTGAAAAAGCCGACAAAGTCGTCAATGTCATAGGGATAGAGCAAAGTCTGCCGCAACTGCAATTGAAAATTGCTTTGCACGCTTTGGGCTTCAGCAAGTACGCTGACAACCTTTTTCACTTCGCCTATAACCTTGTCACTCTTCCCGGCTACAAGATGTCCAGCCGAAGAGGACGATACATAACTTTCGACGAAGTCATGGTCGAAGCAGTCAAACGTGCTTACGAAGAGGTTTCGAAACGGTCTCCACAACTGTCCGAAGAGGAAAAAAAGAATATTGCAAACTTCGTCGGAATTGGCGCAGTACGATACGCTCTAGTTGAGGTGGACACGTCAAAGTCTGTCGTGTTCACGTGGGATAGAGTGCTGAATTTTGAAAGAAACAGTGCGCCATACATTCAATATACACATGCAAGGGCCTGCAGCATTCTTAGAAAGGCAATGAGAAAGCCTGAAAACCCTAACTGTGAACTGCTGGAAGAAGGCCTAGAACATGAACTGATCTTGAAGTTGTCTGGTTTTCCAGACGCCTTCGTTGAAGCTGCAGAATTTCTCAAACCAAACTATATCGCTGATTTTGCTAACACTCTTGCTGACAGGTTCAACACGTTCTACAATGCCTTCCGAGTCATAAACGCTGAATCTCAAGAACTAAGCAACGCTAGACTTGCTCTCACAGACTCCGTAAGAATAGTATTGGGAAATTCGCTTAGTCTTCTTGGCGTGGTGGCGCCAGAGAAAATGTAGATGACTGGAAAGGAGTTGTGCATACTTCTTGAACTGTCAAGTATTTTGGTCAGCCTTTCACTTTGGAGTTTTCAATTGCACGGTTTACACATTCAATGAACCCGGAACATTCTTTTTCTTTATATTCAATTCCAAGCTTCACGTGTAATGTTTTGACTATTGACTTTTCAATAGTCTCAGCGCCTTTTCCAAATATTTTCTCCAGTCCCTCTTTAAAGGTTTCAAGGTTTTCTGGAATGTCTTCCATTTTGAGGGACACAATGTTTTGAAGGTGAAAGTAGATTGCTTTCCTAGAGCTTTCACCGAGAATTAGCAAGCCTTCGTTTACCGCTTCAAGTATCACCTGTTTTAGCTGATTTTCCGTTGTTCCCACTTTTACCCTTTCCCTACAATTCTTTTGTATGAATATAGAATGCTAACGCAAATAGTATATATCCATATCCGCAGAGGAGGTCTGAGAGATGACCGCTGTAGTAGGTTCCCTGCGCGGTTGTGTAACTGAAGATCATGTCTGCACCTGCGGTTGTCAAAATTCCC
>JADDYB010000623.1_pt1 | contig 11242 bp, 11 predicted proteins | sample 8641941 | NCBI WGS metagenome assembly JADDYB01 (sample SAMN16275377, study PRJNA637457) | freshwater sediment metagenome | isolation source: Lake Kineret sediment | place: Israel: Lake Kineret | collected 2013 | reverse complement strand
GGTGGCTGTCCTCCAACCGTTTGGGAGTAAGACTGGTCGTAATTCCTTCGCAATGCCTCATCCATCAGAACTCGATATGCCTCTTCGATGGAGGATTGTATTTCTTTTACCTCTTCCTCGGAAAAAAGAGAATAGACAGCCAATGAGTCGGCATGAAAGGTCTCTTTGGCATGATCATAAGCCCTCTGAATTTCTTTGATCGTAGCCGTTGGGTTAATTTCCAAAATCTCATAATAAGTCTGGTCTTTTATCGATTTCATGTCCAAACGGATCAAAATGATAAATTCTCTAATGACTGTTCGCTAATTTAGAGGCGATCTCCATCACACATTGGGCAGCCCTGGATCGAGAATTTTCCAGCACCAGTGGCCTCCTTCTGCGGATCGAGTTACTCACCTCCTGATCATAGACCACATAGCCCAAATAATGGAGGTGGATGCCGAAATATTTTAGACAGGCACTCCGGATTGAAAACCCAATCTCAATATCCTTTTTTGAACGGACCTGATTCAGGATCAAATTGGGGCGGAAGGTTCCTACTTCCTTAATCATTCTATTAGCATCCTCTTCATCGATCCGCCTCACCGCTTTGACGAGGTCATAGGGATTTTGAATCCCCATCTCATTCTTGTGGTCCATTGCCCCATCAATCAGGGCCTTGACAGACGGGGAGGAAACCGATTGTTTAAGTCTCCGATAAAATGCGCTCTTGAGAAACCGATAAGTATTTTCAATGGAAGTCGGTTCAGGGGTGACCACCAGAATCCCTCCATCAGACATCAAGAAGAAATCCAAAACACTTAAAGAATTGCCCCCTCCTAAATCCACAAGGATCGTGTCGCTATCCAGACTTTGGATAGAACGAACCAATTTTTTCTTCTGAACACTCTTTGCATCTGCTGCGTTCAGGAGGTCCTGAGCGCCAGTCAAGAGTTGAAGGTTTGGAATAGCTGTTGGGATGAGGACTTCGCGAAGATGGGAAACTCTCTTTTTTATGAAATCAGAAAGGGAGAGGGCTGGAGGAGAAATTCCCAAAAACGTGTGAAGGTTTGCTCCCCCTAAATCAGCATCGATGAGGACCACCCGGACCCCCCGTTTCGAAAGACAGATACCCATGTTGACAGTAATAAAACTTTTACCGCTTCCCCCCTTGCCACCTCCGATGGTCCAGATCATTTTCCGATTGCGAGTTTGAGTCTGCCCCACCTTAAAAATTCTCCTGACAAAAAAATGGTGATTCGTGACTCGTGATCCGTGTCCGTGATCCAAAAGCCAAAATATACAAAAATCTTGTCTGTTTAATTCCAAATGCCATCAATTTTCCCATGACAATGACGGCATTCTCCGTTCACCACATCATTTTTCGCTACTCGAAATCCTATCCTTTCAATCACCCTACGGCCACAGTGCGGGCAGAAGGTGTCTTCGCCTTCTTCGCCAGGAATATTTCCACAATAGACATACCGGAGTCCCGCTTTGGTTCCAATCTCCCTTGCTCGATGAAGCGCTGAGGCAGGGGTTCTTGGAATGTCTAGCATTTTATAGGTGGGATAAAAAGCAGAGATATGCCATGGCACCTCGCGCCCTAAGGAGACGATGAATTGGGCGATCTCCTCGAACTCCTGGTCTGAGTCGTTCAGGGTAGGAATGACGAGTGTGGTGATCTCCACCCAGATCCCCATCTGCCTCATCAGTTTGAGGTTCTCCAGAACCGGTTTCAATTTCGCCCCGCACACGTCTTTATAAAATTTCCCCCTGAAGCTCTTTAAATCAACATTGGCTGCATCTAAATAAGGTTGGATGGTCTTTAGGGCTTCCTCGGTCATATAACCATTAGTAACGAAGATATTTTTAATTCCTCCCTGATGGGCTTGTCGAGCAATCTCAAAGGCATATTCGAAATAGATGGTCGGTTCAGTATAGGTGTATGAGATGGATTGGCATCGGTATTGTTTTGCCAACGAAAGAATTTTAGAGGGAGAGACTTCCGAACCTTCGATAGGCTTATCCCCATCTCTTGGCATCTGGGAGATCTCATGGTTTTGGCATTGGAGACATCGGAAATTGCAGCCCACTGTAGCTATGGAAAAAGAGGTCGACCCAGGATAAAGATGAAAGATAGGCTTCTTCTCAATGGGGTCCACATTCAGGGAGATCGCACGGCCATATACGAGGGTATAAAGTTTCCCTTCTCGATTCTCTCTCACTCCACACAGCCCCCTTTTCGATGGGGAGATAGTGCATCGGTGGTTGCAAAGAATGCATTGCACCTTGCCATCCTCTAATGGACTGTAAAGCATAGCCTCCTTCATATCATGTTTCCTATCTCCGGACAGGACCCGTCCTGATCAAATACTAGGCGGACTCTAAAGATCAAAATGAGGAAGTTGTTCAAGAACATATTCTCGTATTGCCTGTGGCTTGGGGAGGTCCCAAAGGATCTTTCTGCTTTGGATGAGAGGGGAGAGAAGCTCTTTAAACCGACCACCACATGAGCATCGACCCACATCCAGAGTAGATCGACCTCTTTCTTTTTTGAAGGGGACCATTTTATCTTGAAAACATTTCGAACATCGAAAAACAGTTTTTGCCCCTGACATCTTCCCCCTCTTTGCTAGAGGTTTTCCATCCATCTCAATGATGTCCATTGCAAAATCTACCACTCGTGCATTGGTGATCGATGTCCCTACCCCATACGCATCTACCACAGGATTGAGGGTAAGGATTCGTTTCTCATCCAATCCGCCGCTGACGTAGATTTTGACATGTCCAAATCCTCTTAAATTCAGTTCCCAACGAATCTCCTCGATGATCTTCTGAAAGTCTCCCCTTCTTGAACTGGGGGTGTCAAGCCGGATTCCAAAGAGTTTCTTCCCAAGAGCCTCAGCCACTCGGATGGCCTCTATTTTTTCATCATTAAAAGTGTCAATGAGGGAAACCCGTTTGACCTTTGGATGGATCACCTCATCAAAGGCCTTGGTGGCCTCCACCGTATCCCCCATGATCAGAATTAAAGCATGGGGCATGGTGCCCGAGGGTTCCTCGCCGATCAATTCAGCATTCTTCACCACCGATACCCCATCACAGCCACCGATGAAGGCATTACGTTCCACCATTGGGGCTATTACAGGATGGATCCGCCTTGCACCAAAACTGATCACCCTTCGATCGCCAGCTGCCTTTTTGCAGCGAGCAGCCTTGGTGGCCACACCCGAGGCTTGACAGAGCAAACCCAGAAGAGAGGTCTCAAAAAGACCAAAATCCGTATACATCCCTTCGAGTTCAAGGACCGGTTCAAAAGCCCGAAAGATCGTCCCTTCCTTCATTGCCCTAACACTGACCTTCAGGTCTTTCAGCAGATGGACTGCCTCCTCGATTCCAGCGAACACCCCCCACCCATAATCCTCTGGGAACCGTTTAGCAATGAATTCGGCTTTCACCCATTTATCAATCTTCTTTGCCTTGAGGACCTGCATCGTCCTCACAAAATAGATATCTGTTAATTTCCCGTCCTTGATTTCCTTTGGGTCTGCGGTATGGAACATACGTTTCTCAGCGGAAATGGAATTCAATTTCCCTTTATATAACAAAAATTTACCACCCCTGTCTATAAAAATATTTCCCCTACCGCTGCCTATCCGCAGGCAGGCTCTCCCCATTTCAAGCTAAACTTTCCAGGTAAAAATTTCTCCTTGACAACGCCCTGATCCTAAGTATGATAGGGAGAATTGAGGAGACCCCACTTAAACTTACTTAAAACTGGAGGCGACAATGTGCAGACGATCTTTGTTATCTCATCTCGGCCTACTCTCCATGTTTCTCTTGATCTTAATCGGACCTTCCATCCCACCTTTAGCAGGAGAAACAGCTTTTAATCATAAAGAGTTTTCCATGACTCTACCCGACGGTTGGACAACACAGGAGATCCCCGGCAATTTTGAGAAAGAGGTCATCGCATGGCTTAAATCGGAGAAGATTGCTGGTACCTCTGTGATGGTTTTTCTCTACAAGGGATGGCGATATAACTACAGCAGCGTTCGTATCGGCGCATTGAAGACCATCGGTGCTTCCTATCCGAAAGGTCAAGAGATGCTCAAGAAGCCTGAGAAAATCAAGACCAATAAAGGTTTGACTGCTGTGATTGAATTTTGGCGGGGCGCCGTCGATGCAGGAGGACAGACGGTGTTCCTGGAAACGCCGATGGGCATCCTGGAGACGAAAGCCGGTTGGATTCTCATGCTTGGATTCACACCCAGCGCCTCCGGACCACAATTAGAGGAAGACTTCCTCAAGCTGATTAAATCAGCCCATTGAGTGAGGTCAGGTTGGATCATAATTTTATTTCTCTTCATAATTGCTCGACGAGATACCCTTTTCTTTTGAGTATTTCGATGATCCCTTGGTTGCCAACCAGGTGCCCTGCTCCGACAATCACAAAATAGGTCTCCTTGCCCCTTAAGAAATCTTCAATCCTCGAGACCATCTTTCTATTTCTTTCATAAATAAGTTTCTCAAAAATTGAGGATAATCTTTTATCTTCCGAGACGCTTCTTGTCAGAATGGTTTCCATGTCTTTTGCATTTCCCGTAGTCCACGCCCGGGTCATTTTACCCAACTCCTGCTCTATGATATTTAAATCTTTTAACGTATAGATTAAAAACAACTCCTGGTCTTTATCAGAAAACTTAGAGAGTAGGTCAATCTGGTAATCAAGACTCTCCAGTTCTAATATCTTTCTTTTCCCCTCGGCTCTCTTAAGAAAATACTTATCTATCCCATGGTTTGGATCAAATCCAAGTTTTAAACTTTCTAATGCAACCAATGTCATGGAGAGAAACCATGGTTTTTGTTTATTAATAAGTTCAATGGGAATACCAAGCTCGCCTGTCTCTTTCTTAACCCATTCATAGGTCTCTGCAGAAAGATGCTTTTCCAACGTATCATTCGCCGGGTAGAAAGCACTCTCTGCTAATTTTTGAATATCCACTTTTTTGATATCATTAACATTTGCCTCGACCACTAAAATATCTGATTGATCAAAGGCATTTTCAATTTTTTGATTAAGGGGATAGACTTCTTTTTTAAAAAGATGTAATGAGCCTAATACATAAACAGTGTTCGTTTTTGATTGAACTCTCCATAAAAAGTTCTTCTGAGATTGAGGGAAGACATCCTGAGCGAAAACAACTGATAGAAGAGAGATTAGGCCAAGGATTATTACTAATAACCCCAAGCGCTTATTTCTCATTTTAAAAACTCCTCTCTAAGAATAATGTTTTTGGATGTCAGTGTGCATTGCTTCTAAAATCTCCTTCATACGAACTCATTTGGACACCCGAATCTATTTGATCCACGTAACAATGGCGGTCACCAGTTCAGCATCCAGCAACAGAACCCTATGAGATGTATGACGATTCTCTTTTTTTAATTCGCCCATTTTATTCTTTTTTCCACCTAATCACAATAAAGAATTTTTGGCATTTAAATTGCTAATTATCTATGTGAATTTCGCATCCATTATTGGGCAAAAATCCTAAAACTAAATACATTTTAAAATTCAATGCTTTCACCCGATGATTTTGAAGAGTTCAAGAAGAATGATCATTAGAAAAGTTGTAATTTTGTCGCTAAAAATTGTAATTTTGTCACTTCTGTTCATTTTTGGAATAATGACTCAGGTGTGGGCTGATTCGGTTCATTCATTAAATCACCCTGTTAATCAAGAAACGATAATGAAAATGGAAGAAAATAGAATAAAAGAAGTATCCACAAGGAATTGATTATGGACAAAGAAAATTTTAATATTCTCGTCCTCGGCCATACGACCTTCGGGATTAGACGCTTGAGGGTACGTAAGGAAACCCTTAAAATTATTTTTTGTCTTCTCCTCTTTTTTCAACTCTCTATTACATTCTTCATATGTGACTACATCCAGCTCAAGAAAAAACAGTATAACCTGAATCAATTGCGCCAGGAATCACATATTCAGAGGTCTCAGATTCAATTATTCTCAGCAAAGATTGAAGAGCTGGAGAAAAAACTTTCGAAATTGAAGGATTTTGACCACAGAATCCGCATCGCGGCTAACCTAGAAAAAGGTCATGAAGCCATCCCCTTTATCGGCATAGGCGGCCCTCCATCTTCTATGATGCAGGGGAAAATAAAAGAAGAACCAAGGCAAGTGAATGATTAAAAAGAGAATCTGAACCCGTTTCCTATTTCTCAGAAAACTTTTTCCCTAACGAAGTCTATACCAGCACCTCTTCCATCCAGCCTAATTTGATCAACTGAATGCGGTTCAAGTCACTGACCCCAAGGTGATATTTTTTATCTGCTGCCACGATATGGACAGGGGGAACATCCAGCGCCTTGTCTTCTCCGAAAAAGGCGATCCGCTTTACCTGGAGGAGATGGGCACCTACTGCATCGACAGCTACGGGATCGGTCCCTACGATCAATCCTTTATAGGGCCAAACGTATCTTTTGTCGAAAAAATGGGCTCCCCTTCCATAAAATTGGGGTGTGAGGACACTGAGGATATTCAGGCGGGTCTTTCCCTTTACAATGGGGTAAGTCCAAATTTTACCCAGAGGTGAGCAACCTTCATCGTGGTAAGACCAAGGGTCTGGAACAAACATGATGTAATTTTTCAGGCAAGTACCAACTCCAGACCAGTGATGTGTTCTCAGGGGTCGCACATTGACGAGTGCAGTGGCATTCTTGAAGACAGGGTTCTTCAGAACTCCCCGATCATCAATATCGATATTTTTCTCCGCCACCCCTACATTCAACAGCCGGCGTTTGATGGCTGCTTCCAATTCTTTGGGAGTCGGCATCCTTCCCCATGCATTACTTTTAATCCCCACCACATCCGAACTCTTGAAAAGTTTCTTCCATGCCTCCATGGGCTTATCCGTTCCCAGGAGACTCTTGACGGCTTCATCCAGCATGGATTGCAGGATCCCCTCCTGCACTTTCTCTTGGGGCCCTAATACGTCAGCATTCCGGATGAGGACGACTTTTGACGTTGGTTCTGCCAGAGCTTCCCCCAGGATCCCTGACCCCAAGGTAGCGGCCATCGCGGTTCCAGCCGAGACTCGAAGAAAATCCCTACGGGTGATGATTTTCTCTTTCATCTAACTCAAACTCCTTTCTCAACCTCTATCGGTTAGGGTTGCGGTTACGAAGCCCGTTTGGTCTATCGTTAGGACGGTAACGTCACCCTCGAACCATGAAAATGATCCACGGCAAAGGTTACGGCTAGGAGGCCCGTTTCGTCTGGAGTCAGAGGGTTACGTCAAGTTCTTAAGACGAACAACCTAACCGTTGGACGATACGGGCATCTTTACCGTTGCCGTAACCGAAAGACTTTATTTTCTAGACAACTTTTCTTCCGTGGCCTTGAGAAGGGCCTCGGCATCTGTCTCCTTGGGAACTCCAAAAACAATGACAACAAACTCATTCTTCTGCCGGGCAAAGGTCAACTTCCCGTCTTCCGTTTTTGAACGATCTTTTCCCCGAGCATCAGGAAGGTAAGCCTTCATGAAGCTCTGATAAGCATCTCCAGCCTTTTCCAAATTGGGGTATCGAATGAGAAGAAGTTGGGTCTTTTGTTTATCTCGGAGGTATTGAGCGAGCGCGGCTTCTGTTTTTGGGTTCAGATTTAAAATATTCTGGTGGGCTATGAAAAACCTTTGGTTCAGGAGAACGTGACTCTTCAGATAGCGAATACTCTTATCGATCAGCCCAAGGTCCTTCCCTGGAATTAAGCCAACCAATTGGGGCTCCGGACCCGTAGCTGGAATTGAATTTGCCGTAGCTCTGCCCATCTTGAGAATTCCTGATTCAACCTCTGCCCCTTCACCTTCTGAATAGATGTCGACAAAATACTTCCCTTTCCAGAACCGAAGCAACCCTCCCCCGAACTCCGAACCCTGGCCGATTCCTACTGTTTCATCCTGATGCTCAAAAGAAAAAACCCCATAAGCATCCGCTGAAGAGGCCATTTCATAGAGTTCAACGATAAGCGGAGGTTGTTTCGATTTCTCAAACCGACGAACCGTGAGATTCTGAAAACCATACGCCAGATAAAGTTCTGCGGCCCCATCGATGTATTTGAATAGGGTCCTGGAATCGTATTTCATCTCTTCCCCATCCCACTTCCAGCCCCCAACTTCAGAGGGCAGGGAAATTTGCTGACTCATTTTTCCCTTCTCTTCTCCTTTGACCATCCCGGCTACCGTGAATATACAAGTCATGATAACAAAAAATATCCGAATCCGCATATCAGATTCCTATTAAAATGAATTTTGGCACAAATCAATAACGTGAAACTGCCCCCAATTTTCTTAAAAAGAATTTGCATACCAGACACAGGATGGGTTGAGTTTATTAAGTCTATATTGGGAAGTCAACGACTTTTTTGCGCTATACGCAAAATGAAGATGGGGAGATAGGGTGAAAATAGCCATAAATTATCCACAAGATTTTCATTGACAAAAAATCCCTTTTTAGATATGAAAAAGTTGGGTTGGGTTTTACTTTAATTAATCAAATTTCACTTTACTAAAAAGATCTTCAAACCACTGAGAAAGGAGGTGACAACTTCCTCAACCTCCGATCATTTTCAAACCCATTGGTGTAATGTTCTCATTTCTCAACCTTTTTAAAAAGGAGGGACCGATGATGAATCAAAAAAAGAAAGAAGAAGTTCAAGGAACCTTTGAGTTCCTTAAGGATTGGGGTGATGCGCTCACCCGCTGGACAGAGCGCTGGATTCCCGATGCCTTAGTTATCGTCATTGTATTAAGCTTTGTTACTTTTATCTTAGCCCTCATCTGGGGATTCAAGCCAGAAATTGGTCTCGGTTCCCGAGCTTACCAATCGATTCAGGCATGGGGAAAAGGGTTCTGGGAGCTTCTCGCCTTTGCTATGCAGATGTGTCTTATCATGATGACCGGATACATCCTGGCTTGCTCCCCTCCTGTTCGAAAACTGATGAATTGGATCTCGGGTTGGTCCAATCCTGAAAAACCATGGCAGGCAATTGTCGTCATGTCCCTCTTTTCAATGATTATAGCATGGTTCAATTGGGGAACGAGCTTGATAGCCAGTGCCATGTTAGCACTCTTCATTGTTAGGAGAAATCCCAAAGTCGATTATCGTCTCCTGATTGCCGCCGCCTATTTAGGACTCGGTTGCACCTGGCACTCCGGGTTATCAGGATCATCCCCCCTATTGGTGGCGACACCGGATAACTTTGTCATCAAAGCGAAATTATTAGATGGGGTCATCCCCGTATCCCAGACGATTTTTTCTCCTTTTAACCTCATTCTAACAATTGTCATTGTTGTGGTGGTCACAATCATGATGGCATTGATGCATCCGAGAGCGGAGAAGGCTTTCACCGTGAAGCCGGAATTAATGGATAAGCTCAAACTCTATGAGTCCCCTCCAAAGCCCGCAAAATTTGAAAGCCCTTCAGACTGGATGAATTGGTGGCCTGGGTTCAATGTTATCCTCTTTGTTGGAGGGCTGGTGTGGCTGATCTGGTACTTCGCCAATAAAGGCTTAGCCCTTACCCTCGATGTCGTCAATTTCTCCATGTTGATGCTGGGTATCCTTTTCCACTGGAGGCCCTGGTCATTCCTGAAAGCAGCAGAGGATGCAGGAAAGGCCGTGTGGGGGATCGTGGTCCAGTTTCCCTTCTATGCTGGAATACTCGGCCTCTTCAAATACACGATGCTCTCAACTGTTTTTACAAATGCCTTTGTGGCAATCTCCACCACTCAAACCTTCCCCCTCTTTCTCTACTGGTACGGGGGGCTTCTCAACTATCTCATCCCGTCCGGTGGCGGTCAGTTTGCCGTGGAGGCTCCCTACATCATTCCGGCGGCCAAACAATTGGGCGTTGGTATGGGAACAACCGTTATCACCTTTGCCTGGTCTGATATGATGACCGATATGATCCAGCCCTTCTGGGCCATTGCCATGCTGGCTGTGGCGAAATTGCATTTCAGAGATATTATGGGCTGGCTCCTTATGGTCTTCTTTGTCTACTTCATCATCACCTCTCTTGCGTTCCTCTTCTTCATACCTAACTGGTAATAAAAAAGGGCCTGCCTTCTTATACGAAGACAGGCCCTTTTTTGCCCTATCCTATGCCCGCCTCCTGCAAATGGTTGATTTCCTATTGGGTTTTATGCAACGATGAGGTTCTATGAGTAAAAGAGAATTTCGCGGTTACCTTTATATCCTGATCGGAGCGACGCTTTGGGGTGTCTCCAGTGTGGTGGCTAAATCCCTTTTCAACATCGGACTCCCTCCTGCTTTACTGGTCCAAATCCGGCTGACCCTCGCCACGTTGACGCTTCTCATCATCCTTCTTATTTTCGACCGGAAACGAATCATCATCTCCTGGGGAGATCTTCCTTATTTTATTGTTCTAGGATTCGTCGGTGTAGCAGGTGTCCAATTTACCTATTACTATACCATCAGTAAGATTCATGTCGGACCAGCGGTTCTAATCCAGTACCTCTCCCCAATCTGGATTGCTCTCTATGCCTTTATTTTTCAGAAAGAACCTCTCACAAAAGGAAAGATGATCGCCCTTCTTCTGGCTGTCCTGGGATGTTATTTCATGGTAGGGGGATATCGAATGGATCTATTAAGGTTAAACCGAATTGGGATTGTAAGCGGCTTAATTTCCTCCCTCTTCTTTTCCTTCTATGCCCTTTATGGAGAAAAAGGATTGAAGAAATATGATCCCTGGACACTCATTCTTTATGGCTTTGGATTTGGTGCAGTCTTTTATTGGATCCTCATTTCCCCCATGAAGGTTATCTCGGAAGGATACTCTTTCGAAATCTGGATGGCTTTTCTCTATATCGCTATTTTCTCAACACTTATCCCTTTCGGTCTCTATTTCAAGGGAATTGAGCAAATCCGTGCAACCCAGGCCAGTATTACGGCGACCTGGGAACCTGTCGTCGCAGGTATGACCGCCTATTTTGTTTTAGGGGAAGCGTTGTTTCCTTTACAGGTGTTAGGGGGCATTGGAGTCATCGCAGCGATCATATTGCTTCAGATGGCTCGCGAGAAAGCTGCTCCTCCTACTCCGATAGAGATTCGTCGGCCCCCTCACCCCTCCCCTCTCCCCCATGGGGAGAAGGATAAGGTGAAGGGAATATCTAAGTGAAAAATGATCTATAAAATTCTTGCCGATAGTGTGGTGTTGATCCAT
>JADDYB010000622.1_pt1 | contig 11242 bp, 12 predicted proteins | sample 8641941 | NCBI WGS metagenome assembly JADDYB01 (sample SAMN16275377, study PRJNA637457) | freshwater sediment metagenome | isolation source: Lake Kineret sediment | place: Israel: Lake Kineret | collected 2013 | reverse complement strand
TAACCTTCTGGTACCCACCATTTTATGAGCGAGCTTACAGAATTATCTTTCTTTTTATATCCATAGTGTACACCAAATTAGAATTTACCAGCGTGTTACAACCCAGTAACACTTTGCCAACATCTGCTGTATTAGAAAAGTTTATATACCTGAAGTGTTACATTCATTGATGAATGTTATATAGTAATATCAATGAGAAGATAGATTATATCTGTAACATAGGAGAATTAAAATGTGCGAGAAAGGAGAAGAGAAGAACGGAGGATGAGAATAGCTGGAAATCACAAAGCTGCTCAGCCTGAGACGCATAGGTGCTATTTGAGGGTTCCTTTCTGTCAAGAGTCAGAAGGAAGCAGCAGACAATGCTTTAATGAAAGGCAATATTTATGCACTTACGTTGTTGAGGAGAATTTGATTACATAAAAAATAATATCAGAGCACATAATTGGCATTTTGTACGAGAACGAGGAAAGTACGTTCTCCTAGTGTCTTCTATCTATCGGAATTTTCTTAAAAAAGAAAGAAAGAAGTGGATTAAGCACGCAAGAAAGTGTGGGAGTTTTCCTATATTCATATATTATTGTCGAAGAGAGGATAGGGAGCAAAAGTTTATATAGGAGTTGGATGATTGATGAAGGGGAGCTATGAGTAGGACATAGCTTCTGTTAAATGGAGGTTGAAAACATGGCAGATAAGCAGATGGTGAGATTCACTGCCGTCATGGTGATATTATTATTGTCACAGGTTGTGTATGGCGGTGGGGTGACTACAATGGTGGAATGTGTATCAGCTGTCTCTACTGAGGTGAATGTGCCTCCTGTGGTGGAAATCTCACCTGATGTGTCGAGTGGGAAGGCTCCGTTACGTGTACGGTTTGACGGGAATGCGTGGGATGGGGATGGTGAGGTTACGTCTGTGGAATGGGATTTTGAGGGTGACGGACTCTTTGAAGTGATAAAGAGCATACCAAAGGAGTTGAAGGGTAGTCAGAGGATGCAAGCTCTAAAGCAGGAATTACAAAGAGAGTACACGTTTGTGAAGCCTGGGATTTTCCATGTTTTGGCGAAAGTGACAGATGATAAGGGTTCATCGAGTGTTGAATCAGTGACGATACAGGTGTATTCGGATATGCCATATTTGGATGTAGTCCCCTGTAATAGTGGATTCGAGTACATGGCGAGGGCAGGGTATGAGGCATTCTTTGATGCAGTGAGTGAAAAGGGCGTGCAGTTTCGAATGGGTGATGCGTGGATTAATTATAGAGTGGGGAATCAGTTGTTTGGTGAAGTTAGTAAGGCGAAGGGCGTACCTGGGGGGAATGTGATGTTCATTTTCATGTTAGATAACCTTGGATTTTGTTTGCTCATCACCTTCTTTGACTCAGCAGGAAACCCTATTTGTGGATCCGTTGCTTTTAGTAATGGAGACCGCTATATCTGGAAATTCAAGGACAAGGTATACTATGTTTTGATTGACGGGGAATGGGTAGCAATGCCCTCAGACTGGAAACCTGGAGACCCATTACCCCCGGAGACGTGTTAATATGTCACAAGAAAATTACACAAAGGATGTTGACAGAGGCACTTTCATTGTAGAGTTGGCTCCTGTTTCGATAGTTTTCATCCTAGTTTGTATTTGTATATACATTACTTTAGCTTTAGTTTTTCATATTCTCGTTGATGAAAATTTCATCATAAAAGAGTATCTATTGCGTAAATCTCTTTTATTCGACCTAATTTCGGCATTTATTTTGGCATTTATTGTAAATTTCCTGGCAAGACGAAAAATCTATCGTCTCATGAAAGAAAAACCCTTCGCAATTGTAACCAATGATAGGCTCATTCTCGATTTCGGGAGATATTCCCTTTCATGGGATTCTGTTCAATCGATAAATATTCAAGGTGAAAGGAAATTGAATGTAGCATATGAGGATAAAAAACGTAAGAAAAGAATATGCGATCTCAAATGGCTTTCAAAAAATAGAGAGATTTTTAACACCTTACTCACATTGGTTATACCCACAGTTCTCACACACTAAACAACCCTCTTTGTGCTTCATCACATTATTACACACTGGACATACATCCACTGGTTTCGGCCTCGAACCTACTTTCGGGTTAAATTTCACTGAACCCATAACGTGCGCCTCAAGAGCTCTCGATATCGCTTCAGGGCACGACAGCACCATCGTGCTCTCATCTGATACGCACCCAATGCACCTGATACTCTTAATCTGCTTTAAAACTGCATCTACCTCGATTCCTGACCTCAAAGCTAAACTGATCAACCGACCTACAGCCTCCGTCAAGGGCGGACACCCCTCTCCTCCAATGTTCACAAACACCTCACAAATCCCTTTCTCATCCTCATTCACCGTCACATACAAATTGCCGCAGTTCCCAATCGTGAATTTTGTCGTCGTTCCACTCATGACCTGCGGCCTTTTCCGCGGCTTTTTCCCCGCAGACAACACCTGCTCCACCCTGCTCCCATCCCGGTACACTGTTATCCCCTTACACTCCAATTCGTACGCTGAAAAGAACGCCTTTTTCACATCGTCTTTGGTGGCAGAATTCGGTAAGTTAATGGTTTTGGACACAGCGTTGTCCGTGTACTTCTGGAGGGCTGCCTGCATTTTCACGTGCCACTCGTAATCAATCTCTAAGGCAGTCTTGAATAATTCTTGGATTTTTTCAGGCACTTTTTCATTGTTCTGGACTGTCCCCGTTTGAGCAATCTCTTTCATCAACGCTTCAGAATAAAATCGTTCCTTTTTCGCTATCTCTTCCAGGTACGAATTGACGATGGGCAGCTCCTCTCCAACTGCTTTGCGGACGTACGCTAAAGCGTACAAGGGTTCAATGCCCGAGGAGCAGTCAGCAATGATACTCAAAGAACCAGTGGGAGCAATCGTCGTAGTGGTAGCATTTCTCATGGGGTTCTTGTACACCGATTTTTTAATATTCGGGAAAGAACCCCTTTTTTCAGCTAACTTTTGGGAAACCTTGTTGGATTCTTTCTCAATAAATAACATCAACTCTTCAGCCATTTTCAGCCCTTCTTGAGAATCGTACGGTATTCGCAACTGCACCAGCAAATCTGCAAATCCCATAATACCCAACCCAATCTTCCTGTTTCCCTTTGTTATCTCTTCAATTTCTTTGAGAGGAAATTTATTCACATCTATGACATTATCCAGGAAATGAACTGCTATCTCTACAGTTTTCCTCAATTTCTCCCAGTCGATCACGTTTCCCTTTTCCTCTTTCACCATTTTGGCCAGGTTTATACTCCCTAAATTACAGGACTCGTAGGGGAGTAACGGCTGTTCTCCGCACGGGTTGGTAGACTCTATTTCACCTAGGTGTGGTGTGGGCTGGGTTTCATTTATCCGGTCGATGAAAATTATCCCCGGTTCCCCATTCTTCCAGGCCTGTTCTGCAATTTTATCAAAAATCTCTGCAGCCTTCAAGGTCTGCGAAACCTCTTTATTCCGGGGATTTACCGACTCAAAGTCACCATCATTTTCCAAAGCTTTCATGAACTTCTCCGTTACAGCCACCGATATGTTAAAATTGTGAAATCTGTCTTCATCATCTTTGCACATGATAAATTCCACGATATCAGGGTGGTCCACCCTTAAGATTCCCATGTTAGCCCCTCTCCTCTTCCCTCCCTGGATCACAACCTCTGTGGCAGCATCAATGACTGACATGAATGAGACAGGACCTGAAGCCTTCCCGTCTGTCGAATGAACAAAGTCACCCTTCGGCCTCAACCGAGAAAAGGAAAAGCCTGTACCACCACCTGTCTTGTGGATGATGGCTGCATCTTTTACTGTCTGGAATATACTTTCCATAGAATCGTCAATAGGTAAGACAAAACAGGCAGACAGCTGCTGGAGCTTTCTTCCTGCATTCATCAAGGTGGGTGAATTGGGGAGAAATTCCACGTGTGTCATTACAGAAAAAAACTCTTCAGAGACCTTTTTTATGTCTGCATTCTCATCATAAATGAGATCAGCACTGGCAACGTTGTCAGCCACTCTCTTGAAAAGCTCTTCTGGTGCCTCTACAGGGTTGCCTTTCTCATCTTTTTTGAGGTATCGTCTCTCTAAAACCTTCACAGCGTTCAAAGACAGTTCCATGCATTACCCTTTTCATGTGCACATATAAAACTTTCTATTGCGATAGGAACTTTCAAGAAATGCTGGAGGAGGCAGTTCGAAATGGAAATCCATTCACACACGTGCCAACCTATGGAAAGAGATTTATAGGTAAAGATCAACAGAGACTTATGAAAAAATGTATTCTTCTTGTGATCCTCCTTGCAGGATGTATGGGTCAGACTCCACCTACGGAGACGAAACAGTTGAACCTGTCAGCAGGGATGGGTAATACGTTTGAATTTTATGAAAAGGGGACTTTTCTGGGGATTGCTACCTACACAGTGGAGAAAAAGGATGTATACAATGGGATAGAGGCGTATTACATACATGAAATTGTGGATTTGACAGCGACCGGGTTGAAAATATACATTGATGCACATTACGTGGTAGATATGCAGGGAAGAGCTTTGTACTACGAGTTCGAAGCGAAAGCAGACGACGAGACCCAGACCATGAAGGCTGAATTTCTAGGAGATCACGTCCATGAGGTAGCTTCGAGGCCGGGGCAGGACTTTGACAAGGAGATAAAAATAGGGGAGAACACCTTTACGCTGGACAACAACTTCATCGGCCAGTGGGACATCATGTTCAGGTCTCTGAAGTTGAATCTGGGGGGAGATCTCATAGTCAATGGTTATGCTGCTCAGCCCATGACTGCCTTCACGGCGAAGGCGAAGATCACAGAAAAGGTGTCTCTAGAGATTTCGGGGACGTCTTACGAGTGTTTCAAGGTTGATTTTTCACTCCCTTCACAGTATGCGTACGTGACAGAGAATGGTGAGCTGCTCAAGGTAGAGACAAAGGATGGTAGTCTGATCATTGTAAGAAAATAATTTTATTTTTTTATTTTGTTTTATTTTTTGAAGCGAAAAATGTGTGAAAATACTGCATTCAAGGAATACAGAGAGTTAGGAGATCAAGTGAGGGACGGAAACTGATTTTTAAGTTTAGAAAATCCTCATTTTTCATGGGTCACGCAGATCATTATATTTTTCACCAAAAACATCAAAAAGAGAGATGTTAAATTTGGGGAGGAATTTCCTTAATATCGTATCTTTTTATGACAGCTTCTACATTTTTTAGAAAAATCTCGTATGCTTTCAGAGTTCTAAATAACAGTCCTCCTCTGAAGTTGCCATCATCTTCATACAAATCCTTTTCTCTGGCATGACTATTCACCACCCGTCTTAAATGCTCTGGTGGCGTGGTCTCTCCGTGTTCTAGCCTTCCTCTAAAATCGTTGTCAAATCCTTCTCGAGAACTCATCCACATTCTGTCAGCTTCCCTGTGCATGTATCCTACTTTGTCAGTAATGTCCAGAGGGATACCTTTGTACGTAACACCGTCTTTTTGGTAGGATACACTGGGATTATCGTGGATCTCGATAATGTGAGCTATTCTCTGGATTTGACCATCTGTGTAATGAGGGCTACATTCTGGGTTCTGCAACAGGTTCTTTACGTAAGCAGCACCTGTTTTCATGTGTCCAATTCTTATCTCTGGTTTTTGAAATTCTCGAGAAACATCATGGCCTTCGCCGGCCATCACAGCATAACCACTGTCGTGCAACAAAGCGGCTGTTAACCCAATAGTAACATCGTTCGGGCAGCATTTCTCAGAAAAGACGAGTTCCATCATGATCTCAAACACGTACAAACTGTGCGGCAGGTCTCCATAAGATTCTTCATTCTCTCTGAGTCTGTGGTTCCTTCCTTTGATCAGGTTATCTTTAACTGTGTAGATCAACGTCTCATGTACGCCAAAAGCTAAAAACTCTCCTGGATCAGAACGTGCTGTGACTAACTCATCATATTTTTCTTGAAGTCTTTTCACCTCTTCTTCAAGGTTAAACGTGTAGGTCATAGTATCTGATACAGACGGGCCTATTTTAGGGTTTCTATGTTTTTGATCATTCACGAAAGGGGGAACTTTGTTGAATGCTTCTGGTGTTTCAGTACTACTGGGATCAGAAGTTCCTGAAAATCCAGAGCACACCATAACCATTGCATTGAACCTTTTCTATTCTTGTGGTAACATTTAAGAAATGACCATCACAGGCTGTCATTGCTCCTATTTCGTGTACAAAGACTGACCACGAGGATTTGCCTGAAATCTGATAAGACACATTGACTAATGCACAGACATTTCCAGTCCTGGTGAATAGAAAATGAAAAGGTCACGCTGTTGAGAATACTCCCTGTCTCAGTCTATTCCATCGGGTTCTCAAAACCAGGTAACCCCACAAGCCCCAGTTAAAGGAGGCCACGCAGATGAGAACGACTCCATCTGTGAACAAGCCAGGGTTGGCTGCATGACCCATGGTAATACCCTCGATAGCTCTTCTAATCTGTGCTATGAAAAGAGGAAACGATCTCAGAAAGTAGGTTGCTATAGTAACTGATGTGCCCACAAAGTACAGGAGAGTATACCATTTGATGGCTCTCATTTCCGATTCTGGTGTGTCAGTAAAGTCAGTTTTCTTGATTTTTTTGATGAACTGAGACAAAAAGTTCCTGATGTTGGCCTGTGCATCAGGCAGTAAACTCCTGCACTTGAAGTAATTGGCTACCACGTAGTAGATATCTGTCTGCATGTTGAACCTGAACTGCCAAATAATGCTCCACACTCCAGCGAAAACCATAGATTTCACAAAGGCATGCCCCAGGGGAGGTATTGCGATCATAGCGTGATCACTGAAAAAGAGCAGCATTAACATGGTAAAAAGCATGACTGTATCCCAGGCCATTCCAGCCATGTATACGGTATACCTCTTTCTGCGAGGGATGGTCCAGATATTTCCCAGGTTTGTCTGTGCCACAATGAAGAGGAGTCGATTGCTCAAACTGAAGTACCCTTCTGTCCCTACAGCTTTCGCTGCAAATAAATGGCTGATCTCATGGCAGGCTACGATAAGCCATCCAAAGAAAAACCAGAACAGTATGGCCACAGAATACCAGGGATGGAAGAAAAAATCCTCATAGTGGGGTATGTAGTCAGGGACTGCAGCGAATATGGCAATGCATGCTCCAGCCAATGCTCCGTACACCACCCACGCTACCTTTGAAAACATCCAGCCCACATGCTTTTTGGTAATGGAGGAGAACATGTCTTTCTGAAGCTGAGATTTCGTAGGGATCTCAAATCCATCTATGGTTTTAACCATCTCATTGGCAATCATTTCCTGGACGAATTCAGTAACCCCAATGTCTTCACCATACTTTTCCTCTGTGAGCTTTTTGACGTCGCCTATGGGTTTTCCTGAATTTAAGAGATCAATAACTTCAAGTGCTTCCACAGGCACACTCACGTAGGAGCCAATGTCCCGTCTCCCTATCATGACTGACCCATCCTCTTCCTCACCTCTGAAGAGGTCATGGAATGCTACTGCACTCCTTTCGGTGAGATCGTACTCAGTCATGGGTTAACCTCCGGAGATTGCATTAATACCACTAACTTTTAGTGCCTTCCTGGTGGGTGGATGTTCTTTGACAGGATGCATTTTATATGATATGTCATCACCTCAATTCTGCGAGTCTTGATGGAAAAAAATGAGAGGAAATATGGAATCTTAACCCCGAAAGGGCTGCAGAGTGTCTTCGCTTCCTTCCAGGTTTGGAGGGTGTTCCCCCTCGCTGCAATGAACCTGGTGATAGCAGTCTGCGTGTGAGCTTCATATTTCATCTACTTCCTGCTCTGTCTGCCTGACTGGACACTCTGCCTGGACCTGCAGGTTACAGACACTGTGCTTTGGCCTCTTTCCAGGGTCCATTGGGTTCGATCCCATCACCCCAGACTGCAGTGGTGGCGACATGTTCAATTTTCTTGGCATTCAGTTTCATGGTCTTCACCTCTTCAGTTTTTTTCAACCTTTGCAGATAGAGGTTACAGTCAGTTTTTTACTGGCAACATCGGAGTTCACTGTCAACCTTCAGCTCACCTGTCTTCAGGTGCACCCGAAGGTTTGTAGTACGATAGTACCCTCTATCTACTGTAGTAGGTACTACAAGACATACCATCCAGGAACTCTTAAGTACTTTTTGGTGTCCCTAAAGATAACAATGTGGACAAGAGATGAGAGTAACACCTCAGTCTGGCAGGTTTTATGGAGACTGGTAAGATCACAAGCTGTGCAGAAAACTGGAAAAAACACAGCTACAAAAGGTCTGCAAGGAGAATAACATGGGACTTAACATTGTGAAAGGAGATATACGTGATCTCCCCTTTAAAGATGACTCACTGAGCTTTGTATATTCTGTTAACACACTTTGTCAATGCCATCAAATCTTCCAGATTTTCTTATATGTTCACATAATAGAACAATTGGAAGCATATATTCTACCTACCACCTGAGAAAGATATAGAGAAGTCTGCACTATCCAGCGCCACAAATTGTAGTGGACCTCATCACCATCTACGTGAAGAAGAATTATTTGACAACCCCTGTCCAGCACAACGTTTATAAGGTATCGACGAGTAATTATAATATGGTAGATTCTTCCATTATCCCTCGTCACAGATCATCAAAGTATAAATACCCTGTTTACCGGTCAGATGACAGACCTCGACGGTTCACTCCAACTATGCTGGAGGAAATGGGCGTTGACGAGTTGTGGCAAGAACTCAAGAAGCTATGTGAGCATGGAATAAGTGATGAAGATTAGAATTTCTCCAGCAAAGACGAGAAATGCTAGAACTACTTGTGTAATAATGAAATGATTGACAATCTTTTTATCAAGAGCATAAATGCCGATTGCCACCAGAATCGTTACTGAGAGGGTGAGCAGCATCAAAATAAGCTGTGGAGACCGGAGTCCTGAAAAAACTGCTGGGGACACAATGGTAAGCCACAAAAACAGGGATAATAGTGGGAGAAGGCCCAGATGCAATCCTTTTTTGCTCAGTCCAAAGGTTACATTGAAATGTGTCTTGCAATCATACAGCATTCTGGAATCTTCTGGTCCCAACTGAATATAAAAGCATTTTTCATCGAAATATTCCCTCTTTTTTTCATTCAATTCTTTCTCTAATTTTTTGATCTTCTCCAATTCTCGAAAAGGTTTTTCTCTTCTGGGATTTGGGGCTGTTCTGTAGTATCAAATTCGAATTCCACATCTCTGATCAACAATCCTTCAGGTGCGAAAATCTTCACATGATTCGATATCTTTGGGTGGAGCCCAGGTTCTGAAGAAAAGGTGAACGTCCCCCAAAGACCGAATTGTGCAAAGGTTTTGAATCGTTCCCATTTGTCTCGAAGATATTCTCTCAATCTTTCCACAGATAAGGTAATCAACAAGTATTTATGAGGTCGGAGGGATTCAGGAAGAGCTACCAAGGGATAGTAAAGCCCGCCATTGTATTGTTCCAGAATCTCTATCAAAGGTGAGATTTCTCTTATGAACTCTTTTATCTTAAGAGTTTCCATTTCCAGCATGACATGCATGTTCTCGCATACAGACTCAATAGTTTTCGGATCTGGTCTGTATTTGAATATTTCCGTCAAATTTCGTTGAATAACATCTTTAATTCTTTTAAAATCCTCTTCTTGAGATTCAGTCAGGTATTCATTGGATTTCGCGAGGATGTGGGTAGCTGTTTTCACAAAAATGTCTGTAGAAGAAGAGGAAGGTATGAAAACGACGTTTCGCTTTGAGGAGTCCTCAACTTTCATGTTTCTCTGAATTTTCCTTTTTCTGGCTGGAAGGGGTATTGTTGATATTTCTTGATTTCCTTTGTTATAGAATATGTATCTTCTCTCTTCAGTGATGCAGTCAAAATCCTCGATTTTTAAGGTAATGTGGGCTCTCTGTAGATCGACTTGGGTGAGAGCGTAGTAAAGATCTTTTTCTGCCGTCCCAAGGATGTCATTTGAGCTTTCTTGTTCTTCCATTGTATCACCTTTGGTCATTTCTCACATGGTAGGGAATTTATAAAGGTTTCGGTCATCTTTTGTGGATACTGCAATATTTGTAATATTCGCAATCATCACTTCCGTATTTTTTGATCAGGGGGGTCATAATCTCCTTTTACCTTCATGGGATTATTCATCCTCGTTCTACCCGTCCCTGTCTTTAGTCATACTGGTATCTCTATGTTCTGCTCTAAAGCATCTTGTACAATAGAAGACGTCCTTTTCACTCTATTGAACTCCTCTGGCGAGTAACACATGTAATCTATGTGTTTTGGGAATTTAGTTTTCCTCAAGACCATGGGCATTCGTTTCAAAAAGGGGATTTCCTTGAAGGTCTCGGCTACGAGGATGACATCTAGATCTGATTCCTCCTTTGCTTCACCCCTTATGCGAGAACCAAATAATATTACCCTTTCTGGGTGAAATTCTTCAATAATTTTTGGTAAAGCTTCCTTCTTGAACCTTTCAATCCAAAAATCGTTCATGATTTCTCCTCCAATAGACTGTATCTATCTTTTAGAGAGTTAAAGGTTCTCTTTGCAATGGCAACTTTTTCCTGTGCTGTTTCCTTGGTATATTCCTCATAGGGAATGCGTTCACTCACATCGGGATATCGAGCAAAAGTGTAATCAATGGTTAACTCAGAAATATTATTTATAATTTCTTCAGATAAATCAAGTTGATGTGCCAATTCATCTATATAGTGACTCCTTGGTATTTTTTTGCCTTCTACAGCAAAAATAGCTTTTAGTAATTTCTCTATTGCCTGGTGAGCAAGGAATGCTGATACATCATAGCCTCCTATGGATATGTTCTTTTCAGCCATTTCAAGATCATGGCACGCTTGCTTATACCATTTAACTGCAGTGGGCTTCTTCATTGTGGAACCTTCTTGTCTTTTGTGGCGTGTAATACCACAATTTCATATTACAGATGAGTAAACAGGTGGACATATAAAAGGTTTGCTCTCAACACAGATGTTGGCTAAGTGTTACTGGGTTGTAACACGCTGGTAAATTCTAATTTGGTGTACACTATGGATATAAAAAGAAAGATAATTCTGTAAGCTCGCTCATAAAATGGTGGGTACCAGGAGATTACATTGGGGAGATCCTGGCAATTTTTGATTAATATAGTGAGAAAGAGTGTTAAATTGGTTAACATAA
>JADDYB010000621.1_pt1 | contig 11258 bp, 8 predicted proteins | sample 8641941 | NCBI WGS metagenome assembly JADDYB01 (sample SAMN16275377, study PRJNA637457) | freshwater sediment metagenome | isolation source: Lake Kineret sediment | place: Israel: Lake Kineret | collected 2013 | reverse complement strand
CCTCCCTCATTCTTCTTTTTTTGCATGCTTCGCCTTCGACGAGCACCTTCTTTTCTCGTTTATACTGCATGAACCTGCTTGTTGACGGGGGTGCTGTAACCTATTACCGCTCATCCTATTATCACCACGAACAAGCCTGGTTTTGAACGCGGAGTGTGACTGACGATCTGGAAGCCGTGACAGTTAGCTCGCCACAGACAGAGCAGTGGTACCCAAGTTTCCAGTCTCGTTCAGCTTGTCATTAGCCTTCATCTTCAAGCTTCCCCCTCTCGCCACTTGTGTGTCTAAAGCTCACGACGGGCTTCTTTTTACCGTAGCGTACCGTGCTCGGAAATGGGTTCTTCTTCTTTGCCGTTATACTTACTCGCGCGTTGCATCGCGGAACTTCCTGCGTACTTACTGCACGTGCTGCCCGTATCCTCAAAACAGGGTCAGCATTTACGCGGGTGAGCTGGCTTCGAATTCGGGTTTATCACGTGGTGCTGCCAAACACTTAGTGGTCTCTCTTATAGGTCAGCATGGCCTATAAGTAGTGAAGAAGGAGGAGAGCGAAGACATGATCGCGAGCAGGAGAGGTCTGGATTTGGTGGCCGCACTCGCTTCGGCGTCGCTCATACGTGGTGCTATTCCTGCGTCCGCAGGTGATCCCTCCTCCATTACCATCCCTGCGGTCACCGATCTCCAAGGAGCAATAGTATGTTTGGGATGATTCGCCAGCGTCGGGCTACTTGCACTGGTCATGATGGTCTCGATACGAAGAGGATAAAGATGAGCATGCTCATCCTTTTGATCTTATCACTTCCTTTCTGTTTTCCCGCTATCGCATCCGGTTCAGCCCCAACGGTCACCATCGGTGAGTTCTTCTCAGAGACGAACGTGACCGCACCGCTCATGATTAATAATGTCCAGGATCTCGCCGCGGCAACCGTGAAGGTCTCCTACGATCCCACGGTCGTCATCGTGTCTGCTATCAAAGGGGAGCCAGGCAGTTTTCCCCCGAACCTCGATCTCGCTCACGACGGCTGGGTGAAAATGACGTTTCTGGTTGGGAGTGGCCGGAACGGGGATGTCAAGGTCGCTGAGCTCACGATAAGCCCGCAGGGGAGCTACGGGGCATACAGTACACTCGATATCGAGGTTGAGACGCTCTCTGATACCGAATACCGGACGATCGATGCGAACGTCATTGACGGCATCTTCTATAACGGAATGAACGGCGATGTGCAGCCTGACCGTGTCATCGACGCTGCGGATAGCGAGTATATCGCCCACGGGATCGCAAGCGATCCCGGCTATCCCCTGAAGTTCGGACCTTCCGAGGTGAGCGGTGATGGACTCGTCGATGCTTACGATTGCGTCTACCTCGCACGACACGCCGCAGGTGTCGCGGGCTACGAGACGCTGCACTGAGCAGCGCACGGACGTGCTGCGGTGAAGCAAGCGTATACCGCGGGCGCAAACGTTAGTTTAAGATGGGTATGATAAGAAGAGTACAGGTGAGTGGTGCATGAGCCGGAGAGGAGGAGCGAACGTAAGGAGGTTCTTTGCTTTAGCTCTTCTCTTCGTTCTCCTATTCGTTTTCCTCGTTTCTGCCACCACAGCTGCCGGGGCAGTAATCTCGATCCCGAGCGCGGAGCTCAAGGTCGGCGAGAGCCGCACACTCACGATCCTGCTCGCCGATACGACGGAAGAGATCAGCTGCGCCACCATCACTGTCTCCTATGACCCTGCGATTCTCAAGGTCACTGCAGTACAGAATAGCACGTTTGATAAACTCGTCTACTCTACTGATACCGCGCAGGGGAAGACGACGATCGTTCTGTACCAGATCGGCGCCTCAGGTCTCACGGGCACCATCGCCCTCGCTGAGCTGACTTTCGAAGCCGTAAAGGCCGGGAGTTCATCAATGCAGCTCCGGCTCGAGACCTTGAAGAATAACGCTGGCGTTACGGTCGCTGCTACTGTCCAACCTGGCTCGGTTACCGTCAAAGCCGACGGGGGCTCGGACGGCACACCCACACCTTCGCCTTCTACTTCGCCTACACTCACACCTTCGCCTTCGCCCTCACCAGCTGGTGGCGGTGGTGGCGGCGGCTCCGGTGGCAGCTCGGGCGGCATGGTCTCACCTTCGCCTTCTCCTTCTCCTTCACTCTCTCCTGCTTCCTCTCCTTCCGCACCCGTGACGACTGCACCAAGCCCTTCACCAGTGCCAACGCCGGATGTCATTACCGTGCGGATCGGTGATCTCACCGTGGCGAGCGGCGAGGTCATGACCGCCACGATCCGCATAGAAGGCTTAGGCGGCGACGGGCTCAGGTCCGCACTGATTGCCCTCACATATAATCCAAAGATCGTGAAGGTGCTGGCCGTGACCGCGGAAACGAGCGACTTTGAGGAGTTTAGCGCAACCAGTGAGAGCGGCGCCGTGCAGATGATCGGGTACCAGACCGGTGCGGAGAGGCTCACCGATGACGTGACGTTCGCCCAGCTGCAGCTGAAAGGGGTCGGAAAACCGGGCGAGCAGACCGCGCTGGGGCTGGACGTGATCGCGCTCATTGATATGGAGGGGCAAATGCTCGTCGAGCACCAGGAGTTCCAGGTCCTCCCCGGCTCGCTCACGATCACCGCCGAGGACGGTCGGAAAAGGATACCCTCGTGCGGCCTCGCAGGCTTCGCGGCAAGCATGATCGGCGCGTATATCCTCCTGCGCAGACGAAGAGACCGCTGAACCCTGTGTCACTGCAGGGTTGCTCCTCACCTCACGGCTTCACATCCACCCACAGATGGAGTGAGCGATACGGCTCGGTTTCATTCGCGCCCGCTTTGAAGAGCCAGAATACCAGCTTCTGATCCTCGCCCACCTGACTCGGCCGAAACGCAAAGGGCCGCTCCCAGGTCTCGTTGTGGTCGAGCGGAAAGCGCTCGTTCGTGAGCCGCGTATCCCCGAGCCGCACCTCCAGCCGGTACTCCACGGTCGAGTACTCATGGTTCACGATCCCGATGATCACCCGTCCCTCCTCACCCACCTGCAGATTGGTGGGGTAGTCGTCCGCTTTGCCACCGGGCCCGAGGATGTAAAACTCCGTGAACTTCTCGCCCTGTTTCGGTGTGACGATCACGTACACCACCATGCCGATCGCCACGAGGATCGAAATGAGCAGGATCACTGATAAGATGCGGTCGAGCCGCGTCTCGCTCGCCGCGAACGACTCCTTCAAGGCTCTGAAGGCCGCGCGGAACTCAACGGCGAACTCCTCGCCCGCCGGGATACTGCGCCGACGCAGGCAAGCGCCAAAAGCGAGCGCAATCGTCACGACCGAGAGACTGAAGAGAACAGGTGATAAGCGGATGCCGAACGGGGTGTAGTTCAATCCCAGCCCAATCAGCGGGACGACCGCGATGCTCAGGCCAAAACTGAGTGCTAGGCGCTCGATACTGTCCAGATCAGCTTTGCGGGGGAAGAGCAGCGCGATCAGCGCGTAGCCCGGGAGGAAGAGCACGAGCGGCAAGCCGAGCACGATCCGTACCGGGGTCGCATTCAGCGGTGGCACGAGCACGAACGGGATACAGCTGAGTGTCCAGAGTATCACGAGTGCGAGATCTGCCGGGAAACGCGCGCGTACTTCACCTGCCATCGCTCAGCTCCTCAGGCAGTGAGCAACCATCATACGTCTCGCTTCACTAATGTCTCCGCTTCCAGCCACGTACCGCTGCGGATCTTCACACCTGGATAGATCGAGACATTGATCCCCGTTTTGACGTTGTAGCCCATGATCGCCCCCAGCTTCCGCCGGCCCGAATCGATTCGCTGCCCCTTGATGCTCATCTTCACCGCCTGGTCGTCGAACCGCAGGTTCGCGATCTTCGTGCCCGCACCCAGATTGCAGCCCTCCGCGAGCACGGAATCCGCAACGTAGTTCAGGTGCGGCACGTGCGAATGCGCCATCACAACGCTCCGCTTCACGATCGCAAATTCACCCACCACGCCGCCGTCACCGATCACCGACCGCTCGATCACGCAGTTCCGGATCTCACAGCCATCACCGATAACTACCGGCTTCCGCAGTATCGCGGAATCCCAGAGCTCGGTGGTTGCTCCAACGGCGAAGCCGATCTTCTCCAGCTGGTACTGGTTCGCCTCCAGATAGTCCCACGGATACCCGATGTCATTCCAGTAGCCCTGCAGCGGCACGATGCGCACCGGATCATGCTCATTCAGCGCCATGAGCGCATCGGTCAGCTCATATTCGCCGCGCGTGCTCGCGTCAGTACGCTCCACGAGCTCGACCACTGAGGGCGGTAGATGATAGATGCCCGCATTTACCAGACCTGGCCCGCGGCCTGATTTCTCCTGGATACTCCGCAACCTACCATGATCAACCAGAACCGCGCCGTAGCGCGCTACATCCTTCACCCGCGTCACGCCCAGCGCAGTCTTCTCCGCCACGAGCTCGCTGAAGTTGCTGAGATCACAGAAGAGATCGCCATAGAGGAGGATGAAATCCTCATCGAGGAAATCCTTGGCCGCGAGCAGCGCGGTCGCCGTACCCTGGATCAGCCGATCCTCGTAGAGGGTCACGTCCGGCAACGCGAGCTGTTCCTTCAAGTGGCCCACCACCACCGCGATCTCCTCTATACCGTGCGCGCGCAGCAAATCAAGTTGATACGCGATCAGCGGCTTATTGCAGATGGGCAGCAGCGCTTTCGGCTTACGATCCGTCAGCGGCTGTAACCGCTCGCCCTTACCCGCGGCCAGTATGACGCCCTTCATCGTCCTGCGGCACCCTCGCGATAACTGACTCTACAAAGCGCTTGATCCTATTAAACTCACCCGTATCGCGCGACTCATAGGCGATCGAGAGCTTCGGCTCCGTATTCGAGGCCCGGAAGAGCGCCCAACCGTGCTCGAACCGCACCTTCACACCGTCCAGGGTCTCTATCGCATAGCCCTCGCGCTTCAGGTCAGCACGCAGGCGAGCGATGAACGAGAACTTCTCCGCGTCTCGTATCGCCACGCGCACATTATTCGTGAGGTATTCCGGGAAGTCCTGAACGAGCGCGGAGATTGGCCTGCCTGCTCGTGCCACGAGCTCGAGTACCTTCAGGCTCGCGAAGATCGCGTCATCGGCGTAGTGCGTCTCGTTGAAATAAAAATGCCCGGAGAGCTCGCCACCAAGCGTCGCGGCCTCCTCCTGCATCCGCTGCGCGATGTATGTATGCCCGACCTTCGAGGCGATCGGCACACCACCGTACCTCTTGATCGTATCAAGCGCCATCTGCGACATGAGCACATCGTGCACCACCTTCGCGCCCGGCCGTTCCGTGAGCATCTGCTGCACGAGGAGCGAGAAGATGCGGCGCGACTCTATCGCACGCCCGTCTTCCGCAATTACCGCGAGACGATCGCCATCGCCGTCATAGACGAACCCGAGATCCGCACCGATCTCCCGCACCTGCTCCTGGGCTGCTGCCAGGTTCTCGGCCCTGGTCGGATCCGGATCATGCCCGGGGAACGTGCCGTCCGGGGTGCAGTTCAGCTCGTGAACTGTCATGCCCAGCTGTCGAAAAGCCGTGGGTGCATAACGCCCCGCCGGGCCGTTCGAGCCGTCAAGCACGAGACGCAACAGCTTCAGCGGCTGCACGCTCGCCCGCAGGAAGGCGAGGTACGCCTCAGCGATCGATCGGGTAGAGGATGCTCCGGAGCCTGTCGAATACTCGCCACGCTCCACAAGCGCCTCCACCTGCGCGATACCCGATTCATAACTGATCGGCATGGCCGCGCGATCAAATAGTTTGAAGCCATTGTACTCCTTCGGGTTGTGCGATGCCGTGACGTTGACGCCCCCATCGGCGCCGAGCTGCTTGGTCGCAAAGACGATCATAGGCGTGGTGGTTAGCCCGACCTCCACCACGTCAGAGCCTGTGGAGCAAATACCGCGGATCAGCTGCGTCTTGAGACTCGGACTGCTCAAACGCGCATCGTAGCCGACCGCGATCGTGCCGGGATTGAATGACCCGAATGCCGCACCGATCTGGAACGCGAGGTGTTCATCGAGCTCCGCGGGATAGAGCCCCCGTATGTCATACGCCTTGAAGATGCCCATTGCTACGTGACCGTCACGCTCTTCGCCAAATTCCGCGGCTTGTCCGGATCGAGCCCGCGGAGCACGGCCAGCTCGTACGCGAGCACCTGCATCGGAATGATCTGGATGATCGGGTTCAGCTCCTCCGCTTCCGGCACCTTGATCCAGAAATCGAAGATCGGCTCGCGTTCCGCGGCGACCCCGATAATAAACCCGCCCCGGCTCTTTACTTCTTCCGCATTCGCGAGGATCTTCGTACGGTTATCCGCGGCCACGAAGACGATGCACGGCGTTCCAGCCTCGATCAAGGCGAGTGGGCCGTGCTTCAGCTCGCCGCCGGCGAAGGCCTCCGCATGGATGTACGAGACTTCTTTGATCTTCAGAGCCGCCTCCAGCGCGGTCGCGTACTGCAGCTCACGCCCGATGAGGTAAATGTGCTGCTTAGCGGCGAGCTGTGCCGCGAGCGAATGGAGGTGCTCGCGCATCGACCGCGAGGTAAGGTTGTAAACCTCGAGGTATAAGCTCCCGATCTTCCTCAGACCCTCCTCGTAACGGTTCGCAAGGCCGTAGGCGAGCAGCGCCATCAAGACCACCTGGGACGTGTAGGTCTTCGTTGAGAGCACGCAGAGCTCCAGACCACAGTTCATCAGCAAGCAGCGATCACTGTCCCTGGTCAGGATCGAGCCATCACGATTTACGATCCCCACTACCTTGCAGCCTCGCCGCTTCGCCGCGGTCACGGCGTCCAGCACGTCCGCGGTCTCGCCCGACTGCGAGATCGCAAAGACCTGCGTATCCACCGTCAAGAAGTCCTCGTAATGCTCAAATTCCGAGGCCAGCACGGTGTTCACATGCACCTGCGCGAGCTTCGAGAAGAGGTAGCTGCCCGCGAGACAGGCGTGATAGCTCGAGCCGCAGCCGATAAAGAAGGTGCCACGCGCTCGGCGGATCGTATCGCAGATCTCCGTCACCATGTGCTCGTCCTGCTGCAGCGCACGGAGCACGGTCTCGTCCTGCTCGCTGATCTCCTTCAGCATGAAGTGCTCGAATTCGCCCTTCTTTACCTCTTCCGCCGCGCAGCGAACGATGTCCAGGGGGCGCACCACGTAGCGCTCCTCACCGAGGTTGTAAATGCTCAGGCCCGACTGGTCATCGGCGAAGAAGACATCACCGCTCTTCAGGTAGACCGCCTTATTCGTCCACTCGAGGAAGGCGAGCACATCAGACGCGGGAAAGATGCCATCGGCGGCAATTCCGATGCTGAGCGACCGTGACCCTTTACGTGCTCCCACGAGCTTTCGCTCACCCTTGCGGACCGCGAGCAGGGTGTAGCTGCCCTCGAGCTGCCGCAGCGAGTGCAGGAACGCGTCCTCAAAACTGAGTCCCGCCGCGAGCTGCTCCTCGAGCAGATGGGCCACCACCTCTGAATCGGTCTCCGAGGTGAACTGATGCCCCTTCGCCTGCAAGTCCGCCTTGAGCTCCTGGTAATTCTCAATGATACCATTGTGGACGATCGCGACCTCCCTGCGGCAATCAACATGGGGATGCGCATTAGCCTGCGAGACCTTGCCATGCGTTGCCCACCGCGTATGCGCGATCCCTATCGTCCCATCCACCTCCTCAAAGCTGATCTCCTGCAACTTGCCCGCACTCTTCTGAACGCAGAGGTCATCAGCAGCAGCCACAGCAATGCCTGCGGAGTCGTAGCCGCGATACTCCAGCTTCGCCAACCCGCTCATCAGGAAGGGGAACGCCTTGCTTCGACCTATATACCCGATAATGCCGCACATCTTGTTGCCCCTGGCGTATCTAGCAACCCACCGCGTGTAAACCGATGAAAGCGTAGAGAAAATTGGCGAATCATCTATTTAAGCTTTGCACTCACGCGGCTGCTCAATTCGCAGGGCCATAGGGAACGACAGGGTCCGGGCGCGAAGTTCCATAGAACTCCACGTCTGGGGAGAGCGTTACTCGTACAGCGTGACCGCAACGGTCTCACCCGCTGCTATACCTTCTTTATTCGCTGCGATAACGAGGAAGCCGTCGGATTTCGTCATGCTCGATAAGATGCCAGAGCCGCTCACCCGGATGGGCTCCGCGTAATACCTGCCCGCCTCTTTCTGCAGCTTCACCCGCACAAAATCCGTGCGGCCGACCGCGGAGGGGATATCCTTACGCGCGATCGCGAGGAGCTGTGGTCGTTCTTCCGTTACACCGTGGATCGCACGGAGAAAAGGTCGAACGAGCAGTTCAAACGCGGTAATTGCGGCAACAGGATAGCCCGGGAGGACAAAGATCGGCCGGCCATTGATGAGCCCGAACCCCGTCGGCTCGCCCGGTCGCATCGCGACCCCGTGAAAGAGAAGCTCACCGAGTTCCTCGACCACCTCAGTCAGAAAATCGCGACTACCCACCGAGCTCCCGCCGGTCACGAGCAACGCGTCACACCCACCTTCCAGTGTTGACCCTATCGCAGCTTTGATCGCCTCAGGATCGTCCCGAACAATGCCGATGCGCTGCGGGTTCGCGCGAGGCTGCGTGAATGCCGCGAGCATGTAGCTGTTGGAGTCCGCGATCTTCGCTGGCCGCGTTCCCTGCGCGTGCTCAGCTACCACACGGGACGTCCGCGGATCAACGAGCTCATCACCGGTAGCAATGATACCGATCGTCGCGCGCTGATACACCCGTACAGTTCGCTGGAAGAGCATGGCGAGCATGCCGATATCATGCGCGCGGAGCCGCCGGCCAGCCGAAAGAACCACCTCGCCCGCCTTCACATCTTCGCCCTGCACTGCCACGTTCTTGCCGGGTGGCACGGGTCGGTAGACTTCTAACGTGCCGTCACGCTCTTTGGTGTACTCCAGCATCACCACCGCATTGCAGCCCGGGGGCACAGGCATGCCGGTCGCGATAGGGACACACGCACCTTTCTGCACGTCCAGGCGCTCCAGAGGAAATCCCGACACGACTTTCCGGATACTCAGGAGGACGGGCCGCTGCGGTGATGCGCCAAAAGAGTCCTCACCGCGGATCGCATAGCCGTCCATAGCAGCGCGATCAAACGGGGGGCTGTCGAGCGGTGCCCGGATATCCTCTGCCAGTACGCGGTTCAACGCGTCCTCGAACTTGATCTCCTCGTGCCCCATGCGCGAAGCGTGTGCGAGGACGATCTTTAAGGCTTCATCATACGAGATGAGTGTACGAAACAGCTTCATGGCGATTCACCCTCGCTCCTCCAATCGGGTGCCGCCACGGAGGTAAATCGTGACGATGCCCGCTCTGGCTAACGTCTTCCGCAGCGCTTCATCGTTCGTGAGCACCGCAGCCTTCTGCCGTACCGCTAATGCCACGATCAGCGCGTCGGTATCACCTGCTGCTTCCGCTTCTCCCGCACCCGTGCCTTCTCCTTCGTCCCCCGGTGCCGTGATCGAGACCTGGATGCCGACCGAATCGGGAGTGCGAATCACCTGCTCGAGCACTGAAAGCCCCAGGGCTGCTGCACGCCGATCCCTTCCCGCCTCGCTTGGATTGACGCTAAGCCGCTCCAGCTCACTCACGACCGCTCGCGGGATGATAGCGTGCACGTAGCCCAATCGCCCCAGTTCCGCAAAGATATCCACGCCGAACTCGCCCGGCAGCAGCAGTGCGTTGGTGTCCACGATCACGCTCTTACCCACCACGTTCCTGTTTATCTAAAGTGGAGCGCGGTAAAATAGGTTCGATGCTCGCTTCATGCAGCCAGCTACTACCGCCGCTTGAACCGCTTCTCAAGTTCTTGCTTGCTCAGCCGGATCATCGTTGGTCGCCCGTGTGGGCAGGTATAGGGGAGCTTCGCGCCCTTCAGCCGCTCCACCAGCTCACGCATCGATTCATACGACTGCTTCTCGCCCGCTTTGATGCTCGCCTTACACGCCGCCGTGCTGAACAGGACCTTCAACCGCTCCTCCTTCTTGCCGCGCTCCTCGATCAACCGCATCAAGACCTCAACAAGCTCGTCCTCGCACAACATGCCGTGGAAGACGACGGGTATCGCCCGGATCACGTAGCCCTCCTCGCCGAGGCGCTCGAGCTCGAAGCCCATGGAGCGCAGCTCAGGCTCGTGCTCGCGGAGCAGATAGAGCTGGTGCGGGCTGAGCTCAGGTATGTACGGTCGCAGGAGTGACTGCTTCTCGATTCGGCCTCCAAATTGCGCAAGCAGGCGCTCGAAATTGATCCTTTCAGCCGCCGCGTGCTGATCGATCAGGATCACGTCATCCTCGTCGCTCTGGGCTACGATGTAGGTGTCAAGGATTTGATATAACGGTGCGGTACGGATGTGCAACCCGCCCTCCTCCAGTTCCCGACCCGCCACCGCTGTCTCGGCTTCCTGCTCGGCACGAAGCGCGGTTTGTACCGTAACCACCGCGTTCTTATTACGCGGTGCTCCGAAGAGCACACCCGAAGGAGCTTCTTGTGGCTCGACCCGATGGCCGGCCTCAGGGATCAAATCAGCCTGACGTAAGGTGGTGGCGACTGCCTGGGCAACGGCGTGGAAGACATCGTCCTCATGGTAGAACCGCAGCTCGTGCTTCTGCGGGTGAATGTTCACATCGAGCTCACGGGGGTCAAGGTCTAGCGCAAAAACAGCGAAGGGATACGTATGCTTCGGTAAGAGCGAGCCATACCCGCGCTTGATCGCCCGCTCAAGCAGCTCACTCTTGACGAACCGGCGGTTCACGTAGGTGTAAAGGTGCTGCTTGGTCGCATAAGAGACGGCCGGCTTGGAGATATAGCCGTGGATGGTGAGTGCATCGCCGCAGCCGGCGCAGGTGAATGCATCGTCAGCCGCAGCCGGCGCACGCAGCTCGATGAGCTCATGCGCAATGCTCCGGCCGTAGGTCGTGACGATCGCATCGAGCATGTTGCCCGAGCCCAGGGTGTTCAGAACAGGCGTCTGCTCATGGATGAGCTCCAGTTTGAGCTCGGGATAGATCACGGCGTAGTGGATGCAGACCTCCACGATGTGCCGGAGCTCAGTCGCCTTCGATTTCAGCGTGCCAATTCGGCCGGGCAGGTTATAAAAAAGGCTCTTCACCTCGATGCTCGTGCCCCGCACCCGGGTGATTCGCCGCCGCTCCTTCACCAGCCCCGCTTCGAGCGCGATAAAGGTGCCATAATCCTCGCTCTCGTGGAGGT
>JADDYB010000620.1_pt1 | contig 11262 bp, 9 predicted proteins | sample 8641941 | NCBI WGS metagenome assembly JADDYB01 (sample SAMN16275377, study PRJNA637457) | freshwater sediment metagenome | isolation source: Lake Kineret sediment | place: Israel: Lake Kineret | collected 2013 | reverse complement strand
GAAAGATCCTATCAGTTTCATGATATATACATTATAAAATATTAACTATTATAATATGATTATTGTATGGAGAATAAAATAAAAATATGATGAATCACCTGCTCGATTCAAATCAAAGATCCCCTTTGCCAATCGTCCCGATTGTCCAAAACTCTTGAGGCCTAGTTATATGGATAAATAGCTTTATGCCAGAGAAAAATGCTTCTCCGCTGAAGAAGAAGGCATTTTCAAGAGTTTCGATGCTATAACTAAGATTTTGGCGCTTAACTATGATAACGGGTCGTGGGTGTATACTATTGAAAAGATGCTGACTAATCGATGTCCAGCAGTCAATTATCAGGAAAACTCCTAAAGATCCGATTGTTCTCGGTTTTCAGCAACTCACATACGCGATCAAATAGGCAATCGCTTAAATAAACCAGAATGCAATCGATATATTGGATGACTCATCCCTTGAGAATTATCGGAGTGGCCGACCTCCATGGCCATGCAGATCAACTCTCTAGGCTAAAAGACTTAAATGCAGATCTCATTGCTTTCTGCGGCGACTTGCATAACTCCGGCACGCTGCAAGAGGCCCGACCAGTAGCCCAAGCATTAGCATCCTTAGGTCCACCAGTCTTGATCGTCCCCGGAAACATGGACCCAAAGGGCTTTGTCCTTGATCTTTGGGAAGAGGTAGGTCTGACTGTATTGCATGGGAAGTCTCATGGGTGGGAAGAGACGGGGTTCATTGGTTTTGGCGGAATGGCCATACATAATCCCATACGAATAAGCGATCCGACACGCTTCTATTTGCCAGAAGAAGAGGTATACAAATCGCTAGCAAAAGCCTGCATAGAGATCTCCGATCTCCCTCAAAAAGCGGTTCTATCTCATCAGCCACCCAGGGGCGCTCGCGATATAATTCACAGCGGAGAAGCTGTTGGGAGCTTGAGCCTACGTCGCTTCGTCGACGATTTTCATCCCAATCTGCTCATCTGCGGCCACATCCATGAGGATAAAGGCATAGCTGAGCTGGGAGGAACTACAGTTGTAAACGTTGGGGAGATGCGTCGAGGGCATGCAGCCCTAATAGAGATGGACGAAATTGTAAAAGTTAAATGGATTTAAGCCCTTGATCTTTTTATCCTCCGGTCTCCAAGGTTTCATCGTGCATCTTGGCTCTATCCATCATCTCTTGCTGGGACTTCATCAAGCGCTCCAGATCTTCCATGGTGCCTCCGCCAAGCTCTCTGCGCTCAGGCATTTTTTCAATTGGCTCTAGCGTGCTGACGTGATAGTAAAGGCCTGTGGAGTCCAAAAAAGCCCACTGACCGTCATCTTCGTCCTTCAAAACCTTGACCTTGCCTACTGTCCCTGTGCCTTTATACATAACCAGGGAACCTTCTCTTATCTCCAATTGTAATCGCCTCTGCAATATATCTGCTGCAAAGAGATAAATCTCTAACTCAGATTCATGGTGATTCTACGCTCCGAAACAATGCTTCAACCTAAATCCTAGCACTTTTAATGCTCTAACGGACCACACATCTCTTTGACTAATCCATAGGTTAGCCTTCACCCTCTTTAAATGCTTCTTTAAATGATGCATTGGCCTCATCATTGCGGTTCAGAGATCTTAAGGCCAGACCTTTGCTGTTCCAAGCTTTGGAGTAATTTGGATCAATTTCAATGGCTTTTTCGAAATACTCTATAGCTTCTTCGTACCTATCAAGGCGCCGCAAAGCTTCGCCTTTGCTGTACCAGGCCTCAGAATAGTCTGGATCAATTTGAGTGGCCAGGTCGAAATACTCCAATGCCTCCTCATATCGCCCCAGCTTAGCCAGGGCAGCGCCAACGTTGTTCCAAGCTTCGGCATTCTTAGGATTCAGCTCAGCGGCCTTTTCAAAGCATTCAATGGCTTCATCATATCTGCCCAGGTTGCCCAGAGCTGCCCCTTTGTTGTTCCATGCCTTGGGCCTTTGCGGACTTATCTCAATAGCCTTATCATAATATGCTATAGCATCACTATGTTTTCCCATCTTGCCCAGTACCACGCCCTTATTGTACCAAGCTCTGACATACTTAGGGGTTGTTTCGATGATTTGATCAAAACAGCTAACGGACTCTTCTAACTTATTTTGCCTGTAGAGAACCACTCCTCTGTTATTCAAAGCATCAGTATATGCTGGATCTATTTTCAAGGCCTGCTCAAAGCATTCCAATGCTCGCTCATGCATGCCTTGGCGACAGAGGGCTAGGCCTTTGCTGTTCCATAGCTCTGGTTTTTTTGGATTGAGATCAATGGCTTTTTCATATGCTGCGGCTGCCTCTTCATAAATTCCTAGACCATATAGCTCATTTGCTTTGTCAAGCCAATAGTTTGCCGAATTTTTCTCATGAGAGGCCATCACAGAGAATATAGTGAGGCCGGTGTATTATAGCTATCATCAAATATCGCTACTTCTAGACCTTCAACGAGATGGCCAGAAAACTTGCGCGTATGCATTTCTTCATTATATTCCCTCTCTTCCTTTCTCTTATGCGATCGATATCTAAAAGGCCGAAGGCGGGCACTAAATCCTCAGGCCAATCGCAGCTTTTCTGCTGCTTCTGCCATTGCATCTTTATCTCTCAGGCGCATCATCTGGGGAGGCGATTCCTGGAATCCTTCTAAGGCATTGAAAAATCTGTCCAAAGGATCACTTTTGTAGGTTGGCACCAGGAAAACGTGGGTATGCGCAATTCTACGACCTCGAGCGTACATAGCGACGAAATCGGGACTGTAGGCCTTCATGATCTTTCCGGCTACAGCTCGGGCTACTTTAAATAGGCTTTCTGTTTCGGCCTCGTCAAGATCGTGCCACCAGGGAACATGCCTCTTGGGAATTACCAGACAGTGGCCTTTGGCAAAGGGATTGATGTCCAGGATGGCCATAGACTTTTCATCCTCATAGACGCTGTAGGCTTGGGCATCTCCTGCTATTATTTGGCAGAATATGCATTTGTCATTTTCTGGCATATGTAGCTTTAAGCTTCCAATCTTCTTTAATTTTCGCTATTAAGAAAGTATATTCAAGGTCTCGATTTGTCGATTACATAGAATCTAGGACCGTCTGTAATCATATCATTGGAAAAATTGATATTCTAAAAGATCTCGATATATGACTATGCAGTATTTAACTAAGGTGTTTAAAATGCGATTAATTTCACTCCTTATAATGTTGCTGCTTCCCATCATTCTTTCCGGCTGCATCCAGCCCCAGAAAGGTCCTCAGGTCTCAGAGCATCTGGCAACTGAGAAATGGGTGGCTGATGGAGCAATAGGCGCAAACGAGTATGCACGCAGCATGACCTTATTCGGTCCCAAGGCTAGCGGCTACTCGGGAGGCGATCTGGATGTCTACTGGAAGAATGATGCGCAGTTCCTTTACATAGCTTTGAAGGGGAATACGACTGGCTGGATTTCTATTGGCTTTGAGCCTGAAGAATGGATGAAAAATGCGGACATGATCCTTGGTTCTGTGGATAATGGCAAAGCTGTGGTGCTGGACGAATTCTCAACCGGCAACTACGGTCCTCATGTGCAAGACTTGCAGCTAGGAGGGACCGATGATATACTGGAATACGGAGGAGCCGAGGTAAGTGGGCAGACTACCATAGAGTTCAAGAGAAAGCTGGACACCGGGGATAAGTTCGATAAAGCCTTCGTTTCAGGCCAGAAGGTATCGATCATCTGGGCTATGGCCAATATTGATGCAGATGCGCAAAAGCACAATGTTGCCAAGGGCGAAGGCGTCATGGAGCTGCAAGGAGGCGAGATAAAGCCCGCTTCAGTGGCTGCTTTGACTGCCGGCGAAAAACAGGGAATTATTTTCATCAGGGAGGAGGAGAAAGCTGCCAGGGATCTATATCTTTCGCTGTACAGCCAAGACAACCTTTCAATATTTCCCAGCATCGCTCAGTCTGAACAAAGTCACATGGACTCTGTGAAGGTGTTGATTGACAAATTCAGCCTTCAAGATCCTGTGCAAGAGGCAAGGGGAGCTTTTACCAACCAAAGTCTAAAGAGTATATATAATGATTTGCTGGAGAAAGGAGGGAAGTCTCCAGAAGAAGCTCTTAAAGCGGGAGCAGTCTTTGAAGAGATTAGCATTATAGATCTCCAAAAAGAGCTATCTGCCACGAGCAATCAGGACATCCGCACAGTCTTCGAGGGATTATTAGCCGGTTCAAAAAAGCATCTTCGCTCCTACGTCAATGCCCTCAAGGATATTGGAGTTAGTTATTCTCCGCAGCATCTGAGCCAAAAGGAGTTGGAGGATATTATGAAATGAAATGCTTTTTGCGATGCTCATTTCATAAGTGCATATATCCGGCATAATATTATTGATAGAGGTCTTGAAAATGAAAGTGGTTGAAGTAAAAAATGTGCAGACCAAACCAAATCCGCATGGTGTAGATGCCAGGAACATAAGCGATACGGATAATGCGCAGGTGGCTCACATAACCTTGCAGCCTGGCCAGTCTTTGAAGAAACACATTACTCCCGTGGATGTGGTATTTTATGTGCTCCAGGGTCAAGGAATAGTCGAGATCGGAGAAGAGCAGCGAGAGGTGGGCCCTGATACACTTATCGAGAGCCCGGCCAAGATTCCCCACCGCTGGACAAACCAGAGCAAGGATACATTGCGCATTCTGGTGATCAAGACGCCCAGGCCGAGGGAGTCTACGAAGATATTGTGAGCCCAAGAAAGAAGCAATCCAGGAGCATCGAATTATGGATTTAAAAACTCCTCAATCATTAAAGGGTGAGCATGAAGAGCTGCATGCACAGCTAAGCAGGGCCACGAAGGCTGGCGGAGCCACAGGCGATGCAGCATTGGCAGTGGCCAAGGCGTTGCGCCCCCATTTCCTGAAGGAAGAAGAATATGCTCTGCCGCCTCTGGCGCTACTGCCTGCTCTGGCAGGGGGCCAGGTCGGGCCGGATGCAAGAGATGCTGTGGATATGGCAGAGCGTCTGAAGGCTGACCTTGACCACATGCTTTTGGAGCACAATGAGATTGTGGGGGCTTTGCAAGTTTTGACCAAAGCTGCAAAGCAGGAGGGCAAAGACGAATTTGTGCACTTTGCAGAGAGGCTGGCCTTGCACGCTCAAACTGAGGAAGAAATGCTATATCCTGCCTCCATCTTGGTGGGCGAGTACATCAAGCTGAAAGCCTAATCAATTTGAATAGGCAAGATTTAAAATGAGCAAGTGAGCTTCGAAGCCAACCGCCACCCTGCTATTTTTGCTTGTTCTCCTCCTGCCCCTCCGTCTCCTCCCTCTCCTCCATCTCCTTCATCAGTTCCACCAGGACCGAGAACACGGCAGCCTCCAGGGGATCGTCGAAGGCGTAGAAGCCCTCGCTGGAGTGCTTCTTGGCCATGGCAGCCAGCTTCACCGCATAGACCTGGTCCTCCACCTTCATGGCCCTCCTGGCCTTCAGCCAGCGGTCTGCCACCTCTTTGGCACCCATGCGCACGCTCTGGAAGGACCGGCCCATCAGAAGGCCTCCAGAGTGGTCTGGCTCTTCAGAGCAGTAACCTTGTACGCAGCTTGCTTCTGTTTGTTTTGCTTGGCCGGACGGGCCTTGGTATGCTGGGGAGCCTGCAGGCAGAAGATCCGGTCAGCCGTTTTGGCCATCTCTTCCAGGTAGGGATCGGTGGCCGGGGCATAAAGCACCACAGTTGCCTGGTTGGCCAGGTCCCGCAGTGCTTGCGATACGTACTCCGTGATCTCTGCAGCATCTTCGTATAGCAGGGGGTCGTGCTCCACGAAGACCAGAGTGTGACGGGCCTCCTCCAAGATGGTCAGGAGCTGAAATGCTGTGAAAGCTCGGCGGATCTCCAGGTCGACGAAGTTGCGATCCATCCGGCTTAAGATGCGGGAGTAGTTCCCGCAGATGTAGAGGGTTTTGAAGCGCTGAAGATTTATGTGATTATTCAGCGCGCCCACCATCACCTCCACAGGGGCTATAAGAGTGCAAAAGCTCCGGGGCAGTAGGGTGACGGCGGGATGAAGCTCTAGTTCCATATGGGCATTGTTTTTCGGCCTGGGGATTTAAGGGCGAAGAATGCGGGGGGCGAATGTGATGGAAAAATCAATTCGCGCAATGCTGCGACCTTGAAGGGCCAGAAACATATAGATAGATTTTGATTGAGCCTCAATTAGTTATTACATGCTCTAATAAATATTTTAATTTAATTTATGGATTTTCCATTAATTAATTTACATTAGAAACATTTAAATATCTATATATCTAAATAAAGTTTTACTCCCGTATATTCCAGAGAGACTAATCCGCATAATGAGGGGTATAAAATGCAAAACTTAAAATTGGGGCCTAAGAGAATATCAGAATTTGTCGTATGTTCTAGTGAATATTCATTAATAGCTTTGATACTTCTTGTTTCGTGTACTTCTCTATCCTTAGCTGCCTTGCAGAGCAGCATCGTATCTCCTATCGAAGTAAATGTTTGTGAGAGCAATTCCAGCATCCTTCTCATTAATAATACAGATTCTCCAGTGAAGAACATTACTGCAAATATCACTCTACCCATAGGATTCTCTTATGTCCCTCACACCTCAAAAATAGCCCTAGCCTCTCCCAGTAGAATCTCGGCTCAAGAACCTGAAATATACGACAGAGATCTTTTTTGGAATCTAAGCCAGCTAATAATCAGCACTCTTCCTGGAGGGAATAGAAGTGGTTTTCTCGGTTCGGGCGAAAACATATCTATCACATTCAACATTACTGCCGTATGCAACTCAAGCAGTGGCCAAATAATTAAGTCTAATGTCACATACCTGGGAGGTTATGTTCAATCAGCATCTTTATCCTCAATAACTGTAAACCAGGGATTCCTGCAGGTTTTCAAGTCTCCGAATGTAGTTGATGCTGGCGTTGGAGATTGGGCCAATTGGACTATTACAATAAAGAACTCAGGAACCGGTCCCGCTTACAACGTATCTGCATTAGATTCCTTTCCTCTGAATGCAGGTCTCTCTATGATAAGCATTGATTCTCCAGGCGGGCTCATGATTTGGCATTATAATAAAATAAATGTAAGTGAAATAAAGACCGTAAACATCTCAACCCAGGTGATAGGCTGCAGTAACCTTTACAATTTAGTTAATGTGAGCTGGGGCTGTGGCAGCAATTGCCAGAAGACATATGCCAAAGCAAGTGTCAAGTTCATCGAGCGAACGCCCTTCATCTTATGCTCATTTAATCCTGACCCAATAAGCGTTCCATATTGCGGCAAAACAACAGTAACCTTCAATGGACAGAACATTGGCACAGGAATTGCTGTTTCTTCTCACCTCCATCTTATTGGGCTCCCCTCAGATTATGCTATAACCAATGTGACAGGAGCTGTTTACAATAGCAGCAATACCACGTTCTATCTTGGAAATTGTCCTCCTAGCTCATTCAAGTCATTTTCATTTGACTTCCAGATTCTGCCAGGCAACTGCAGCCCATCCAGTGGTGTTTTTGCCGTCCAGCCTCACTACTTCGATGTCTGCGGCAATTTATGGTCTCCCCCAACTTCTCTGGTTTCATATGGACTTCAGCCTGGAACCACTCCGAGCCTGTCAATTTCAAAGACTGGTCCTACGAGCCTTTATCTAGGAGAGACAGGTACCTACTTATTGAGAATACGCTATATTAATAACAGTTGTCCAGACTATAACATTACCAGAAATGTATCTGACTTTTATCCAGCAAACTTTCAAGTAGTGGATGGCTCCGACGGCATTGTTGACGCATCAAATCATACAATCAGCTGGACTAAACAGCTTCTAAATAGTACAGTCTGGAGCAGGACTATAAGATTAAAAGCTTCGAATAATCCCTGTGACTGTGGCACTGTATTCACCAACACTTTGCAGGTTGATTCCAAGCCCAATTGCTGCGACTGCCCAGTTGGTGGAAATTCTTCAATAAACATTGTGGTGAAATGCTATAACGCTAGCCTATTCACATCGCAAAAAACCGCTTGGCCTGCAAATCAGGAGAACTGTCGGAATATAACCTATAATACCACATATATATTTAATGATGTAGGTTCTCTAAAGTGGAGCAATATAAGCTTTAAAGAAAGGGGCGGAAATGGCCAATCGTTCAACAACTCAAATCAGACTGGAACGGCCACTTTCAGGCTAGATGATGGTGCATGCACTGCAACACATAGCATAACTCTAGGCCACGAAACGGTCCTTGATTTCCTGGAAAACAGTTGCCCGGGATTGCCGCTTCAGGCTGGTAGGAAGCTCGAAATCATATATACCCTTAATCAGGCCAATACAGGTTCTTTCTATGATTGGTCGGACTTAAACGTCACCGGTAACCCGTCCAATTGCTCTGGGGATCACAGCTATCATGACCAAGCCAATGTTTCAGTGGGCAGATCGGATTTTTCTTTAGGACTGGATTATGCTAACAAAATGGACTCCTGCGGAACTTATCCAGTAACCATAATCATGACCAAAAACGGCCCTTATAGCGGCTATCGGATGAATATTACTTTTAATGATTCCGATTTCAGATATTTAGGTCCATGTATCATCAGTGGAATAACGAACCAGAGCGGCCTAGTGACCAGCTTTGAGCCTACGCGATCAGGCAACCTCCTCACCTGGAACCTGGGCTCTATAGTCAGCTCTGGTGGAACTATCGGATTCATGGTAGAAAAGAACTGTCCGCCGAATAAACTCCTTTGGGCTGGTCTTACTTATTTAGATAATTGCGGGACTCACCTCGCAAGCACAACTTCAGGTTCACCTCTTCTACTCGACAAAGGAGATATTTTCATAAAAAAGACTCCAGAGGTCATTTACGCTTTAACAAAGAATCTGAGCTGGAAGATCTATCTAGCCAACCCCGGAAGTGGTACATCATATAATGCTCAACTCCTCGATACTCTAGCACCTGGACTGGTTTATAATAGCTCCAAGATCGACGGCAAAACAGATCCCGCTAACACTACAGTCGCTGGTCAAGATATCACTTGGCGGCTAGGAAATATATCTCCAGCAAAACTTAGAGTGATTGAGATCAATGCTTCTTTGAATGGATGCAACAATCTGTATAATTCGGCTCGAGCTAATTGGGGCTGCAATGGTAGCTATTGCAAAGAGGTTACTGATATGTCCAAAGTGGAGCTTCCTCCAACTAGGTTAACCGTCGTCAAACATACAGTCGGCCTGGTCGATAAATGCGGAGCTAATGCCACATTTACCTTGGGAATAAAAAACGTTGATTTAGCCACCGCCTACAATGTGAACATAAGCGAACTCCTTCCTATTGGCCTCAGATATGTACCAGGATCCGCCAGAGTTATAGGCCAATTGTTGCCAACTTCTTGGGTGCTGACAGGAAATCCGCTTTATTGGAAATTTGACCAACCTGACGGCTGGCCATCTGGGACAGAGGTAATAATAACTTTTAATGCAACTGTTACAGGAGCATGCGACTTCTCAGGAGGATCAGCTAGGCTGCGCTCAAATTTCACTACGCCCTGCGGCAGTTACGGGCCCCAGGCAGAGGGATTGATCTTCGTAAATCCAGCCAACCCCCACATTAGAATTACAAAGACTCCATCTTCATCGATTGCAGAAAAAAATGACGTCATCAGATGGACGTTAACTCTAACCAGCGATGGGAACTATGAGGCCAAGAATATTACTTTAACTGATATGTTGCCCTCAGGAGTTGAGTATGATAGTTCATATCCGGCAAAAACCAGCGGTGATGGACATGTAACTCCATTGGTCTGGGATATGAGCCATTCGAACCTGACCGTAGGCTCTACTAGGAAGATCCTCCTTAATGCAACTGTGAAATCGTGCGGTTCTGATTCACAAAATATTGCTACAGTATATTGGGGATGTTGTCCGGATGCTATCGATAGCAGCATTGCTCAGGCCAATTTGAGGACTGAGCCCGTTATAACTTTTTCCCAACTACATGACACAGTGACTACCTGCGGAGGAAACTATTCAATCACTCTCACTAATTTAGGGGCAGCGGCATATTTAGGAGATATTACCGACAGTCTTCCAGCTGGATTTATGTATAAAACAGGCTCAGCTAATATTACGAGCAGCCTTGGACGCATTTTCCCTAAACAGGAACCCTTAGACTACTCTCAAGCTAATCGTACTATAATATGGAATCCGACGAATATAGACAAAATAAATACTAACGAGATTCTGATTATAAAATTCGGGATTAAAAATTTTCCAGAATCTTGTAGCCTATCCGCTTCATCCTGGAATAATATATCATTCAATCTTACCGATTCGTGCTCTAATTTCCATAGCAATAAAATCGCTGATCAAATTGCGCCGAACCGCCCCAATCTTCAAATTAAAAAGATGCCGAAAACACAAAGCGTGGGCCTGGCCAGTTGGACCATTACTGCAAACAACACCGGCACAGCAGATGCCTATAATGTCACTATCGCGGATGTCTTAGGAGACGGTTTTAAAGGTGTTTCCTCAGCCCCGCCTGGGACAATCTTGTCCAATTATCCTTTGGTCAATTGGACTACGATTGTCTGGAAAGGCCTAACTATTCCTAAGGGAATTGGTACCTGGACTGCCCATATAACTTCCAATGCTGTACCTTCTGGAGATCTTAATAATAGCGTATTTATCAACGGGAGCTGCCTGGGAGGTTGTATTTATAGCGAGTCAAAAGATCAAGCATATACCTCAAGACTAAATGTTACCAAAGAGCCGGAATCCATGCAAACTATAGGGGACAAGGCGAACTTTACTATAACGGCTGAGTTCTGGGGGATCGGCGAATTTTATAATGATACTGTAATAAACGATACCTTGCCCATTGGTTTGAAATATTTCAATTGGACATGCAAATCAGATAGCTGCGTTGGCTGCGTTCCTTGCGGCGGTTTGAGCAACTTTTCAATATCCTCGTCTGGAAGCAATTCAGTTCTCTCTTGGAATCTGGGAGATTTCATTGGACCAAGAGTAGTAGCAATAAATTTGAGCACTATAGTCAACGATACTTCATCGAATAGGGATGGCGCGAATTTGCTTAACCGAGCAGATGCATATCATATTGATAAGTTCGGAGAGTCGTTTCAGTCATATGATGTAGCTAATGTCAGCATTAAAGAACCGAACCTGACCATATCCAAGAGCGTTAATAAGAGTACAGTCCAGTATGGTGATACAGTCAAGTACACCATTTTAGTTTCCAATCTAGG
>JADDYB010000619.1_pt1 | contig 11276 bp, 8 predicted proteins | sample 8641941 | NCBI WGS metagenome assembly JADDYB01 (sample SAMN16275377, study PRJNA637457) | freshwater sediment metagenome | isolation source: Lake Kineret sediment | place: Israel: Lake Kineret | collected 2013 | reverse complement strand
ATATTTCCCTCCCTTATCATACTCAGGGGAATCTACGTCATCAGCCTCGGCTTTATGGGTGCAGCGATCGTCTCTTGGAGAATGCTTTACAACAATCTGTTGAAGACGAAGCAGTTAGATCAGAAGATTATGATCATTGGGTCCGGTCCCTTAGCTAAAAACATTGCAAAAGAAATTATAGAGAAGGCAGATACCGGTTTTAAAGTCATTGGATTTATCACCGATAATCCTGGGAGGATAGGGGAAAAATTAGTAAATCCCTCTGTGATCGGAGACAAATCCCAGATCTTTGACAATGCAATGAAAGAGAAGGTGGATCGAATCGTCGTCGCTCTTGAAGAAAGAAGAGGCAAATTTCCAGATGCGCAACTCTTAGACTGTAAAATGAGGGGAATTGCTATAGAAGAAGGAATCAAATTTTATGAACATCTCACAGGAAAGCTCCAGGTGGAAAGCCTTCGGCCAAGTTTCCTTATCTTTTCTGACGGGTTTGTAAAATCGAAATTGACAATGTGGACGAAAAGAATCATAGAATTTGCCCTCTCTTTGTTAGGATTAATTTTACTTTCCCCTTTAATTTTAGCGGTCTCTATCTTGATCAAGATTGATTCCCGTGGCCCAGTTTTTTTTAGACAGGAGAGACTAGGGGAGAGAAAAAAGATATTTAAACTTCTAAAATTCAGGTCAATGGTTGAAAACGCCGAGACCAATGGCCCCGTGTGGGCTGAACAAGATGATAAACGAGTGACCCGTGTTGGCCGATGGATAAGAAAATGGAGGTTTGATGAAGTCCCCCAGATGCTTAATGTGCTCAAAGGTGATATCTCCTTTGTGGGCCCCAGACCCGAAAGGCCATTTTTTGTTGAAAAATTAAGAGAAGAAATACCATTCTATGATCAGAGGTTCTCTGTGAAACCAGGAGTCACTGGCTGGGCACAAATTAAATATCGCTACGGGGCATCCATAGAGGATGCCATGGAGAAACTGAAATACGATCTTTACTATATTAAGAATTTATCTCCGTTATTCGATTTACTTATTATTTTTGAAACAATAAAGGTAGTGTTATTTGGGAAAGGAGCACGATAATTCTAATTGCGGATTGCGGATTTCAGATTGTTTTTCGGTTTGATTCAAATTCCTAATTCGTAATTCATAACTCATAACTCCGAACTCATAACTATGAAACTCTGGTACGTGATCCAAACAAAACCCAAGAAAGAAGAGGAGGCTAGATCCTACCTCTCGATGAAAGGGTTAGAAATCTTTAACCCTCTGATGGAAGCCTTTTTAATAAGAAATGGAAAGGTGAATAAGGAGTTGACGCCTCTCTTTCCGAGTTATATCTTTGGGAAGTTCGATCTTGATCAAGATTATAGCTTAGTCAGATGGGCAAGGGGGGTTAAGAAAATATTGGGTTTTGGGGCGTATCCCACCCCAGTTTCTGAAGAAGTGGTAGAGGTAATTAAAAAAAGAACCGATACTAATGGTATTGTAAAACAGAACCTTCATCTAAAGCCTAATGATATTGTCAGAATCAAATCAGGTCCTTTAAAGGACCTTTTAGGAATATTTGAAAGATGCGTTTCTGACAGTGATCGGGTAAGGATCCTTCTAAATCTAGTTGGATACCAGCCTGTAGTAGAGATACATTATTCTATGTTAGAGAAGGTGGCCTAAATGTTTCGTAGTTCTTTGGTGTTGCAGTGCACAATTAGTTTAAGTTTTTTTTAAAATTGATGGGGCCCCAGAATTTAACATCATGGCTTTTTCGATCGGATGGTCGCCAATCCGAAACGGCGGGAGCTTATTTTTTTCAAACAGTCACCAAATTAATACCCAATCATTAAATCATTAGTTTTTTTAAGAGATACTGGAGATACATCATGCTTATAAGATCCTGTTTCCAATGTGAATTTCATGAGATTAAAGAAGAAGCAAAAGAGCAGACGAGTTGCTGCCGGAGAGAAAACTGTTGGTCTCGATATTCTAAATGTGTGGCTATAAAAGCTCTCAATAGATTTCTGGAACAAGAATCTTTTGGGCTAGACCCACCTTCCCTCCCACCTACATATATGTATCCACATAAGTAATAAAACGCATTTGGTTCTTAACCTTATAATTTTCAATTTCTCAAATAATATGAGCTCTGCTCTATGCAGTTATCTGATGGAAATTGGAGGGTCTTATGAAGGAAATTCTTGACCAAATGGAGGAACATATTGCTGCAATCAGAAACCTCCAAAGAAATTTTGATTTTCACTCCAAAAGGCTCGAAAAACTGATGAAAAGTCTGAACAACTGGAATCTGGAAAACAATAGAGAAGATCAAATCTCGATTCAAGATGAGAACAAGCCATCAGGCAAAAGCTATATTGATAATTCATAACTCATGAGGATGAAAGGGGTTCTCCCTGGACAGAATAAAATGACACAAGTCAAGTAAGAAATAATCCGGATAGACGAGATAAAACAAACAAATTAGAGAAAAAACTAATTAGCTAAAATGTCTGATTTCCATGCCGTCATCCTCGCCGGTGGTTCCGGGACCCGCTTCTGGCCTTTAAGCCGCGAAACATGCCCCAAGCAGATGCTCAAGATTGCGGGAGAGGACACCCTTATCCGACAGACGATCAAGCGAATCAAAGGTTTCGTTCCCGCAGAAAATATCTGGATTGTAACAACCGAAGACAAGGCCCAGGATATAAAGTTTCATATCGAATCACTAGGCTCTTTAGCCAAAGGCATAAAATTCATCAAAGAACCAGTGGGAAGAAACACTGCACCAGCTGTTGGTTTGTCTGCCCTTTACCTCAATCACCTCTCTACTAAATCTGTGATGATCGTAGTGCCATCTGACCATGCCATTTCCGATACGGAGAAGTTCTTGTATGACCTGAAGTTGGCGGTTGAGGGAGCGAAAAACGGCCATCTCATTACTTTTGGGATCAAACCCACCCGTCCAGAAACAGGCTATGGGTATATCAAAGTTGAAAACGCTTCGAAAATGGCACCAAATGGTTTTTTTAAAGTCGATCGCTTTTTTGAGAAACCTGACCCTCAAACTGCAAGAACCTTCATCTCTGATGGCAGCTATTTTTGGAATTCCGGCATCTTTGTATGGAAGACCTCCACCATTCTTTCAGAGATTAAGAGATTCCTCCCATCTCTTTACCGCACCTTAAAGAAGATTGAACCACTTCTATTCGTTCCGAACGCAAAGAGTAAATCCAAGGGAAAAGAGAAGCCCAATACACTCACTGACCTTTATTCCTCTCTTGAGAGCCTTTCGATTGATTATGGGATTATGGAAAAAAGTCATAATGTGTTGATGATTCCTGCTACCTTTCAATGGTCTGATTTAGGGAGTTGGGCCGCCTTAGATGAAATTATTGAAAAAGATGATTTTGGAAATATTCTGAAGGGGAACACGATCGATATCGGAAGCCAAAACTCAACTGTATTTGCTGGGGAAAGGCTTGTTGCCACGATTGGTTTGAGAGATATGGTGGTGGTGGATACCCCGGATGCAACCCTAGTTACTTCTAAGCAAAAGGTTCAAGAGGTTAGAAAGATTGTGGAGGAATTAAAAAAGAAGGGTCGAGAAGAGCATGTCCTCCATAAGACGGTCGAGAGACCCTGGGGAAGTTATACGGTTCTTGAGAAGGGAAATGGGTATAAGATTAAAAGGGTCGTTTTGAAGCCTCGAGCCAGGTTGAGTCTTCAACTTCACAGAAAAAGAAGCGAACACTGGGTTGTTGTATCTGGGGTAGCTAAAGTCACTAAGGAGAATGAAACCTATTTGTTCCATACTAACGAAAGCACTTATATCCCAATCAACACGAGGCATCGTCTGGAGAATCCGGGGAAGGTGACTCTTCAGATCATCGAAGTTCAAAACGGCGAATATGTCGAAGAAGATGATATTGAACGCTTTGATGATGATTATGGTAGAACCTAAAGCTTCCAAAGAGCTTGCAGTGAAATTACTTGTTTAGAAAGGGTGGTTTATGAGGGCAATAGAATATTCCTTCAGCCCAACAGGTGAAAAATTTCAGCTACCTAGTGAAGAGGACTATTTAAAAGAATTTGAACGCCTAAAGGAGGTGGTTAGGAACCAGCGGGCTTTGGGTCGAGAAATTGTCCTGGTTATGGGCCTGGGATTTGTGGGTGCGGTAATGGCTGCGGTGGTCGCTGACGCTGAGGATGGAAAGGGTAATTCCACGAAGTTTGTTATCGGAATGCAGCGACCCAGTACTCGCAGTTATTGGAAAATTCCCTTACTGAACCGTGGAATACCGCCAGTAAATTCAGAGGATCCCGAGGTGCCTTTGATGATCAGCCGCTGTGTGAATGGAAAGAAGACACTTACAGCCACGTTCACCTATGATGCGCTCAAACTTGCGGATGTGGTGGTTGTGGATGTTCAGTGTGATTATTTGAAGGAGTCGCTTGGTAATGTTCGGGAAGGCCGAGCAGATATGACCGCTTTGGAAGAGTCCCTGGAAATCATTGCAGCAAATATATCACCCCAAACATTAGTTTTAATCGAGACAACCGTGGCTCCGGGTACGACGGAGCAAGTGGCATACCCGATCATAAAAAAAATGTTTCGGAAGCGGGGCATTGAAAGTGACCCGCTTCTGGCCCATAGCTTTGAAAGGGTCATGCCTGGGAAGCATTATGTATCGAGCATCCGTGATTTCTGGAGGGTATGTAGTGGAGTTAATGAAGAGGCTACCCGGAGGGTGGTTAAATTCTTAAAAGAGGTAATTAATACTGAGGAATATCCACTTACAGTGTTGGATCGCCCCATTGAATCAGAAACGGCAAAGGTTGTTGAAAATAGTTTTCGAGCCACAATTTTGGCATTTCTTGATGAGTGGAGCCTCTTTGCAGAGCGAAATGGTGTGGATCTCATTAAGGTGATCAATGCAATCAAGGTCCGGCCAACGCACAGCAACATCATCTTCCCAGGTCCTGGTATCGGGGGCTACTGTCTTCCAAAGGATGGAGGTTTGGGCCTCTGGGCCTATCGCCATATCCATGGGTTTGAGGATGATATTTTCAAGATTACACCTCTTGCGATCGATATAAATGATACCAGGGCACTTCATGTGGCCCAACTTACCCGTGATGCGCTCCGGAACATGGGGCGGCCTATTGCATCTGCAGAGATTTTAGTGCTGGGGGCTTCCTATAGGGAGGATGTGGGAGATACCCGGTACAGTGGCTCTGAATTGATCATACGGCGTTTGACAGAAATGGGAGCTGAGTTGAGAGTCCACGACCCTTATGTCCTTCACTGGTGGGAGTTTGAAAAACAGGATGAGTATCCTGCGTCTTCGAATGGTTTAAAGAGATTTTTCCGTGGTCAAGAAAAACTGAGGAACCTCCTGGTTGAGCAGAACCTTGAGAAGGCATTACATGGGATAGACGCGGTCATTCTTGCTGTAAGGCATAAGCATTACTTGAATCTCGATCCGGAGAGAGTGGTGGAAAGTGCCGGAGGGCCAATAGCGGTGATCGATTGTTTCGGGATCCTGGATGATGAAAGGATAAAACGCTACTTCGAACTTGGGTGTGAGGTAAAAGGATTAGGACGTGGGCATGTGAAACGAATTAAGGACCGAGTAAGAGAAAGGAAAGAGCAAATGCGACTCACCATATCAACGGAATTTGTAAAAGGGGGAATGTAAATTTAACTCTAAAAATGAAATATCTTCTTTGACAAATCTATGGTCAGTACCAATGGATTCTTGGAGGGCGAAGTGAGGTTACAGATCATTCCAATAAAACAAGACGCTAAAAGGGTAATTTTTGTTTTCTTGGTTTACAGTTTTTTGGCTATTTTCCTGGAGCCCTGTAGCTCTGCAACTGAGATCTCACTTTTCGCTGGCGGTGAAATTGACACGAGGGGCCAGGGTTTTTCGTACCTTGGCGTAGACCTCACTCAAAAGATCTATAAGAACATTTCCGTTTCAGGAAGGGTGACCCCGAATTACCTTACTTACAAGTATCGGTCTGGAGATCATTTGATTAGGGCTGTATCCCCAGGACTTTATACGGTGGCAGGGATCAAGTTATCCTGGGGACAAACAACATTTGGCCTTTTTGGTGGGACAGAATATAGACACACCAATTTACATCCTGACGATAAGAATGCTGACGTAAGAGGGGCCACCTTTGCGGGATTAGTCCAAGGCGAATTTGATAGCTGGCTTCCCAGTAGAACTAATTTTAATCTTTTTGCAAGCTATAGTGGTACAGATGGCTTCTTATATGAGCGAGGAAGAATAAAGCAACAGATAACGAATCTAAATTTTAAAAAATCCAATACCATAAATGTTGGCATAGAACAATTTTATGGTAGAAATCCAGATTTTCGTCAGGTAGGAGTTGGGCCGATACTGGAGATATATAATATCCCTCATAGAATTAGCTTTAATCTGCGATGCGGTTATAAGCATGATTCAACTTTTGGTAACGGAATCTATGGAGGATTAGATTTTTATAAGGGCTTCTAGACGGACTTTCTGTATGAATGAGGAGTGAGGAATCGAGGTTTCAGCCATTTATTTTATGGTGAGTTGATTAAAAAATCTCTATGAAAAGGACTCAGCGAGGGATCAAGGGATGGTGGTCAGATGTCTTAGGGACAAAGGTGTATTTCCGTTTTTTGGAAAAAGAGGACCGTAAGAGACGATTAGCAGGTCAATTTTTAACATTCATTACAGTTGTTCTTGGGTTTTCATACCTCATTTGGCATTTCGATTTCATCAACTGGGGGTTTTGGTATTATTCTTTCATTTTTTTCTTAGCAGAATTAATTGGATTATTTTTATTTGAATTTTTCGCATTCAACGCCTGGTTTCTCAGATTTCATTCCCCACAAGGCGTGCCAATTGAGAACCCCCTTTCTGTAGATATCATGATTACAGTGGCTGGAGAACCAGTTGAATTATTAAAGGACACAATCGAGGCAGCCGTACAAATTGATCATCCCTATAAAAAAGTTTATGTCCTTGATGATAAAGGTAGCCCAGAATATCAACAAGTTGCTCAAAGATTTGGGTGCGGATATTTTGCTAGAGAAGACCATAGCCATGCGAAGGCTGGAAACCTAAATTATGCGTTTCAAAGAACCTCTGGAGATCTCATCCTCACTCTGGATGCAGACCAGGTTCCCCAACCCCATATTGTGAATACTCTCATCGGCTATTTCAAGTTTCCAAGGGTCGCCTTTGTTCAGACTAAACAAGACTTCAAGGTTCCCAAAGGAGACCCTTTTGGCAATGCGGATCGTATTTTTTACAATGTAATGCAAGCCGGAAAAGATACCGACAACGCAGCCTTTTCTTGCGGATCAGGAGTGATCTACAGAAGGAAGGCATTAGAGGAGATCGGAGGGTTCAGCACTTGGAATCTGGTAGAAGATGTTCATACTTCCATGCTCTTGCATGATCGAGGTTGGCGGTCAATTTATTACAACTATCCTTTAACCAAAGGTAGTGCTCCCGCTGACATCTATGGGGTTTACAAACAACGTAGACAATGGGCTGCTGATTCTTTAAGGATGCTATTTTGGGACAATCCTTTCCTCCGAAAGGGATTGTCATTCAAGCAGAAATTTCAGTACTTCCATCTGGGCTTTGTCTATCTCGTTGCTGCATTTGTCATGCCTCTTTTCTTTCTGACACCCATTGTGGCTCTTCTCACCAACAATTTTGTCCTCACTGCTCCTGTGAGCAGTTATGTACTTCACCGGTTTCCCTATTTCATTGCTATGTCTGTTGCCTATGGAATCATAAACTACCCCACCCCTTACATGCGAGCTTTCCAGATGTGGACTGGACTTTTCCCAGCCTTTATCCATGCCACCTGGATTGCTCTCCGCTCAAGAAAAAAGAAGCCTCATTATCAAGTGAATGTGAAGCCAATTGGAAAGATAGAAAAGAGAAACCCTTGGCTGGCCATCCTTCCTCAGGGGGGGATTATCTTGCTTTCTATTTTCTCAGTGATTTATACCTTTATTAAAGAAGTGATCGCTTGGGATTTTTATCTTTTAAATCTTGTTTGGTGCACATGGTCTATTTGGACCATGAGTGGAATTTGTTTTGCAGCTGTTCGAAAACATCGATGGCCTGAAGAAATAGGCCCGGAAAAGAGTACGCCCCCTTCTTTTTTCTCCCGCATAAAAGAATTATTTTTTACGGTCATCCTATCAATTCTCATCGCCCTCTTTTTTATCATTGCAGATATGTCCAAAGTTGATCAATTTTTGACAAGTTTTCGCTTGAAGGCTCTTACGGCCGTGGGTTTTGAAAAAACTTCTCCAACCATTTCAAAAGAAATTGTTAAGGCGCCTGAAGTTTCTAAACCATATTTTAAGGAAAAAATTGAGCAACCCGAGCAATCACAGCATGAGGTTATTCCCATGGAGGAAAGGAAAGAGGAGGTTGCGAAGAAAGAGGAAGCCATAGAAAAAGGGGAAGAAGCAGCAAAAGAAAAAGGATTAGCAAAAGAGGGAGAAGTATCGAAAAAGGCGAAGATAACAAAAAACGGAAATTGGATTGTGCAGGTGGCTTCTGTAAAGACTCCAGAACAGGCGATGATCTGCAAAGAACGGTTGATGAGAGTTGGATTCCCTGCTTATAGCATCCCAGTAAAGATGAAGGGGGAGGAATGGATTCGAGTTCGTGTTGGATTTTTCAGTAGTAGGGAAGAAGCCCGTAAGGCTGAGGAAGAAATTGAAAAAAAGTATATGACGAAAGGCCCTTATTGGATTACCAAAGTCTCGGCAAAGGAGATGGAAGAACTACTTGGAAAATAAATTAATCGAACCATGGTTGGGTCTTCACCTTCCAGACAAGAGTTATTGGGCTCTCCAGAGAGCTTATAGATATACTCAATTCATGGGGAAAAAGATTCAGATACTCTCCTTTTATATCGCCTGGGGATCTAGAAAAAAGCCTGATCTTGGAGGAATTCAGAGTGTCTTAAATAGTGGTTTCATTCCCCTCATTACTTGGGAGCCTTGGTATCGGCCTCAAGAATTACCAGGGACCACCCGACCCGAGGATCAACCTGATTTTTCACTCTCAGAGATATTGGGCGGAAGATATGATGACTATATCTGGAATTGGGCCCTTGATCTTAAACAGATTTCAAGCTCTATCTTTTTTCGTCTCATGCATGAAATGAATGGAAATTGGTATCCTTGGTGTGGTAGCGTCAACAGGAATAAACCAGAAGAATTTGTCGAGGTTTGGTGCTATATCAAATCAATTTTTGACAAGATCGGAAATGACCAATTAATCTGGGTATGGTCGCCCTATGTTCATTCTGTACCGAATGAATCGGGTAATGAAATTTGGCGTTATTATCCTGGGCTGAAAGAAGTCGATTGGGTGGCATTGGACGGGTATAACTGGGGGAATACTCAAGAATGGTCGAGATGGCAGAGTTTCGAAGAGATTTTTGGAAATGGGTATGATCACTTAACTCAATTGGCACCCGAGAAACCTTTTATGTTGGCAGAGGTGGGCTGTGCAGAAGAGGGGGGAGATAAAGCCAAATGGATTAAAGAGACTTTTCGCATTTTAGGAGATAGGTTTCCAAAAATCAAAGCACTGATATGGTTCAATGTTAAAAAAGAATGCGATTGGAGGATAGAATCTTCATTCCGGTCTTTAAGAACTTTTAGGGAGAATGTCGGAAGTTGGACTTTTACATATTCTGACAAAAAGCTGGGAACATATCATTGAAGCAAGAGAGGGAAGACCGATGAAACACGTATCGAGATATTATCTTGTGATGGCGATCTCTGTCATTGTTTTTACAGGAATCACCCAAGGATCAGTCTATGCGATTCAGATGACCATCGATGCGATAGAGGATGCTGGTCAGTTTCCAGGGCAAGGGGCTTATCTTAAATTTGTTTATCCCTCTGGATATTATAACGTGACCGTAGCCGATCCCCCATTGACTTCTTCTTCTCAAGTTTATACTTATGCCACCTCGCACAATATCCCTTTAGGGTGGCATTTAGAATCCGCTGGGAACATCTGGTCTTCTGACCAATTTGTAGGAGAGGCTCTCACTAACCTGGATATGGGAATTTACAGAATATCTGTGGTGAGTGGAGCCTTTATGTACGATGCCTTTGGGGGAGGTTGGAGCCAATATGGGAATCAATGGCGGTGGCAGCTTCATATTCAGGCGGTTCGGGCCATTCAAGGTGGTAATATTATAAATTATCTTGATTATATGCTTGGGTCCTTTGATCCCTATAATTCAGCGGGTGAGGCTTTACAAGCAAGTCTTGGAGGTTATATCGATATACCTTTAGCAGACGATGGGTCCCTGATTTTTTGGATTTGGGATAATCCCAACACCATTGATAATGGAGGTGGCCTCACCTTTAATGTCACGCCCATCCCTGAACCCTCTACTTTAATCCTCGTTGGAATAGGCCTATTCTTTCTGGTACGACGGATTTCGAAGACTAAGCAATAACTCACTATTTCAGAAGATACTTAACGGTTTGATGGGTGGTAAATCGTGTTTGTGAAATGATGACCGATTCTTCTATTGGGTATGAAAGAAGTATCCCATTAAACCACCGCTGAAAAGCAGAATTTTTTTAAAAAGGGATTAGAAAAAAGTTCCCTTAAAATGAAAATCATGAGTAGAACAGATGATCCATCAACCAATGGGTATTCTCTGCGGGAGATTACAAGCTTAGATGAATTTAAAAAATTACGTAGGGTATGGAATGATCTAGCAGCGAATGAGAATTCCTTCTTCCCCTTTCTATGTTTTGAATGGTATGAAATCTGGTTGGAACATTTTTTAAATAACCATAAATTATTAATTCTTTTAGTTTATAAGGGAGACACCCTATTAGCGATAACTCCTTTTATAATAAAAAATGAAAAGTTTAAAGGATTTTATGTAAGAAAAATTGAGCTCATCGGCAATGTTTATTCTCATATTCGAAATTTTATTTTCCGAGACATCGATGATTTGGAAAAGGAGCAAGTTTTACTTTGCATTTTTAGGTATTTGAAAAATCGGAGCAAATGGGACCTTGTCGATTTAAGTTCGCTTCCAGAAGAAAGGTTTAACTTCCAACCGGTTTACCAGGCCATAGAAAAGATTGGGATTAAAAGAAAAGAATATGCTTCTTTCGGAAACTGGTATTTGGATAAAATTGATTTCAATGGAGATGAATACCTGAAATCTCGAAGTGGTAATATAAAAAATAACATGAA
>JADDYB010000618.1_pt1 | contig 11300 bp, 7 predicted proteins | sample 8641941 | NCBI WGS metagenome assembly JADDYB01 (sample SAMN16275377, study PRJNA637457) | freshwater sediment metagenome | isolation source: Lake Kineret sediment | place: Israel: Lake Kineret | collected 2013 | reverse complement strand
GAAAAAACTGTTTATGAGAATAGAAGAAATGATCAGAAAGCACGAATAAACTGGGGATTTACAAGAGAAAGAGCAAGAGAGAAATTTGGACTTCAAACATGACATATTTAAAGTATCATGGTACTAGACCAAGTTCGTTTTCCCGCGATTCGTATTTAGTAAGTGAAGGAAGATCGTTGAGCATGATGTGTATGTAATTCGAAATTCTTCGCTCTGCCAAAGCAGCCAGATTACCTTTTGAACGTTTCTCAGGACTTATTTCCCAATGGCTGATGCTCTCAGGCAAAATCAATTTTCCTTCTGGCCCACCCACAATCACAGCGTGGGTACCTTCAATTCCATAACCAATACTCGTGATGAATTCTCGTATTTCCTTCAGCATTGCCATGAGCGGAGCAAAGCTCGATGCAACAAGAGATAGAAATTCAGCATGTGACATCTGCTCAAGAACTGTCTTAAGGCTCTCACGTGTGTCGCTAGCATAAGAGATAGGTTGAACCAGAAGATATGGTGCGATTTCAGCAACATCGGAGTCATCGAGCATGTCTAGAAAACTCGAAGGGGAAAGGAATTTGTCTTTTCTTGTATTGGATGTCATGCTAAATGTCACCTCTTTTCACTTCCCTTTGAGTGAATCCTATACTTCTGTGGCATTGCAACTTTATAAGGATTCCTATCCAGCGGTTTCCGTCTTCTCAGGGACATTTTCATAGATTTGCTCAAGCACTTCTTAAGTCTCTTTCACGTTCAGAGTTGTCAAGAGGTCCAGAGAAGCATTTCTTCCTCTTTCTACACACGACCCCTGGAAGCGTCTTAATGCAGTATCTAAATCTATTGACCATATCCTTAGCATAAGGCCCCAAATAGTAATAACTGTACAAGCCTATCCATGCGGAGGAATATTCCTCATTTCAAGTCTGATTCTCTCTGCGAGTTCATACACGAGTCCGTCACATGCTGTGGGATCATTGCCTGAAATGACCCAGATATCCTTGTTTGTACCGAAAGGATTCCTATAGAATTTGTGATCTGCCTCAATAGATTCGGGCCAATCTGCAGTAGATCCGTCGCTAGGAGTTGTTCCAGATTCTACCAGATCTCTAATGAGACTATTTGATTCTACAGTGCCGATCAAGATCATGTTGTAATTCTTCTTCTCAGCATGTCCCACTTCGCTATCTAATCTGACAATGTCTATGCTCTCAGGAAGAGAAGACTGGATCTTTGTATAAGAACCACATGGTATATCCTGAATGACTGTAAGATCTACACTATCTTCTTGGGGGTTAAAACGATCTATTTCTATCCTAAAATAATTCAAAGGCCCCTGAAAAACTCTAGCTATCTCGACAGTGTCCATAAGACGAAGACTAATCTCATATAACTCAGTTTCATCATCAAATTCCTTAGGGATTCTATAATGATCTTCATTCGCACCTGATCCAATTCCAGAACGAGATTTTAAGAGTGAAAGTGATTCACCGTGAGATTGTACGTCTATTACCATGTCATAACAGTTTGATTCTATAATAATAGGAAAACACTCATGGTCATAAAAAGATGTAGAATCTGTTAGTGCATATACATTGATCAAAGCCTCATTGACCCCTGAAACGCCACAAAAAACATCCAATGCCTGCACCATGAATACAGGAATTGAAAAGAGGTAAATATAATCACAATTTTCATCTCGATATCCTTCGGGCACTAGGAAGACGATCGCATTAGGAATATTAACACTTTTCTGATTTTCTGGTATCTCTACAAGGTCACCTTCTGTGGTATAGGGTAACCAAACGTTGTAGGGATCTCCATCGGGATCAGTAATTTGAAGCATGATCTTCCGAGCTCCAAGATCAATGTCCTTGAGAAGGATCTCATAGCCACCAATGCAATGAGACTCATCCCTACATATTTTTTGGTGTGTCTGAAAGGTAGGCTGTCCTGTTATCAAGAATGGATGGTTTGCCATATTTCCTTCCTTTTTAGTACGCGTATTTACATCCACAATCCTCTCCGCAGAAACGACTGTACGGAGTCTACCTAGAAGTATGAATTGCGGTAGTATTTCTCTTCTTAGAATTGAAGGTTGTGGAATTTTGAACTCAGCCATTCCAGGTTGATTATGAACTCCGCAGATAACTTCTAGTTGAGGAGGAATTCGGATTTTGACACACCGATAGATCAATCCAGGAATATCCTGTGGAGAAATCTGATTAATTCCTAAAAAAATTAGTCTGCGGGCTTCATTCTCAGAAGCAGCGAGTTTTTCAGCATCTAGTTGGATTTGTATTTCTTCATGCGTTTCCCACACATCGAATTGACCATTTGCGTTTCCATACCTAGCATTTTGCCAATCATCAAAAAACCACAATGAACTCAACTTCTCAGGGGTTATTGTGATGGGCTTTCCGATGGGTACGTTTTGAAGAGCAGCCTTATAAGACTTATCTTGAAGAGAAAGTTCTTTTGTTTTTAGGAAAAGACCTTCGATACTAGCCCGAAGTTTTGAAGTGGCCACCACCTTCTTCTCCTCCACTACAACAATGCAATTTAATTCACCTGTTGAAGCCACAAAGAAGCTTTTTTCCGGAATCGGTCTGAATTCTATAGTGAATCTTTTTTTGAACTTTCCGTTCAAATAAGGAATCTCAATCTCCAGTTCAGCATTCGCCTTTATTTTTCTTCTAGCTTCGATGACTAGTCGGCGTGTATCTCCAGATACCAGTTCTTTTTCAGTCTTGTAGATAACTCTTGTCTTTCCATTCAGATCATCAACTAGGTAAGAAGAGTCTTGGCTTTCGAAAACTTCAAACATAGTGCTAGGTATTTCTATTTTGTAGGAAATATCTCTTGTTATAAGTCCTACATTCCTTATAGAGATAATAATTTCGGCGTGATCTTGGCCTTCAGTCTTGTATTCTCCCTTTACTTCAAATTCTGGGTAGGAACCCGTTCCAACTTTCTCTTCCTCGCTTTTGGAAGTATACCACGATGAGGGGATCGCTATCAAGATACCAAGCAATGCGAACATTAAACCAAGAAATGTGGCCAGGGCATTATTGGCATCAATGAATTCCTCGACTCTTGGAACCTGGTAGTACGCAATTATGACTATAATGAATAAGATGGCAACACCGGACACAATGACTCCCGACCTCTTGCGCATAAAATGAGTAGTAGGGAAGTGATTATAAAGGTTTGCTCAAGAATCTTTGGAGAATTACCGTTACCCTAGAAACTGCTTCTACGCAAAAAGATCATCCCTCACCAGTCCGGGGGCATTCCTGACTAATCCAGAAGCCGAAGGTCTCACCTTTCAATTGTTAGCAGCAGAGGTAACCTTATAAACAACAGCATCAATCTCCTTTACTGCTTCGTTCGCCTCTTTTCCAGTCTCCATTTCAAAAACTACAATATCTTTTCTCATGTTAGATCACCTTCACGAGCTTTGGAAGCTCATTGTCACGGTAGAAATTCACTGGTATATAAATTGAAATTGCTGCGAGAATTCCCAAAAAATGCTTTTAAGAAGAGGCTACCATCTCGAGAGAGGAGAGAAAGCTTCACTGCCTCCTTGTCAATCTCTCGCTTCCAGTATTTCCAACAAGAGCTTGAGGACCTTCTCCCCCTTTTCAGTGAGCTCATACCACTCACGCTTGGGATTTCTCACCTGGCGGTGCTCAATCAAATGGTATTCAAGGAGAGCATTAAGACGCGTATTGAGTGTGTGCGTGTTAATCGATTGACTCAAGTTATTGTAGGCCGCTGTGCCATTCTCAGATAAAAAGTGGAGGACGTCCCATGTCCCGGCTAACCCCAAAACTCTCAAGAACCGTCGGGCTTCCTCATCACTTTTACTCTCATCCATGTGATTCATCCTCGTTTGTATGTAAGCGTAATCTTCTAGAGTAAAAGATTTAAACTACTGTTACAATGCTTCTATATAAATCTATTGAATGCTCATTCATGCTGGACCATCTTGAACAAAAAAATGGAGAGACTGAGCTCTAGGGAGGATATCTCTTTTTTAACTTCTTTTCTTGAAGAAGACATACGCGAGGATAGCCCCGACGATGAGTACAATGAGGATGACAGCATACGCTTCCATTTGAAAAGACTCAGTAACAGGAGGCGGACTCGTAAAAGGTTCTTCTGTAACAGGGGGTGGACTCGAAGGAAGTTCCTCCTTACAGGGTGATGTGCAGCACCATGCAGGTCGAGCGGCTGGGTCTTGATAGTCCCCCAGTCTATGTGGGTTGGTGCCATCACTGTTCATGACCCAGATTTCCATTTCGTAATGTTCATTTTTTGTGAGGTAGGCGATCATTGTTCCATCAGGAGACCAGACAGGATCCCTTTCAGTGGCACGGCCATTGGTCAAATTTACCAGATCACTCCCATCTGCGTTCATGACGAAGATTTCACCAACTGCATTTCTGTAAGAGTGAAAAGCAATCTTCTTCCCATCAGGAGACCAGGTGGGCCTCGAATCTGAACCGGGACAGTTCGTTACATTTACCGGGTTACTCCCATCTGCGTTCATGACGAAGATTTCATCATCATTATCAATGGATCTGACAAAAGCAATCTTCTCCCCATCAGGAGACCAGGAGGGAAAGGCATCACCAGTGGGGTTTTTAGTTATATTGGTCTGATCACTCCCGTCAATATTCATAATGTAGATTTCGCTATTTCCGTCTCTGTCTGAGGTGAAGGCAATCTTCGTTCCATCAGGGAACCAGGAGGGATAACCATCAAACGCGGGGTTATTGGTGAGCCTCCTCACGTTGCTCCCATCAGCATCCATGATGTAGATTTCGTTGTTTCCATCTCTATACGAGGCGAAGACAATTTGTCTACCATCAGGCGACCACGCGGGACTCCAGCTGTAGGTAACGTTGTTCGTGAGATTCGCCAGATTTTCTCCATTTGCATCCATTATGAGTATCTCAGAATTATCGTCTGTTCTTCCCTCAAAAACTATCCTTCCACACATTTTCTGTGTGGCTGTGTTCTCGTAGCGAAGAGTCTTGCCCCAGCTATCAGGTCCTCCTGCGGGAAACAATCCCGGTACCAAGAGCATCCCAAAGAGAAGGACTATAATCATCCTCGACATCTTTTCCACCCCTGTATCTGTATCCATTTCACGAGAGCGTTACTAACGGGTGCATGCGTAACTCCCTGTGGATCATAGTAATTTTGCATAAAATCAATGTGGTTCTTAAACTGTGTAGAAAGCTCGACACCTCCCGACACGAGGGCATTCATGTACAGGAACTGTGTGCTGTATATGATGGGTTCCTGCTCAGATGTGTCAATACCTCTCTTATCACTCAGGACTGCATGGCTTATCTCATGGAGGGCCAGCATTGCCAGATCTGCCACTGTACCACACTTTAAAAGGTTAATAGAGGCTGTCTGGCTTTTTATATTAAATTCTCCATAATTACCAAGTGTGTTATCAATTACGATATCTATAACTGTGCCATTATCTACTACTAGACTAAGTGAGTTTTCATCTTTCACTATAAGCCCCTTCTCATACCCGAGCAATTTCAGAATCTCTACCAGAGCGTCAAGATTAAGCTCCTTATACTTTTCCTGGAGCTCTTTGAACTTTTCTGGACTTATTTTCAGCAACCTTTGGAATATTTGCTCAACTGTTTGTTGAGGGTCACTAGGTGGCTGAGATTCTGTCCCTACAGGATCAATGTATTTTAATGGATTGTTTAGACAGTACACGTACTTATTCAGAGTTTGTGGAGATTCTTTTTTACCTGTTAAGGGGTCTCTGGAGATGAATCTCCCGATTACGGGATCATAGTAACGAGCACCGTAGTAATAAAGGCCAGTTTCATCTCTTTCTTTTCCATTGTAGGTGTATCGTTCTTCAGATGTGTTGATCTGTTCACCAAAGGGCTCATACTGAATTTCTTCAGTTACTACACCATTTTCTGAGGTCACTAACCTTGTCGAACCTAAATAATCTGTGTGGTAATACTCTTTCATATCATTGACCTTCTTGGTTATTTTGCCTGTGGGTCCATAAACGTAGACTGCATTCATCTGAGTCGTTAAGTTCACCTCGTATAAAACGTTCAACCCAGCGTATATATAAACTCTCTCAGAGGTTGCATCACTTTTCTTGATCCTTCGACCATCGCCATCGTAAATATACTGTTCTACAACCTGTCCATTCTCCTTCACAGAGGTTAACCTGTTCTCATAATCGTAGGTATATTCCCACACATTCGTTCCATCCTCCTTCTGTGTGCAGTTCCCGTATAGATCGTAGGTGAAAGTATAGTTCCCATTCGTTGATCCAGAAGAAAGGAGTTCATTCATCTCGTTATATGTGTACAGTGTACCGTTTAACTGTGTCCTGTTCCCTGTGCTGTCGTACTGGTAATTCAGTGAATAATTCTGTCCAGAAGAATCACCAACAGCAGTCTTTAATCTGTTCAAGGAATCGTAAGTGTAGTTCCACTGCTCTTTGATGACCTGGGCAGCATCCTGGTTTTTCATCTGGAGAATGTTTCCTGTAGCATCATAGGTGTAGGTGAGGTTCAATAAATCGTTCCCATTTTTCGTCGTTTTAATCTGGGTTGGTCTTCCCCGTAGATCGCACAGGTAGTCTGTGAGAATGTTGTTCTGGTATAAGATCTGTTCTAATTGTGAGTTCTCATCCCATGAGAATTGTGCATACCCATTTACAGAGGTCAGTCTGTTTAAATTATCGTATTCATGGGTTATCACGATACCATCAGGGTAGGAAAGAGAAATTACGTTAGAAGCTGCATCATACCCGTACGAAGTGGTGTAATCGATACTGTCTATAGTTTTGGTCTCTGATACGAGTCTGTTCCGTGAATCGTACACGCACACAGCAGAGCTGTATTGGTCCTCCATCGTAATTCTGTTCCCATTTTCATCATACGTGAAGGAGACAAAAGAATCAGGGTATTCCACTCGTACTAACTGCGAAGCACTGTTATACTGATAGTGGATTACTCTATCACCTGACGTCTTCTCAATGACGTTCCCTATGCAATCGTAGGTAAAGGTTTCCTCAGTGTTGTTCGGGTACAAAATGCGTTCTATTCCAAAGATTCCGTACTTGTACGAGGTTGTATTTCCCTTTGCATCTTTTGCCTTGAGTAGATTCCCAAATTCATCATATTCGTATTCAGTGAGGTAGTAACTCTGGTCAGTGTATTCTTTAACCCATAATAAATTGCCAGCCCAGTCGTACTTGTATCCCGTTTTGTTCAGATTCTCGTCAAAGGTTTCCACCGTATTGTCCAGGTTGTTGTAAACCCATTGGGTGAGCGTACCATCAGGATTGTGTGTCTTTAGGATTCTTCCCACGACATCATGCTCGTAGCTGTACACTCGTCCCAGGGGGTCCGTCCTCGTTTCCACTTTATCCAGATAGTTATAGGTGTACAATTCCATATATAAACCAGAATTGGTCTCGGTCTTTATCATTCTCCCCAATCTATCGAAGTATTTCTTCACAGGGTGGTCCAGTTCGTCGTAGATGGTGACCACGTTATTTGTGTCGTCATAGACTGCTTCTCTCTCTGTGAGATCTGGGTTAACCTTCTTTTTCAGTCTGTTCAAGAGATCGTACTCGTACTGGTAGGTGTACCCTTTAGCATCAGTAGTGGAAGTGATATTCCCCATAGTATCGTATGTGGCAGAAATGGTATTCTGTAAGGGATCTGTAACCCTCGTCATGTAAGCAGAATTATATTCTCCTCCATACTCGAATAAAACAGTTCCATAACAGTTCTGTGCAGAGATCATGTTCCCGTACGTGTCATAACTGAAATACCGGTGGTACACTTCTGGCTGAGCCTCTACGGGTACAAAGAGCGTCCAGGAATACCTGGTCTTGTAAGTAGAGGATTCAGAGAATTCCAAAACGTTCTGCAAAGAAAATTTCTCTTTGGAAATTACAATCTGAGCAGTCCCATTTCCTAAATTGGAAGTAATCTGCGTCCATGAGCCATTATTCAGCCGGTACGAGCAGGATAGGGGTAGTATGTTCTCATACACTTGATAGTTCGTCTTCACGTACTGCGTTCTCCCTTCTATCCACGAGGTGTAGCCCAGATATCCTGCTGTCCCTGGATAGTGGACAAAAGGTCCCACAGGATCGTACCCGTCTGTGTCTCCATTGACGTAGTAGGCATAGAAGTAGCTATTCTTCCAGTATCCTCGATTCTGATAGAATTGATGTGAGCAAATGCTGTGGGTTTCTGATTTCTGGACCAGATTCTGCGTGGGGAGACCTGCTATCCTCAAATAGGCATCAGAAGAGGGAAGTGAATCCAAAAGGAATGAAAATGTTTTCTGTCCATTTTCATCGAATAACCCTCTGAAAACAGTGTAGGACTTCTCTTTGAAGATGTCTTTGGTCTCTATCATGTTTCCACTACCATCATACAAATAGTAACTCTCAACTACAGATCCATCCTGCAGAGTGCAGGTGCCAGCCATCTTATCATGGACGTACGAATCTCCAAAATTATTGGTGAAAAACGAATTTGAAAACAATGACACCGTATTCCCGGAATAATCTTTGAAAACGTCCTCACTCGACGTATTGACGTACGATGAGAAGGTTTCATAACCCAAACTGTTCCTGGAATAGATTTGATTTCCCCAGTCATCGTACGAAGAGAATTCCTGGTACGTGGGGTCAGTAGTGTTTCCTTTGTAGTATGTACTCAGAATCGTCTCACCCTGCGCATTATATTTGTATTCGATCTTCTCAATCTGCACTCCATTATAATCTTTTAACGTTTTGGATAACACTTTTCCATCATCAACACTGAAGTACGTCGTAGTCTGTACGTACTCCTGCTCATCTTTAGTTTTCTCCGTAGAACTGAATATGTTCTCCCAATCTCCCGTGTAACTGAAGGTGCGCACCTTTGACAAGGTGTCAGTATACACCTTCTGGGTGATAATCAGAAACTGATAGAGTCTGTTATAACAATCCGTGACTGTGTGGCAATCCTGATTCCACACATCGCACGTTTCCTTACAGTAGCGCACTTCCTTCCTCGAATACGTGTATTCGGTGCGCCCCTGTGTAGGATAGACAACCTTTGTTAATAATGACCTGTTCACCTGGGTTATTCCATCAAAAAGGGTATAATCATAAAAGTACGCAGTAATCCTCCCCACACCATCAGTGACACTCCTCAAGAGAGGTTCAGACTCGCCCTTGGCGTTCTGTACGTACTGAATGTTATAATTCACGGACCACTGCCCGTAAGAGACGCCACCCGGAGATAATGCCACAGTCCTCCCTATCGTGTCTGTTATGAGAGCACTGAGCATGGTCACGTGCCCTTCACCATCTGACTGTACAGTCGTAGAAAAGTGAATCTCATTCCCGTTATCATCCCGTATCCATTGAATGACTCCCAAATCTGAGAACTGCATCACTCTCCCATCTTTCACGTACAGAGTGTACGTCCCATCTACGTGCTTTATCAATCGGAAGTGGTCGCCCTTGTGATTGTTGAACACCTTCTCTTCAGGCCGCGTAGGTGGACGACACCAGTAGTACGGGCAGTCTGGTGGATCATTGTCCCACTCGATCTTGTACATGCGTCCATCCCACAAATACAGGTAATTCTCTGTAATCCCCGGGAAATCGTATCTCCATCCATTGGCTATCTTCCAGGGTGCAGCTTCTTCAGTGGGTGTATACTCTGTTGGATATCTCGGATCTAATTGAAATGACTGCGGCGTCGTGTATATCCTCGTGACAGCCACATCCATCCCTCTCCCTGGCAAATACAAATCAGTCTGCTTCACTGTCAAACCTCCATTGGCAGGAGAGACGTACTCATTCACATTTTTAAAATATTGTCCGTACGGAACTAATCCAGACTCTTCCCAGGGATCGGTAAACCCACCCTGCGTCGTAGAGTCAATAACAACTGGATACACTCTCTCTGGCGATTTTAACCACTCAATTCCCTTTCCATCAATAACCTTTTCAATGACATATCTATCTCCAAGGTGTTTCACCTCATAATGGATGTCCTTGCACTGTACAAGAGGATTCCCCTCCTCATACATCACTGGCTCAGGAATAAAAAACACTTCTTCACCCGTTTCCACGTGGTAGAAATGTATCCCATCCTCTTTCACCGAATACCACACCTTCTCCATCTCAAATCGCTCAACAATTCGCACATGTCTGAACTTCGAAAGGACGAACTCCTCAAGCACCTTGTGATGTGAAAACGTATATCTCAAATCCAAATCCTCAGAAATCCCCTTGTATGAGAAAGATTTTGGTTTATCCTTTTTCTCTTCAGGAACACCTTCTACCACCTTTACCTTCCCAAAAGGCTGCTCACCCGGTAATTCATACGCAATTGATGCATCTCCTATTTCAATCTTCAAAAAGTTCCCCGATACCTCCCGTTTAATGAGACACTCGTAGTACGCACCAGAGATACGGTAATACTCATCTCCAGGTACGATCTCAATGGGGCTTTCCACCATCGTAACTTCTCCATCTGAGAAATCCTGCACACCTCTCGGCAGAATCTGGTACTGGACTTCTGTATCTTTGTTTTCACCCTTTCCACTTCCTGCAAATCCATTCATTCCTATCAGCAAACATAATAACATGGTGACAGTAAGAATTCTTTGGTTCATGGTTTCACCTCGATTAGGCTCCTCAATACTCAACACTCATGAGGATTATCACTGTTATTTCTACTTTCGTATTTAAACGTTTGGCTTGCTATCCCGCAATGAATTCTCAACCCACCTTTACGATACCTCCGACAGGTTTTTCTCAAGTCCTGTCAAAGATTAAGTAGAAACCTAACGAGGTGAGAATATGAATAAACTAAAGAACTGGCCATTTGAACCCCTGGATGGAGTTCACCCTCTCGGTGGAGATACTGGAGGGGGCGGCACTTTCCCAGGGTGACACTACACTATGTGCGCATATTCAATGGTTGAGTGGGTATACCCACCAACCAACTCTTTTTCTGCCAATTCAGTTAAAACCTTGTGAACAAAAGACCTGCTCTCGTAGGGGAAGGGCAGATAAATCGACATGACTACGTAATCATCGAGCCTGCAGAAAACTGTTGAAACAGGGAAAGAAGAGAAAAGGTCAATTAACAACGAATCATACTCAGTCTCGATAAAAAATGTAGTTAACTGATACGAAGCAACTCCCTCAGGGAAATAAGTGACAATTGTCTGTCCAAATTCATGTCTAGACTTCATCCAGTTCGCTATTTTATTTG
>JADDYB010000617.1_pt1 | contig 11312 bp, 5 predicted proteins | sample 8641941 | NCBI WGS metagenome assembly JADDYB01 (sample SAMN16275377, study PRJNA637457) | freshwater sediment metagenome | isolation source: Lake Kineret sediment | place: Israel: Lake Kineret | collected 2013 | reverse complement strand
CGATGAGCCATCTGTAGAAGCTAGCCGCCCCGAAGACAAACAGAATGATGGCGGCCCCCTGTTCAGCGCGCATAGATGTCGGCTCCCGTCGCGGAGGCGGCTACGTGCATACCGAGAATCCACGTTGAAACGCCCGGCGAGAAGCATGCCGCAGCCAACGCGAGGTCACCCGGCAGTCGCCGCCCCTCGTTGAATTCGTACCATGTGTACGCGAGTCCCGCCCAATCCGTCATCGAAGACACTTGCTGAGATGCCATCGAAAGCTTGACTGCCGCCGGTGCCGCTGCGGGCTCAAAAAGAGCACCAGCAATCATCGCAGCACTGAACATCTCCGTGAATGAGCCAGACACAAGCAGGCCCCAGTCATATGGATCCGGCCTCGAAAATCCCCCGCAGGGTGAGGTCGTTTCACAGTCGGCCGAGGCGCCCCCACCACCGAATTGCTCCGACCTCAGCCCCGCAGGATCCACCAGACCCACCGGGTCCCCGAGGCAGTAGCCGTAGAGGTCCACATCCCCGCCCTCGAACCCGATCGGGTCCTTCGCCATCCACCGTCCCTGACTGGCATCGTAGTCGCGAGCGCCGAAGAGCACCAGATGCGTGTCTGCGTCCGTGAACCCTCCCGCGAAGCCCAGCCCCACGGCAGTCGCCTCACCGCTCGCGGAGACAACGTTGCCGAAACTGTCGCAGCTCATCGTCCCCACGACCACACCGCTCGTGTCGGTCACGGCCCTCAGGCTCCCCACCTGGTCGAAGGCGAGGTAGCGCCTTCCCGCCGGTGTATCCATCGCATACGGTGTGCGCGCTCTCGAGAACCTTCCTAAGTCAACACTAGGAGCAAGCCGAGGAGACCCAAGACTGTCGCCCACACGAGGTAGGTGTATTGCGATGCCCTTCGGGCGCGTTGGATTCCGAGTGCCTCTGATACATGTCCGAGTTCAATCCTGAGGGGGCTCCACTCCGGACGTCGCGACAAGACGACGCAAGCAATCGCCACCACCACCAAGGCGACTCCGTCCACTTGGTCAGCTATCGCATGGACTCCCACTGCAGTATTGACGACGAAGGCGGTGGCATCAGCAACCAGAACAATCAGCGACAACTGGATGGTTGTGTACGACCACGCATGAAGGCGAGCGGCGATCCGTCGAGGCCGGGCCGCAAAGCCGAGAAGCACTAGCACGCCGCCGGCCATGCCAACCAGTAGCACGACATGTGAACCGAGCCAGCGCAACACAGAGAGAAGGTCAGCCCCGACCAGTATCGACACGTCACTCTCCTTGCTCACACGATGAGGTACAGGCAATCATCACGGGACCCGAGACTGCGCATTATTCTTGGCATTCTCTCCTACCGCGATCAGAAACATCCCGTCAGCAGTAAGCAGACAGCCACCGACAACACCCGCCGCACCGACGCCTTCTCCGAGAGGGGTCGGTTCAAGGAAGCCCGCAACAAAGAGGGTTCCCCCGCCTCTGGTCATCGTTAGGCCAGCGTACATTTGCATGGAGCCGACGGCCTGTAGGGCTGTGCCGGCACCGTACTCTGCGTACATCCCAATGTGGTCAATCAAGTCGGTGTCGCACTCCGCCCCGCCACCTCCGCCGCCACACTCCGACCGCAGCCCCGCAGGATCCACCAGACCCACCGGGTCCCCGAGGCAGTAGCCGTACAGATCCACATCCCCGCCCTCGAACCCGATCGGGTCCTTCGCCATCCACCGTCCCTGACTGGCATCGTAGTCGCGAGCGCCGAAGAGCACCAGATGCGTGTCTGCGTCCGTGAGCCCTCCCGCGAAGCCCAGCCCCACGGCAGTCGCCTCACCGCTCGCGGAGACGACGTTGCCGTAACTGTCGCACCTCATCGTCCCCGTCACAGCCCCGCTCGTGTCGGTCACGGCCCTCAGGCTCCCCACTTGGTCGAAGGCGAGGTAGCGCCTGCCCGCCGGTGTATCCATCGCATAAGGCGTCCTCGCGTCCGCGTAGAGGAAGCGTCTCGTGAGCGCTCCCGAGCCGTCGTAGGTCGCGAGCAGCCTCGTCGTGTCCGCCCACAGGTAGCGCTCGGTGATCGCGCCGTCGATGGCCTTTGAGGTGCGCCGCCCGCTCGCGTCGTAGGTGTAGTCGACGCGCCTGCCGTCCGGCAGCGTGACGCGCGCAAGCTCGCCGAAGGCGGTGTAGGTATACGTCGTCGTACCCTCGGCGGATGCCTTCGAGGCGACGAAGCCGTCCGCGGTGAAGGAGTAGGTCGCCTCGCCCGAGGCGCTGACTCGGTCCTCGGCGTCGAAGACGGCGGCCTGGGTGGTGTCGATGCCCCGCAGCGGCACGCGGAAGGATGTACGCCGTCCCTGCTCGTCGTAGGAGTACGACTCGGCGGGTTGCCCGTCACGCGTGACGGAGGTGAGCCGCCCGAGTGTGTCGTAGGTGTACCCCCACGTGGTGGTGGTGCCACCTGCCACCTCGGTCCTTCCCGTGATGCGGCCCGCGGTGTCACGGGTGAGCGCGTAGGAGTACGCGCCGTAGTCGGCAGAGTCGACCTCGCCGTAGGACGAGTAGGTGCGCTTTAGCGTGAAGCCCGGTGCGGTCACGGTGGTGGCGAGCCCGGAGTCGGAGGTGCGGCGGATGGCGAAGGGCGTGGCGGTCGTGAGGAGTCCGTCAGCGTCATATCCGAGTGTCTGCGTCGACTCGGCATAGCCGAACGAGGCCGGGGCGAAGTCGGTGTTGTAGGTCCACGAGAGCGTGCTTGTCACCGCTCCGGATCTCTTCTCGGAGACAGGGATCATGCCGTCGTAGGTGACCGTCGAGCGCTCAGCCCCGCGCACCGCGCCGTCGAGGCGTCCGCAGATGGCGCGGACAAGCGATATCGAGTCGTCTCCGGCCGTCACGGAGGTCAGGAAGCCGTGTGTGTAGGTGTTGGTGACGACCGAGCCGGACGGCGAGGTCACGGACTTCAGGCGCCGCGCGTCGTCGTAGTGGTACGAGTAGGCGCCACCGAGCGGCGTCGTGTAGCTCAGACGCGCGCCACGCGGGTTGGATGTGAAGTCGTGCTCGGCTCCCGAGGGGACCACGATCCTCGTCGTGTTGCCCAGCGCGTCATGGAAGAAGCGGATCGATGATCCGTCCGGGCGATGCTGGACGGTCACGCGGCCCATGACGTCGTACTCGAAAGTCGACGTGGTGCCGTCCGGGCCGGTGATCGCTGATACGTTCCCGGACGCGTCATGCGAGTACGACACCGTCCGCGCCCCCGTCGTCATCGTCGTGAGCCTGCCGGCAGCGTCGTAGCCGAACGTGGAGGATGCGAGCCCACCGCTGTCGACGCGCGTGGTGAGCAGCGTTGCGGTGTCATAGCGACTCACGGCGACGCGTCCTGCAGGCGACGTGAGCGTGACGGTCGCGGACGCAAGGTCTTGGACCGACTTCGAGGCGCGGCCGTTGAGCTTCACGGTGCGCTCGATGCGGTCGAAGGAACCGTCCCTGTTCGGGTCGGGATAGGTCACCGCGTACTCGGTGGTACGCGTCAGTCCGCTCTTCGGCAATCTCTCGGTGGAAAGCTTCGGAATCTTGATCCCGAAGGTGGTGTCCCACGTCATCGTCCGCGTGGTGGCAGAACCACTAGGGTGCCGCGTGGAGGTGACCATGCCGTCCTTGCGGGTGTAGGACCCAAAGACCGCGCCCGCATCGTTGACGCGCTCGTTGGAGCGCCCATTGCCATCCGACCAGGTCCGCGTCGTCGAGACGGTGCCGTCACCGGAGGTCACCGTCACCGAGCGCACGCCGGTGGCGTCCGCACTCTTCGCGAAGGAGGTCGAGACGCCGTCCGAACCGGTGACGTGGGTGGCGTGGCCATGGGCGTCGTAGTCGTGATGGGCCACGGCACCCGACGGGTCCTCGACATCGTCGAGGAGACCTTTGTCGTAGGTGACCCGCCACGTCGAGCCATCGTCGTAGGTGACGGAACCGATTGTGCCGTCCACGCCCAGGCCCACACGCGTCCTCTGCCCGTCTGGAGCGATGAGTGTGAGGGTGTCGCCGTCCCTCTCGAGTTCCAACCCGCGCCCGAAGCGATCGACGATGTTCGTCACTCGGCCAGCCTCGTCATGGCCGATCCGGGTGAGCGTGACCCCGGTCGCAGGGTCGAACGACGAGAGGTGGGTCCCGTCTGCGGCGAAGCGATGCGCGACGCCTGGCCCCTCGGTGAGCGAGAACCCCGTGCCCGGGGCCTTCGGGAAGACCTTGGCGTCACTCGCCACCTTCAGTAGACCGCCGCCGTTGACGGCGGCGTGATACACATAGAGGGTGCCCACCGCATCGTAGTCGATGCTGCCCGGATTGATCGAGCCTTCGCGGGCCGGCACGGGGTAGACGTCCACGGAACCGTTCTTCGAGCCCGCCACGGTAACAAGCCGACCCTCCTCATCGACCTCGTACACGAGCTTGGAGACCGTGTCGCCGGCGATGGCGAGCCGGCCTGATGGGGCGATGGCCAGATCCCTCGCGCCAACGTAGGACTCAAGGGCGTCACATCCGTCGAAGTCCTTGGTGGAGCGCTGGTAGTAGGCATCCGCCTTCAGATGCGTCCCGGCCACCGGCGTGAGAACACCGGTGGGATCAACTCGGTACACGCGTGCGCCTGCAGGCGCACCATGATCCGCCACGTACACGTCACCCGTCGGCGAGACTGCGAGCGCAGTCGGGTAGATGGCGGCCTCCGTCGCCGGCACACTGGTGCTCGTGACGGCGACCGAGCCGCCGCCAGCGAACTCGTGAAGAACGCCCGTGACGTCGATACGGAAGACACGCTTGGACGAGTCGACGGAGACGTAGACGTTTCCGGCGGAATCAGCCGCCAGACCGAGGATGCTCCCGAGCGATGCCGCGGTCGCCGTTACGCCGTTTGAGGGCACCACGCCTGCCGCAGTACTGGCCGCTCCGGCGACATGCGTCCATCCGGCAATGTCGCGGCGGAAGATCCGCCCGTCGGCGCATCTGGCATACGTCGTCCCGTCGGGAGCCAGCGTGATCTTCGTGGGACGCCCCGGCAGCCAGTCGCGCGAGATGAGCGCGCCGCTGCTCTTGTCACGGATGTCGAGCGCATCGAGTATCCCCGCCGGAACGAGCAGACGGCCATCGGGGCGCATCGCGAACTCCCCGACGGACTGCGCGTACACCCTCTGGAGCACCGAGGTGCTGGGCCGCACCTCGGTGCCGTCGCCGCGGGAGACGAGCGAGCGCGTGACGGAATCGGCATGGTGCACGGCCGACAGTGTCCATTGGGGCGCGACCTCATGCGCCACGTCGGGGCGGTTGGCCACTATCTCGTAGTCACGGGAGAGCTCGACGCGCGGCGCCCACTGCGCTGGGACGGCCGTCCACCCAGTCTCGACACCCCCGACTTCACCCTCCGTGCGAGGGCGCGGCGGAGGCGGGGGTGACCCAAAGAGACGAAGTCCTGCTTGCAGAAGATTCGGCTGGTAGGGCTCTGCGATAGAAGACCCCGACTGAACCGCGTACGCGAGGCGGTAGCGGTACGTGACCCCCACGGTGCCTCTTACGTCACCGGACGCACGCTTGCCCGTCAGATCCTTGCCGTCCCATGTGAACGTGGTCGACAGGTTCGGCTCCGGATCGAACTCCTTGACCATGTGTCGACCGGCAATATCGAGAGTCGCGACAATCTTCATCAGGCTCGGCGGGACGTCCGCGCCAATCAGCGGGACGTCGACGACGGTCTGGTATCCGGGGGAACGCTCGGACGAGTAGTGCAGAGTCATACCCGTACCCGCGACTCGCAGATCCTCCTCGACCACACCGGACTGAGGCCGGACTGTCGAGGCGGCAGGCACGGGGCAGTTGGGACCATCTCCCCCGGAAACGTTGGGATTGTTGCCTGATGGTGGCGTGACCGAGCCCTGAGCGACAACGACGAAGCCATGATTGCAGTCCCACGGCGAGAAGTGCGTCACCTCGGAGCGCCACACCACCTGCCCGGGAACCAGGCCTGCTGCACTGACGCCCTCCACCTCATCGGCGGTTTCGTGATCGCCATCGATATCGTCAGCCTCGCCGTCACCCGTCCCATCCAAGCCATCCACGACCCCGTTGCTGTCGGCGTCCAGCAGCCGCACCACGAAGCCATTGTCAGACGGCACCCAAACGCCCCGGTCGCGATCGTAGTAACCCACCGGCACCAAGACTCCGACGGGCATGTCCAGGAAGTCCGGCATCCACAGAACAACAGGCCTGTCGAACTCGACCTCGCGGGCACCGTCGACGGACAGTTCCACGCAGTAGGTGAAAGCAGATGCCGCCGGAAGCTTCGCCGGCATCGCCTCAGGACTCGTGAACTCGGTGGCGCGCACCACGCCCTCGTCGAGCGGATGCCGGGTGCCGTCCTCGTCAACCGACCACGCCGATGTCCCCTCAGGGAACACGACAGCGGCGAAGCGCTCCCCGCGCTCGTCCGAGACCGCAGACGCGCGGTGTACCGCCATCGCGGAATCCGCACCGAACTCGACAGGAGTAGCGGCCGTGTCGAGCGGGGTGAGCGTCACGTCATCGACGTGAGCGATGGCGTTCCACTGTGTGGCGACCTGACGTGTGACGGCGATGTAGCCGTCGGCCTCGATGGTCACGCGCTCGGTGGCCCCACCCTCGAGCGCCATCGCGTATGCGCCATCGCCGTCGGCACGTGCGTTCCCGAGTTCGGGCTTGTCCTCCACGAACACGCGGGCACCTTCGACCGGCTGGCCTGCGGTGTCGATGATTCTGCCCGAGACCGCCGCGAACCGCTCGGGGTCGTAGGCGTCAATCGTCGCGTCCGTGGGGATTAGGTCCTCGTACTGTTCACCGAACGTGCCGGTGGGTTGGGGTTCGACGGCCAGCACCTCGATGTTCACGCTTCTCGTGGCCGTGCCCCCCGGGCCGACGGCGGTGAGCGTGTAGGTGGTGTCGTCGGCCGGAGCGACGCCCATGATGCCCTGCGCAAGTACGAGGCCGATGCCGTTGTCGATGGTGACCATGGCGGCGTTCGCCACGGACCATGACAACGATGCGCCCTCGCCCGCGAAGATGCGCTCGGGCGTCACGCCGAAGGCGACCGTCGGAGCGGGCGACGTGTCATCGTGGGGCGTTGCGAGCGCTGGCGCGCTCGGCTCAGATACGTTGCCAGCGTCGTCAACGGCAACCACTTGGTACTTGTACTCCCGCCCGTTCGTGAGCCCAGTGTCCGTGACAGTGGTCGACGATGTCTCGACTACCTGCACATCGTCGCGAAGGACGCGATAGGTGGCAACGTCACCCGACAGAGAGGCCGACCATGTGACGGTGGCCGCGCCACCGGCGTCGTTCGGCCTGTCTGTGGCCTCGACGCTCGCCACTGGAGCAGGAGCAACATCGTCGAGCGGAGTCGCAGTGACCGCCGCAGACTCCGCAGAGACGTTGCCGGCCCGATCGAAAGCGACGAGCGTGAACGTGAAGCTCATCCTCTCGGCCAACCCGCTCACGACAACCGTGGTCTCAGAGGCGGAGAGCGTGACCGTGCGTACCGACTCACCCTCGGCATCGCGGCACAAGAGGAGATGGCCAGCGGTGTCGAGGGAAGCGGACGGGTTGATCTTGACGACGACGGAGCCGGTCTCGTCGCCGACCATGTCGGCCGCACTCAGGATCGAAGGGGTGTCGGGTGCGATCTCGTCACAGGCCGCGGCATACGCAGGGCCGCCGGGCCGCGAGACGTTTCCGTTGATGTCGAGTGCCTCCACCAGGAAGGCGTATATGCACCCAGACTGGAGACCCTCGAAGGTGTGGCTGGTGGCGAACCCAACCGAGACGGTCGAGACGACGGACCCGCTCGCATCGACACAGGTCACGATGTAGCCGGCGAGATCGGCCTCGGCGCCCGCCGCCCAGGAGACGGTGACCGCGCCGCCTTGATCGGGTGCGACATCGGCCGCGTACACGCCCACAGGGGCGGCCGGGGCGGTGTCGTCGACCGGCACCACCCACGCGACAGTGGCAGGTGACTCGTTGCCCGCAGAATCGATTGCCACCACCGATACCGAGTACTCGAGACCGCTGGATAACCCATCGAAACACGCAGTCAGTTCCGGTGTCATGATTGACTTCGCAGCGAAGCCCGAGGGGTCGCGGACGATGACGCGGTAGCCCGCGACATCCGATGAGGGGCTCGGCGTCCACGCCACATCGATGACGCCACCCTCATCACCCGGCACGTCACAGGCGGCGACGGCCAAGGGGGCGGATGGCGCCATGTCATCGGTGGTGCTCGCCGTGGCGACGGCGCTGGGTGCGGACACGTTGCCCCATACGTCGGCTGCGGTCAGGTAGTAGCAGTAGAGGATGCCCAAGAGCGCGGCCTTGTCCGTGAACACCACGGAGGAGGCGCAGACGGATGCAATCGGCAGGGCGGTCACAGATGCGACGGCGGGGTCAGTTCCCGCTGGTACCTCCGCGCGCCATATCGTGTATCCGGCGAGGTCAGACTCGGGACTCGGCTGCCAGGTGAGCGCAATGGCTCCACCCTCGTCCTGCGGCACGTCGGCACACACGAGACCCGTCGGTGCGAAGGGGGCCTGCTCATCAGCGGGCGCTGCGACGACCTCGTCTGTCGACGCGCTGAAGTTGCCGTGAATGTCGTAGGCCAGAAGCGACACGGCGTAGTCTCGCGCGGTGACGAGACCGGTGACGGTCCTCTCGGTCGTGCCCGCACTCAGGTCCACTTGGACGACGTCACCCGTGACGGAGTCGCGCACGGACAGCCGGTCCGGCGAGGTCAGGCGCGCCCACCGCGTCCCACGAGACGACGAGGGCGTCGCCGGCGTCCGCAGGGGCGTCCACGACGGCGAGCCCTGCCGGAGTCAAAGGTGCCAGGTCGTCGGTGGCCGTCGCGACCGCGGGAGCGCACAGGTCGCTCTCCTGACCGGCGGCGTCGAGCGCGGTGACCGCGTACTCGTACACGACACCATTCTCAAGACCGGTGTCGATCCACGTCGTCATGCCACCCAGCGTCACGAGCGGGATGAACGTCTGCAGATCGCGCTGTCGGCGATAGAGGTGGTAGGTCACCACGTCGGCCTCGGTACTCGCATCCCATTCGATGCGGATAGAGCCACCCTCATCGGCGGGAACATCCGCAGCAGAGAGCCCGGTGACCGGCAGGGGCTTCGGATCGGCTCCGGGGACGACGGAGATGACGGTCGAGGTGGTGTCACGGTTGCCCGCGTGGTCGAGGACCGTCAGCGACGTCGTGTACTCTCCCGGCGCGGACCACGCGTGCTCGGCGATCGGGTCCGCAGTCGAGGTGTCAGTGGTGGTGTCGCCGTCGAAATCCCACTCATACGCACGAATCGTCCCGCGTTGATCCCGCGAGGCGGACGCATCCAGCATTGCGGGCGCTCCTGCCGCCACTTGCGCGGGGGCCGTGAACGCCGCGACCGGCGCCCACTTGTCCACGTGGACGGTGAACACGCGGCGATCGATGGAGGTCGCACCGCGCGTGTCGGTCACGCGCAGGCGCACGTAGCGCTGACCCGCGCCCCTGAAGACGTTCTCACAGAAGGGACCGGCGGTCTTGAGGTCCCAGTCGCCGTCGTCATCCAAGTCCCATTCGTACGAGACGATCGCATCGTCGGGGTCGTGCGAGCGAGAACCATCGACCGTCATCGGGGTGTCGACGTACGCGACGGCGTAGCCGGAGATGACGGCCACGGGAGGGAGGTTGCGCGTGCTCGACGGCGGAGCGGCGGCGGCGTTGGGGGCGAAGTTGACGCCCACCAAGACCAGCGAAACCGAGAGGGCGATTGACAGCAACCGCCTCAACGACAGTGCCGCTACGCGAACCACCCTTCGAGCGCGGTTGCCCGACGATCTACCGCCGAAACGACCCCAAGCGCCGACAGAACGCTTCGCGAGACCCCTCATTCCAAACCCCCCGGCTGCCAATGTGCGAGAAGGCCAACCCCGTCAACCTTGCAGTATTGTCAATCCCTGTCAGTGATGATCCTCACACATTCGGACATGCGTCGGCGGGCGTCCTGGCGGGGGCGGCGAGCGCCGCGACACCGTCGACATGGTTCGCTTGACTGAGCGCTGCCGCAGACACCGGGCCTCCGCCAGAGCTGCCCGATGGTCGCCGCGGAGGAATCCTGTCTTCCGCAACGCGAAAGTGGCGCTGTCCGCATGTGACTCCGGGAACACTCTGCTCAGGAGGTGGAAGCTATGCGCAAGGTGCTTATTGTCGTCGCGGTGCTGATTGCGGTGGTGGCCGTCGCGGGAGTCATCACGCTACTCGCCCAACGGGATTCCGCGCCGCCCGAACGGGTGAGTCCCGAGCTTGCCACCAGCACCGCCACACCGGCTGTCGGCGACGCCGTGCGCGTCTACTTCGTCCGCGACGAGAAGATCGGGGTCGGCGGGCGCGACGCGAGTCCGACGGCGGACACGGAAGCCCTGGCCCTCCACGCGATGCGGGAGCTCATGACGGGGCCGACCGCGGAGGAATCCGAGTTCGGGTTGGGCACCACCATCCCCGAAGGCACCCGCGTCAACGGCGTCCGCATCGAAGGCGCGGTGGCGAGTGTGGACATGAGCGAGGACTTCGCCTCCGGCGGCGGCTCGCTTTCGATGCTGCTGCGCGTGGCGCAGGTGGTCTGCACGCTGACGCAGTTCGAAGGCGTCGAGCGAGTGGCGTTCGAGCTCGATGGCGAGCGGGCCGAGGCGATCGGCGGCGAGGGGATCATCGTCTCCCCGCCCGTTTCCCGGCGAGACGTCGAGGGGCAGCTGCCCGCGATCCTCGTGGAGGATCCCGTTCCGGGTCAGACCGTACGAAGCCCCGTCGCAGTGAGCGGCTCCTCCAACGTGTTCGAGGCCCGGCACCAGCTCGTACTCACGGACGCCGACGGGGCCATCCTCATCGACGAACCGGTGGACGCCACGAGCGGAACCGGCGAGAGAGGCCTCTGGGCCACGAAGGTCACGCTTCCACCGCTCAAGCGAGAGGGATTCGGCGCGGTCACGGTCTACGCCGTCTCCCCGAAGGACGGCGCCCGCACCGACCTCGTCGAGATCCCCGTCCGCCTCACCCGGTAGCCACCACGAGTCCCGGCACCGCTCCGCCGAGGGCACGGGAGAGGTCCTGGCGCAGTTCCGAAACAGTGAGGGCCGCCCCCCGGGCGGCCCTCACTGTTTCGGTGTTTGAGCACAGGACCTCTCCCGTGCCCCACCCACCGGTAGCGCTACAGGTCGACCCCGTTGCGCGTATCGCTCGCCTTGCGGGCCATCTTCGCGAGGAACTCC
>JADDYB010000616.1_pt1 | contig 11336 bp, 11 predicted proteins | sample 8641941 | NCBI WGS metagenome assembly JADDYB01 (sample SAMN16275377, study PRJNA637457) | freshwater sediment metagenome | isolation source: Lake Kineret sediment | place: Israel: Lake Kineret | collected 2013 | reverse complement strand
ATTACTGGAAGAAGCAGATCAACCTGCAGATCGAATTGGGTTTAAAGTCAGAACAGCAGGCATTTGCCGCACGCGGGCTTGATTTCGTGACGAAGACGTATTTGCCGGCGCGGCTGAGTGAGATGGGGATTATCTAAGGGATAAAAGGGTTGATACCTCGATAATCATACCCTTTCTTTTAGTCAATTCAACTAGTTCAGGATAGAGAAAACAGTTGAAATGCCTGAAATCGCAGATATTTATCTTATATGCAAAAAAACCTTCTTGAACAGGAAACCGATGAAGATATGTAACGAAGACAAAACCCGATATAATGTGAGTAAAAATTGGTATTATATTCTGTTAATTTTTTTGGATTGATTATGAGCAACGTGCTGTCGGAATATAAGTTGAAAAATAATTTAGTGGGGTAAAAACAGCAGATTATCGTAATTATATTTTTGTTGGATATTATGGGGTGTTAATTTTCCTTTTCGGCATTTATAGACGGAATATCCAATATGTTTTAAGTAGTCAATACATTTCTTACTGTTACTTCCTCCTACTTCAAGAGTGACTATTGGAAAGAATGTTTCAAGAGTTGATTGTGCTCCTTTTAAGACCTCGTATTCGGAGTCTTCTGCGTCTAATTTAATAAAATTCGGACGAATTGCATTTGAATTTACATAATCATCCAGGCATATTGTATCGACATAGAAAAAATCTTTAGTATTATTGCCTGAATCTTCAGTGATAATAGAATTATATGCTGATCTGTCAGTTCCCAGATTCATCATCCGCATTCGGCAATTTTTCGAAAATAATGCAAAATTATTGATTTTAATATTTGATTTTTTGCAAGTATTCGATTCGAGAATTTCATATGTTGTTGGAATTGGTTCAAATGAATGAACTTTACCCTGTTCTCCTACAATATGTGAACCTAATAGCGTGAAATACCCGAAATGTGCACCGATATCAATTAAAGTATCATTTTTATTGAGATACTCAAGTATTATCCCTGTTAACCCAGGTTCAAAATACCTATAAGCGAACAATTTTAATGAAACGTCTTCTGGAATAACAACCGTCATTTCATCAGACCAGAATGTAGTTATTTTTTCTTTTGAAGATTTATGACGTAATCTATTATTAACAACTAGACCGGTTAATTTTGCCATCCGCAAAGGATGTTTCAGAGAATTCAATATCAAATTTTTTTTATTGATAAGATTTTCCTGATTATCCTGTGCATATCCAACGAGGGCTGAATTAAATCGTCCTTTTAGGGTTTCATTTGTCATTTTAACCTTTTTTCTCCAAAAATTTTTATCTGAATTAAAGGGAAATTGAAAGATACTCATACTTTTTTGTACTTCCTTATTGAATTTATTTGTCTATGAAATTTTTCCGTTATTTTGGAAATTTACAAAATGGTTATAACCCGTGGGGAATATTTTCATTTGTTTGGCGGAATACTACGCCCTTCAATCTAATAAAAAATTATGAACATGAGGTCTCTTCTTTATTATCGTTTATGGACAGATATCGAAATAATCATAGAAAGATTAGGAAATATAATTGTGATACATAGATGAAGGATGAAGAAATACAGGCTTGTTGTATGATTCTGTACTGAGAGAATATGTTGGATAAATACATAGGAAAACAAACACATTACCCATGATAGCTCATGTTAAAATTTCAAAAACTTGGGAGCGTTCAGCGTATTGTCCTTCAGATGATTTCGGATAAGTAAGATCTGGTAAAACAATGATCAAAAGATGATGAATATAGGATTGGTAAGAAATAAGATGATGAATCTGTTAAGGGTAAAGTTCGCATTTCCAGGTGATCAATTTCGAGCCGAGTAGATTCCTGATAACGCCGGGTATGATTATCTAATATCGCATCAATTAAAATATACTTTACTGAAAATAGCGAGGAAATTTCCTATGAAAAGGCGAATTTTTACCCATTGGTGGCCACTCATAAAATTAAAAATTATTGGGACTTATGAAACTTTTTTTGGGAAAGGTGTCATTCCTAAAAAATATTTTGCGCAGTTTTTACCAGAGAATCCGATTATTCTTGAAGCTGGTGCCCATAAAGGGAAAGACACTGTTGAAATGGCCATGTTATGGCCTGCCGGTTTAATTCATGCATTCGAGCCAGTTCCCCGTCTATTCAGATTACTGGAAAATAATACCAGAAATCTGAAGAATGTCCACTGTTATCAGCTTGCATTAGGGGATACAAAAGGCAGTGAAACCTTGTTTGTATCAAGTGGAGCATCGGATGGCTCAAGCTCATTGTTGCCTCCCAAAGAACTCTTAAACAGCTTCCCAACTGTTTATTTCGATAAAGAGTTATCTGTCAATACAATAACCCTTGATGAATGGGCAAGGGAGAATAATGTAACGAAAATCGATTTTATGTGGTTGGATTTGCAAGGAATGGAATTAATGGTTTTAAAATCCGGCATTAATCTCCTGAAAACTGTTTCAGCCATTTATACTGAAGTATCGAGCTCAGAGATTTATGAAGGACAGACTCTGTATTCCGATCTCAAGGGCTGGTTGCTATCAAATGGATTTAAAATTGAGCGGGAAGAAGTTGAAAAAGGTACCGGGAACGTATTTTTTATCAATATAGACTCAGATGGTGATGGAATATATGGCAAATAACAATATCATAAAAATCGCAGAAATATCCTCGAAAATCTGGAATTTTTCTGATTATTTTCAGCTCCCCGTTGACCGGTCAGATCTTACCGTTTCAGACTATCTCCAACAAAAAAAGGTGATCTGGACTTTTGGTGATGATCCAAATGCCGATTTCAGAATCTTTAAGGAGGAAAACATCAAAAATGGGCTTCTCTCCTTAAGAAGGTTAAGAAATGAGTACGAGAAAAGATTTGAAAAAATTCCCTACATGAACCTGAATGGGGAAGCACAGGAGAATTCAGTGATTGCCTATTTCCTGGCAGATCCTGAAAGGACGTTCTCCGTTGCACCAGGAAATAAATTTAAAAGACTGTATTTCCCCAGTTTGTGGTCAGATCCGCACCTCGATGAATGGGAGGCGCGGCTTGATCGGATATGCTGGATTGGGAGACCCTTACCTGAAAGGATCAGACTGGCAAAAAAAATATCTCATATGGGTATTGGGCTTGACATCTATAGCAAGGAACCATGGCCTCTTCCCGGATGGAAAGGATATGCAGAAGAAGAAATTGATACCGCAAGGAAATATAAATACCGGATTGTATATGAGAATAGTCTTAAGAACCTGTATCACTCTGAAAAGCTCTTCAATAGTATTCGAAGCGGGTGTGTGACGTATTATATATCAGACCCTGAGCTGACTTTACCACATCTTAAGGGGGCATTTATTCAATCCTTTCCCACGAGTCTGGAGGAAAGAGAAGATATTAGTGCAGATATAGTAGAGGGGATGAGGAAAGTTATGTTTTCCGAACGATGGGAAATCTATTCCTTTAAAAATTTTTTTAAAACAATTATTGATACTGCCATAAGTTCTGTCAAAGGTTAATGAATCAAGCCTGACTGAAAAAATAAGGACTAAGAATCAGGCGGATAATCGAATCGGGTAATACTGATATGGTGAATAAAAGATATTTTCTTGATCTGAAGTAATCAGTGTGGATCTGTTTTAGAATATCTCGTGCTTGTGTTTTATTGCCAACATAGAGATGGGATGCAGCACGATACAACTCTTTCCTCGCAATATATTCCTGGAGATCTTTTCGAATGGATTCAGATTGCTGTTCTGTATTTAACAAACTTTTGGCAGTTGTGACGAATGGTTCCGGATCAAGGGAGGGTCTGCCGCATACCCTGTCAGTTGCTTCCCAGTGATATATAACACCACACTCCCAGCTGAATGCGACAGGATATTTTAATGCAATCCTTCCGAATAAATCTGTATCCTCCCCCCACCAGGCATTTTCAGGGAATCCGCCGAATTCATTAAAAATTATTTTAGGAATACCTATCGAAGATGAATTCATGGGGGAGTCCCCGAAAGTAGCGGATTTGAAATAATTTGGAATCAATCCCTCTCCTGGACTCGCCGGTATAGCCTTATAACTGGCAGACCTCATTTTTCCATCGGGCTCAAGTATTTTATAAGCGGCCGTGAATGCCCCTGCAAAAGGGTAATCATTGCGCAATCGTAGGAGTGTTTTCAGATGGTCGGGTAACCACTCATCATCAGCATCGAGAAATGCAATAAAGTTTGAACGGGCATATCTCACACCTGTATTGCGGGCAGAGGATACTCCTTGATTTTCTTGCCTGAAAAGTCGGATCCTGGTGTCGAGAAAAGTCTTCACCACATCACCGCTCCCGTCAAGTGAACCATCATCTATGACGATTATTTCATAATCTTCAATGGTCTGCATCAGAACGGAGCGAATAGTTCTTCCAATATAGTTTTTTTTATTATACAGCGGAATTACGACTGAAACAAGGACCATTCATTATATTATATTCTCTCCTTAACCAAATGTTTAGTGCTAAAAAAAGAAAATGAAGTATCATGAAAAAACGGAATCAAAAAAATCTCCCGAGTTTTTTCAAATCCCAAAAGAATAAATCAATTGTATTTTTCGGATTGAATTTTACAGAACGGAAAAGGTATATGAGCCCCTTCATAAATTTCCAATGGAATATATGACCTCGTGCTGCGAAATAATTGATAGAACTGTAATATTTGGATTTTTTTAACAATATCTTTTTTGAGGCTGTCTTATCAGAGAAAAGCTTGTCAAGGATATAGGTATGTTCAAGGATATAATCCAGGTATTGTGACTTGCTTTTTATTTCTGGATACATTCTTGCACAAGCGAGATATTCGTGAATATGGTGGATGGTGTGATCCAGCCCGATTCTCACCCAGTAATCATGATCCATTCCGAGATTGAGGCTCTCATCAAATAAACCGATCTCATGGATAATAGTTCCTCTCAAAAATGTTGACGGTTGGGGAACGTAGAGAATCCAGGATAATAACCGGTCATAGTCAAAATCCTCATTCTCTACCCTTTCGATAACATTCCCGCTTTTATCGATATGCAGGATGTTTCCATATATCATTGACACATCAGGATGACTGGTCAGGTATAAAGCCGCTATTTTTAATGAGTCAGGAAGATACAAATCATCTGAATTCAGATATGCGATAATCTCGCCAGTGGCATACTTTATCCCTTTATTGATCGCATAGGTCTGCCCGTTATCTGGTTCTGATACCCATTTTGTTATGAAATTATCATATTTTTTCAATATATCAACGGTATTGTCTCTGCTTCCTCCATCCATCACAATGTATTCCAGGTTAGGGTATCCCTGCATCACGATAGAACGAATCGTTTCTTCAATAAAATTCCCCTGATTAAAGGAAGGTGTAATAATGCTGATTTTCGGCCATTTTTTTCCATCAGGCATCCTCTCCGGAAAATCTGGAATAATATCGACCCAGGGCCAGGTCTGTTTTTCTGGATAACGCGGAGGAACCGTATTCATTTTTGACGTCCTTTACAGAAAATCAGCATTATTAACTTGTCTCAATTTTTTACCGATCTACGGAATTTTTCTTTTCTTTCTCGATAAGTAGATCCAAAATTTAAAAAAAAATCATATGAATATTTCCATTTCAATTTTTTTCGTGCTTTTGAGGGATCTTCAAACATATCAAGAATCACTGTGGGTCTGAATAATAATTTATCAACTACAATTTTATCTTTATCTACACTAATTTTTGCCAAACAAGAAAAAAGCACGCCACTCGAGTTTTTTCCTCATTAGTTGGGACTAAAATTCTGTGCTTCCCGAGAATATTCTATAAGTAATGACAACTCTAAAATAAATCTCGATTTCTATCATAGAAATTTCTGCATACAATGATAATTTTTTTAAATTTTCTTCTATATACTAATATCGCAATCATTAAAAAAATAGATTTTAAAGACGGTTCTAATTTTTCGTTATACTTATATCGGGTTTTTTCTATACCGTCTTTTAATGCCATATTTACACAATCAAAGATGTAGTCCTCCTCGAATTTTGTGATTTCAATTATATGGTCTGTTTGCTGTCCCCAATAATGTAAATCATAGCTTACTGATGCAAATTCATATAATAACGCTCCTTTTTTTAAAATTTGTATTGTTGGTATTTTTTTTGCCCAAGTGGATGTTAACAACCAGGTGATCCCACTTGAGCAACCTATTAGTAAATTGCAATGGTTTGACAATTCAGCATTTTCCCTGAAGGTTAAGGAAGAAGCATCGATAATGCGTGCATGACCGGAATTAATTTTTTGATGACTCGTTATGATGATTATGGAGTCTTCAAATTTTTCCACAATTTTTTTTGACAGTTTCAATGCAAAATCATTATTAACGGGTGACTGACCGCTACTCGGTGAACTTTCAAATAGAATTACATGCTTGAATCCATTTATTTTATTCAGTTTTACAAAAATATTGACATTTTCAATCTCTTTCTCAGTTAAAACAATAACCGGGGCTACAGGTACAGTTATTGGATTTGGGTAGCCTCTGAATGTAGATGAACGAATCGTTCCATCATAATTAAAAAAATTATCTGGTGAAATTTGCGTAAAAAAAATATAATCATATAAACCGTTTTCTTTTTTCTCTAATGCCTTCTTTTTTGTTTCTTCCCATATGTTAAACGCATCACTTATCGTTTCGGAATAAACTTCCCATATTTCGTCAACATAAGGATTATTCTGAATAACCTGCGAACAGTAGCTACTAATAGCCCAAGTCAGATGACAGCCCGGGTAATCTTGTTTTATCTGTCTAGCCAAAGCAGTGACATAAAGGCAATCACCCAATGCTGCTAGTTGTACTATTAAAATTCTTTTTTGTTCTGTCATTTCAACATTATATCACACAAATTCTCAAACGTAATTTTCGGTTGCCACCCTGTTGAATTAATAGTTGACGGATCAGAAACCAACATTTTATACTCAGGTAAGAATGACTCTTTTAGGTTTACATATTCCTTCCAATCTTTATTAATTCTAGTAAAACAAATTTCAAGCCAATCCTGAATAGAATATGCTTTTCCCGTCCCAATACATGCCTCAAATATTATATCCTGATTTATCAGGGTAAAAATGCCTTCTGCAATATCGCCGGCAAATGCCCATTCTTTTTTTACGGATATATCGCCAAGGGTAATTTTCTCGTTACTGCCCTGGGCAATTCTTTTAACAGCCTCGGCAATCATTTTACTTATGTGGTTTTCTTTTCGTAAAGGACTTTCATGATGAAATAAATAACCGATGTAGACTCTTATACCGAGTGACCGAAAGTACCGTGCTGCATACACCGATTGGATACGCGCAATGGAATACGGACTCGTAGCTTCAAAATTATCCGTTTCTGATATCGGATTTCCTTTATTCTCAAATTGGACGCCACTTCCGGTAATAAAAATTCGGCTTTCCGGGCTGTGACGTTTGACCGATTCAAGAATATTTAATGTCCCTGTTGAAATGGTCTCATGGTTTTCAAAAAGCGTATCGTGACGTGTAGAGGAGTTTGCAGCAAAATGGAAAATATATTCTGGCTTTTCTCTTTTTATAATATTTTCAACAAAATTAAAGTCGCTGATGTTACCCTGTATCCAATTTCCAGATGAACGGGAAACCCCAATAACATCAATTTTTTTCTGATGACAAATTTCTTTAATATAATATCCATCTTGTCCGTTTATTCCAAAAACAATCGTCTTCATAATAATGCTTTTGTTAACACAAAGGATTCGAATGCATATGGATATCTATTGAGAAATAAAAATCAGAATAATTGTAATTCCAAACTGGATTTCCAAGGATTTTGCAGTCTGCTAAGGTAAATAAGAACCATGGTATTCTGAGTATTTTAGTCAAGATAATATTACAGATGGTGCAAACGCGAAATGTGTATCTATTTGAATCTCGATGGTAATGTTCACCTTCTTGATATATCTCCAACATCATGTACCTGCATCTCCAACAGGGTATGCATGAATGTAGCATCCAGGATATTGAATTGTTTTTGTATCGGTTTCTGTTCTCCAGTTCTGACGGATATATTCAAGCAGTTGTAAATTTTCCGGCATACACGAATCCCGACCCTGATGAACTTCAAATTCCATGCGGCGAATGCCATCAAGATCTTCTGGGCGGATTGACCACTCTGCACCTTCGATATCACACTTCAAGAACGAGACCCCTCCTATCTTTTTAAGGATTTCGGATAGAGGATAAGTCTGTATTACCTTCTCTCTGTTTTGGTATCGTATGGGTATCTTATCCCCCATACCAATCCCGTAAGGGATGACCGTAATCTTGTCCTGAAGATTATTTATTGCAATATTTGCATTCAACTCGTCTGTATAGAGCGGTTCTACGGCATAAACATGCTTGCACTTCTGTGCTGCACATAAAGAGAATGCGCCAATACTAGCACCGAGATCCAGAACTATATCTTCAGGTTTCAAATCTTCAAATCGGTATTCCCATTTAACCTGATAGAGCATATCAAGACCAAATGGAAGAAATTTTAGATCTTCGGGTGTAACAACATATTTTATTACCGATTTTTCAAGAATAATTTTTGTGGGGTCTTGAAACCGGTGGTTAATCCACAATTGCAGGTTAAATCCGCAATAAAAAAAGTCTTTTAAAATTGTTACAATATCCATATACGAACCTCCAAATTATGCAAACGATAGTGATGGATATTTATTGTTAGCGGGTAATCATAAAATATTACCTTGTTGGCGAAATTTATTCAGATTTTCCGCTGATATATCCTATTAATAAATAATCACACGATTTCTATTTCCGGGAGTGGGAATATAAATTTACCCCCATTTTCAATAAACTGATGCTCCCGTTCCAAAATAGTGTGCTTAAAATGCCATGGAAAGACCAGGAAATAGTCGGGTTTCATGGCACGTGCCTCCTCCTCAGATATGATCGGGATATGTGTTCCAGGTGTAAAACACCCGAGCTTGTCTTCATTCACATCTGCGATATAAGGGATATGTCTGCTCGTCAGTCCGCAGAATTGAAGAAGGACATTGCCTTTGGTTGAGGCCCCGTATCCGAATATTGTTTTTCCATCACTAATCAATGCTTCTACGAGTCCTAATAGATTTTTCCGGTGAAGGAAAACTTTCTCTTCAAAATTTCGGTAAGGTCTTGGAGTATCTAACCGCATATCGTCTTCTTGTTGCAACATCCATTCGATCACAGGATGATTGGAACGGTACTGAGCATTTTTTTTGCATGCGGTGACCGCAAAACTGCCGCCATTTACGGAATTCATCTGTACGTCCACAATACGGAGTCCACAATCTTCCAAAAGACGCTTGATCACTTTAAAAGAATAGAATTCAAGATGTTCATGACATACAGTATCGTATGCATTGGAGCGAAGCATGGACGGCATGTAACTTTGTTCAAAGTGCCAGATGCCATTTTCTGACAATATTGCCTCAATGTCCTTTACAAACACCGACGGTTCTTCAAGATCATAGAACATGGCAATAGATGTGATAATTTTTGCTTTTTGGGTGGGGTATTTTTTGGAAAAAACTTCCTTTGAAAAAAAATCTGGAATAAGATCCATATCATCGGTGTAAAAACTTTTAAATTTTGTTCCAGTAGGATCAATTCCGACTTTTTTACATTGTATCGTATAGGCTTTTAATGATGTAGCGTCATTGCTACCAATATCCAGGATCAAATCGCTTTCGGTCAGATTTCCTAAATTTTCCAGCGTTTTGATTTTTTTTGTCAGATGGCGCACCATTGAAGCGTTCAACCCGGATCGATATCCGTAATTATCACCATACATTTCATATAAGTTGTAGGATTGTTTTAATTGGAGCAATCCACATTTGGTGCACCATACCAGGTCCAGAGGACCGCTAGATATACAGTCTGACTTATGATGCGGGAAAACACCCGTAAGAGCTTGTTCTCCTAACGATAGTACATTTAAAAGATTAGTATTGTGGCAAATACGGCAATTATCTATTTCAGAATACATTTTTTAACCCGTCTTCGTTTTTATTTTCGTTTCTTATTTAATGTTCACGTACAAACATCTGCTGCAAACTTCTATCAATCTTATCGATACATTGGGTCCGTTGAAGATTCAGTATGGCAAGCCGCTTTACAACTTTATTTTTTTCATCTGAGGGCACTTTTTCAAATTCGTAGACCTTCTCCTGCTCATGCCATAAATCGCAGTTAACCTTCGCAAGCTCAGCAAAAACTGTGCTGATTGTACCAGTTATTTCAGGTATTTCATTTCCTTTTTTATTATAGATTTTATTCGAGGAAAAGACCAATTTCTCTTGAGGTATCTTTCCCTTCGCTGCGTCATAAATGAAAGTGTCTATCTCTTCACAAAGTTGTGTTTCCTGATGAGCGAGGCTCTCAAGACGCTGAACATCTTCTGTATGAAATTGTTTTAGTTTTACGATAGTGAGTTTATCACACAGTGATCCGAGGGTTTCTGCCATGCTTTGTCCTATATTCCTGATTTCTACAATCGCCTGGAATAGTATTGAGAAATATTACTTCCCTAACGGTATTCGGAATTTTTAGTATAATTACATTGTGGGTTGATAATTTATCTTTTTAATTATTGAAATTTTTCTTTGCTCGTTTTACCTTTTTTTCCTTATTAGTCTTCGCAGAGTTTATTTTCTCCTTCTCATAACACCCTTGGCCAAGGTACCCCAAGATTGACACTTAGATCCTTGAGTTCATCATGCATTTCACGGTCCAGTTTTAATAACACAAGTAGGTAAATTAGTGCTCCGATGATAACCACCGCTAACAGAGCGATTACATGAGTTAGCGGCAGGAGAAAATGAATAACCACGAGGAAAACACCCATCAAAACTGCAGCGTAAAGGATATTTTTTATCGGCTTGTATTCGAATTTTACTGTTATGATCCTGGAAAGGAGAATAATGGCTCCGACAGCATTGATTATCATGGCGATCAGTGTCGCCACAGCAGCTCCCGTGATTCCTATAAACGGGATAAGGGCGAGGTCAATAAGGATGTTTGCACTGGCTGCAATGACGGTTATCCAGAACGCATCTTTCTGCCTGTTGAGAGCTGTCAGGCTCATCGTTCCAAGGAACATAAAGACATTAACAACCTGCACAAGCAGGAGAAAATAAAGGGCAGATGCTCCTTCAACAAAAGAGGCTCCATAAAGATAATAAAGAAGTTTATCCCCCAGAATCCAGCCCCCGATGCAGGTTGGTATTGCGAGGAATAACGAA
>JADDYB010000615.1_pt1 | contig 11345 bp, 7 predicted proteins | sample 8641941 | NCBI WGS metagenome assembly JADDYB01 (sample SAMN16275377, study PRJNA637457) | freshwater sediment metagenome | isolation source: Lake Kineret sediment | place: Israel: Lake Kineret | collected 2013 | reverse complement strand
CAAACTTTAGCACAACAAAATTTATTAAATCAATTACAATTAGCACAAGCAAGTCCAGGTTTTGTAGGACAACAAATAGCTGGTCTTACTTCATTAGGTGCAGGAGAAACCTCTCAACAACAAGCTTTATTAGAAGCTCAAAGACAACTTGCTCAACAACAAGCTTATCAACCATTAAACATTGCTGCTATTGCAGCCTTGCTGTTGGCGATTTCGCCATGGCATCTTCAGTTCTCCCGTGTCGCTTTTGAAACCAATCTGGCAGTTTTCTTTACGGTATTGGGAGTCTGGGCATTTCTTAAAGGAATTCGGGAAAACGCTTGGTGGTGGCAGGTTACGGCAATAAGCTTTGCCCTCTCCCTCTATATCTACCAGACTTCCCGCTTATTCATTCCCCTGTTTTTGCTGATACTTTTTATTATTTATATCAAGTCCATTTTGGCAAGAAAGAAACAGGCAATCTTAGCAGTTGTTCTCTTTGCAGCTCTTTCACTACCGCTTATTCCCATTCTTCTCTCGCCGGAAGGACAGCTGCGCTTTAAAGGAACCAGCGTTTTTGAGCATCCGGGATTGGCTCAGGAAGAGGCAGCCAGAGCCGCATTTGATGCCCAAAGACAAAACGCATTTGCCATCAAGATCTACCACAATCGCCATATCGCTGCTTTTCTTACTGTTGCTCAAGGCTACCTGAAACACTTTCGCTTTGATCTTCTTTTTTTAGGGACGACCGGATTGCCGGTTAATCACACGCCCAACGTGGGATTATTGTATCTTTTTGAGTTACCGCTTATTATCTTGGGGATTCATAACCTTGCAAACCTCAAACCGCGCCAACCAATGGCAGTAGTGGGCGGTTGGTTATTGTTGTCTCCCGCAGCCTCGGCATTAACCTGGGATGTCCCAAGTTCAATCAGGATGACGCTGATCCTGCCAACGTTTCAAATCCTGGCTGCCATGGGTCTTATCTCGTTTTTTTCATACTTACAATCAATAAATAAACCTGCACGCATAGCAGTCGGGTCGATGGGGGGATTGATATTTTTCTTAAGCCTTGGATATTACCTTCATCAATACTATGTCCATGCACCTATGGAGTATGCAGAAGGATGGCAGTATGGGTACAAAGAAGCGGTAGAATATGCCAACCTTCATAAAGATAAGTACAACCAGGTTATTATTTCAACAAACCTCAAGCAGCCACAGAACTTTTTTGCCTTTTATACCGGCTATGATCCCAAAACATATATTTTTGTTGATGGAGGGACGGTCTCAGGGGGCTTTTTGGAAACCAGAAACAAATTCGGAAAATTTGAATTCCATACAATTGATTACGCTGGACTTGTCCTGAATAATCACATTCTCCTGGTTGACCTTTATGAAAAAATGCCCGATACGTATCGGAGTAAAGCCCTGAAAATTATTTCACTCCCTGACGGCAAACCTACAATTGCCATCACTGGTATATGAAAAAGACCAAAACCGCAATTATTCTTACAATAATCGTTTTTTTAGCGGCAGGCTTACGTTTCTATAAGCTTACCCAAATCCCTCCCGGACTTTACTGGGACGAAATTTCAGTCGGTTATAACGCATACTCAATTGCCCAAACAGGAAAAGATGAATACGGGAAGAGATTTCCCTTAAGTTTCAGAGCTTTTGGGGACTATAAATATCCAGGATATATTTATGCAACTGCAGTAAGTATCAAGCTCTTTGGCAGAACGGATTTTGCCATTCGATTCCCTTCGGCTTTTGCCGGCACCTTGACGGTTTTATTGTTGTATTTCCTGGTTAAAGAGCTATCAAGAAGCAGTAAAACAATGAAACCATGGAGCAATGAAGCAATTCCAACAGCAGCAGCCTTGCTGCTGGCGATTTCGCCTTGGCATCTTCAGTTCTCCCGGGCTGGTTTTGAGGCTAACCTTGCCTTATTTTTTCTTGTTGCAGGCTGGTACGTTTTCCTTCTTTCTTTGCGGAAACGGGGAGTCTGGCTGGCAATCTCCGTAGTTTTCTTCATCCTTTCCGCAGTAACCTATATCTCCGCTCGTCTGTTTGCTCCACTGATTCTCTTTACATTAGTTGTGATTGCCAGGAAAACGCTTTTGAAAGCAAAAAAACAATTAGCCATTGCCTGTATCACAGGTGTTGTAGTCAGCCTGCCATTTGTGCCTTCGATTCTCTCCGGTGAGGCAACCGTTCGAGCTTACTCTGAAAGCATTATCGGAAAAGAAAAGCTCTTCCCAAAAATCTTCGAAAATTATTTGGCAAATTTCGATACGACGTTCCTCTTCTTTAAGGGTGATCAAAACGGAAGACACAGTGTTCGGAAACTAGGCATGCTTTATGTGTTTGAACTTCCGCTTATTCTTCTTGGATTACGAAAGTTGTTTCGGGAAAAAGGAGCAGAGAAAAACATGGTACTTGCCTGGCTCCTTCTTGCTCCGATGTCGGTATCCCTTTCAAATATCAGCCCCCATGCGATTCGTACCTTGCACATGCTGCCGGTATGGGAAATTATTGCTGCAATTGGAACCACAGAGGTTTTAAGGGCGATCAGCCGCCAAAGAGGAAAGCTTATCCGATTCCTGACTATTAGCCTACTTCTCGTAGCGATCGTATACAACATCGCGCTATATCTTCACCAATATTACATCCATTACCCACGGGAAACAGCGCTTGACTGGCAGAATGGATTAAAAGAGACAGTTGAAAACATTGCCCTCAACTTCAGTTGGTACGATAAAATATTTGTCAGTGACACTTTACCGCCGCTTTATATAGCATTTTATCTGCCTGTTGAACCTAAAGACTATCAGATACTTGAAGACCCAAAACAGCAAATAGGGAAAATACAATATTTCAAATTTGCTAAAGAGATTGACAAACAGCATCAATCCGCACTTATCGTTGCTCCGTGGTGGCAGAAACCGGACGATAAAACTCCATATCAAACGATAAAAATGATCAATGGCGATACGATATTTAATATCTGGTCGAGGGAATGATGGAAGGCTTCAGCTGCACCCACCAAGCTATACTCAATGATGTTCCGCTCCAAATCTGGGAAGCGATTACTACTGACGGGCCAAGCGGAACACCGCTATGGGTAACGAGGGCTTTCCATAACAAACTTACCTTTTATTTCTTAAACTACGCCAGCTGCTACTTCAACTATCTTTCACCAAAGTTTCTTTCCGATGTAATTGGACCCATCGGAACAATAATCATTTTAATTGCGGTATATCGTTTATGGAAGAGCGGAGGAAAAATATGGAAGATTGTCAGATGGTTTATCATCCTTTATCCGATCGTTTTTCTCTTTGAATTGCGGAAAGGATTTTAGTTATACCGAGGATACAAGAAAATGAAGAACAAACATCTCTTTATTGTATTGGCAATTATTATCCTGGCAGGAGTATTGCGGTTCCATAAACTCGGTAGTACCCCGCCTTCGCTATATTGGGATGAAACCTCGCTCGGATACAATGCCTATTCGATTCTTAAAACCGCAAAAGATGAACATGGGGAGTTTTTACCTTTAGCAAGATTCATAGCCTTCGGAGATTACAAACCTCCAGGATATATTTACGCCATAGTTCCCTCGATCGCTATATTTGGTTTAAACGAATTTGCCATCCGCTTTCCCTCCGCCCTGGCCGGCACCCTCACCGTGCTTGTGACATACTTTCTCGTAGCTGAGTTATTCAGCCACGAAAATTCGAAATTCGAAATTCGAAATTCGAAATTACTGCCAGCTATCGCCGCAGGCTTGCTGGCAGTGAGTCCATGGCATCTTCACTTCTCCCGCGGCGCTTTTGAAGCAAATTTAGCAACATTCTTTAGCGTCAGTGGAATATATCTTTTCCTGAAGGGCATGAAAGAAGGAAAGTATCTAGTTATAAGTATCACGTTTTTCGTTTTATCAATGTACACTTTCAATACCCACCGCGTGTTTGTTCCTCTTCTGCTGTTTGGTCTTGTGATCATTTACCACAGTACCAGAAAGCCCCGTCATCTTATGGCGGGGATGAATGGGAGTCTCCTTGGGGCTTTTGGTACGTGGTTTCAGTCTCATTATTGGGAGAAGCCCCGGCCTCTCAGGCCGGGGAGACTTCACTGGAAAGAGTGGCTAAAGCAAAAGAAATGGGCGATCACAGCCTTAATCTTGGGTCTTGTTTTAATATCCCCTCAAATGCCATTCCTGCTCTCTCGTGAAGGAAGACTCCGTTTTGATGAAGTGACGTTCTTTAAGAACCTTGATCCGATAATTATCGCCAACGAGCGAATCGCAAGAGAAGGTAACGCTTGGTGGGCGAGACTAATACATAACCGAAGGGTCCAATTTGCGCTGGAGTTTGCTAAACATTATTCTGATCACTTTCGTGCGGATTTCCTTTTCTTTTCTGGAGATATCAATCCTAGGCTTGGTACCCGTGATCAAGGGCTACTTTACCCAATTGAATTAACCCTGATTCTTGCCGGAACCTATTTCCTGATAAAAAAGAAACACCCGGCAGCCTTGATTTTATTTTTTTGGTGGCTTGTTGGCATTGTTCCCGCGGCCACTGCACGCGAAACTCCCCATGCCCTCCGTACATTAAACATACTTCCCGTTCCTCAAATAATCGCCGCAATTGGAATAATCAGTCTTTACCAGATAATCAAGAAAAAACGGCTCTTCATTTTTTTACTCCTTACTTCCTACTCCTTACTCCTTTTTAGCTATCTCCATACCTATTTCGTCCATTACCCTCGCCAGTGGGCTTTCTCCTGGCAGTACGGATATAAACAAATGACATCGGTAGTCTCAGATATTCAGGATCGCTACGATCGTATCTTTATTACAAATAAATACGGCCGACCGTACATCTACCTGCTTTTCTATCAAAAATATCCTCCTCAACAATTTTGGCAGACCCGTGATGCGGAAAGGGATTGGTACGGTTTCTGGACCGTTAAGGGATACGACAAATTTCGCTTTGGTCCCTTTCCCGGCAGCGCAACTAGAAAAAATGAGAAATGGTTAGTTGTCGCCGCTTCGAATGAATTGCCGAAAGAAGCAAGTACTATTACAAACATCGCTTTTCCCAGTGGCGAGACCGCATTTGAAATAGGAGAAATAGAATGAAATACCTTTTCCTTCTGGGAACAAGTTTTCTTTCCTACACCTTCTTAAGCTTTGTCTTGTTGCTTCGGGATGACTGGGCAATTCAGACCATTGCCTTGCTCTACCCACAGACTAAAGAGACCTTGCTGAACTTGAAAGAAACGGCGTTGAAGCTTCATCTTAACACCGTGCCCACAATTTTTTTATTTCTTGTAATTCTCTTGGCATTTTTTTGCTATTGGCGGGTCGTGACTGGAAAATGGATCAGGAATCAAACAAGCAGCAAGATTCTTATCTGGTCATTTATCTTCCAAGGAATTTTGCTTGTATCTTACCCGGCCCTCTCGACCGATGTCTTCGATTACATTTTATTAAACAGAGTCGCCTTTACCTACCAAAGGAACCCTTGGATTACGCCCCCTATAGCATTTCCCAACGATCCGTTAATAAATCTTGGTCACTGGCAGCGCAACCCAAGCGTCTACGGACCAGTTCATCACATGCTTGCCATTTTCCCGCAGATCGTTGGTGAAGATGACCTTATTCGTTCCATCTTCGGTTTCAAGCTGCTTGTTATTATCTTTACCATGATTACTGCTTGGATTCTCTTAAGGATGATATCGGACAAAAACAAAGCCAGGTCTCTGGCTCTATTTATGTTCAATCCATTGGTTCTTATCGAAACTGCGGGAAATGCCCACAACGATATGATCATGGTAGCCTTTATGGTTGGTAGCCTTTTAGCTTTTCGGCAAAGACGCTTGATAAAAGCCGGCATTTTGCTGGGACTGGGAACAATGGTTAAACTCTATGCAATTGCCCTGCTGCCGCTCTTTATTACATTCCTAGGCAAAGAGGGAAAGGAAATTTTATCGAGGTTGACTTTGATTGCCGGCTTTACAGCTGCAATCCTTGTTGGAGTCTGGTTTATGGGAATAGAATCGGTCCAGAGTCAAATCCGACTTTTTGCATGGGTTTTTACTCTTCGCCTCAATTCTTTACCGAATCTTTTAAACATGTTGCCAGACTGGGTATTTACACTTCCATTTTTCTTTTTTGCCCTTCATAAACTGGCAGCAATAGACAATGAAAATAAACTGATTGGCGCCTACGTTGGCTTAACACTAGTCTACCTTTTATTTGTCGTGGAGTTGTACTGGGCATGGTACCCGATTTGGTATATCCCATTTTTATCTTTAATACCGTTAAGCAGAGTGGGGAAGGCTGCACTCACATTTGCCATGGCTTCTTCACTTCACTATACCATCCTCTTTTTCTCTCACAGGTTTTTTTACGAACATATCCTCTGGACAATTGTAATCTACTTGTTTCTCGTTACACCACCAATAATGGTTTATCTTACAGCAAAAAATGGAAAAACAGCTTAAACGCTACGGATTTTGTCTCGGAGTACTATTTAGCTTCTACACAATCATAAGCTATTTAATTTTCCTTCGGGATGATTTTCTTCTTGAACGGATTGCGTATCTTACCAACGCCCCGTGGTTGTTAGAGACAGGAAGACATCTTGCCAAGCTCCTACACGTCAACAGTATCCCAACCCCCATATTTTTTCTCACGGTAACAGCAATGTTTGTGATCTATGTCAAAACCCTGCGGTTACTGCGAAACCAGACATCAGGACGCTCGGTAAAATCAAAACAATCAGCAGCAACAAATATTGTTCTTCGATATGCGGCCGTATTCCTGATAACAACATTTTTTTCGTTTCCGGCTCTTTCCACAGACGTGTTTGACTACATTTCCTCAAACCGCGTCCTTTTTGTTCACCATGCCAATCCCTGGATTGAGCCACCGCAGAATTTTCCCGAGGATCCGCTTATTTATCTTGGTTCCTGGAAATTTCGCGCCTCAGTCTACGGACCGGTCCAATTCATTTTTTCGTCCCTAGTCCAAGGCATCGCCAAAGATGACATTGTCAACAATATCATTGGATTTAAGATGGAAGGGCTGATCTTTACCCTAGGTCTGATTTGGCTAATGAAAAAATGGCTGAAAGAGTACGATCCCGAAAATCTTGAGTTTGGATTAACCCTGTTTGTCTGGAATCCATTGATTCTGATTGAAATTGTGGGGAATGCTCATAACGATATGGTGATGGCTTTTTTTACGTTCTTGGGATTCTACTGGTTTTCAAAAAAACGCTTAAGCTTTGCAGCTTTGGCTGTAGCCTTTGGTGTCCTTTCCAAAATGGTTGCAGTTCTTTTTGTTCCTTTAATGGTTTTGTGGCTAATACTACGAAAGCAAAGAAATGATGCTGTTCGATTTTTTATCAGTGTAGTTTTATTCATTACGTTGGGATTTGCCTCGTTAGGAAAAGGCTTTATGGCATTTATGGAAAACTTAGGTGTCCAACTCGGTCTTTATCTTCGTTCTTTACCAACTATCATTCGTTTTGGATTCTTACGCCTCGGATTTACAGAACTTTGTGCTTTAGCGGCAGAAAAAATTCTGACAGTTCCTCCATTTGTCTTGCTCTATGGAATATTGATAAGCAAAATGAAACAAACAGGGCTTCTTTCCGCGATAATCACCGCTTCCCTCATTTATTTTATGCTGGTTTCTCCTATGCTCCAACCCTGGTATCTGGTCTGGTTTTTCCCGTTTGTTGCAATTCTTTCCAAATCCTTTCAACGCCTCCAGAATGTTGCGATAGTCTTCTCGTATTCAAGCCTCTGCTACTACGGAGTGCTGTTTTCCTCATATTATTTTTATCCCTTACATTTCTTCTGGCAAATTGCCATGTTCGGAACTATCGTTGTTCCGCCACTTTTCCTCTGGCTCATGCCAAAAAGATGGTATACTCAAGGAGTGGAGAAATATCTGGTTTCCTGAAATCAAAGTGACGCAAATGATGGAAACGCACAATACAAGACAAAAAAACCAACTTTTCCATGTTAAAGAAATTGGGGTAGCTGTTAGTCTTTTGATTACCTTTCTTTTGACCAGACTCGTCAATCTTCGGCTTTGGCCAATTTTTACTGACGAAGCGATTTATACCCGCTGGAGTCAAATTGCACTTCATGACGCCGCTCTCCGCTTCATACCCTTAACTGATGGAAAACAACCACTCTGGCATTGGTTTACCATGTCGGCAATGAAAATTGTGGAAGATCCGCTTATTGCCGGAAGAATGGTTTCTGTGGCTTCCGGTTTTGGCGCAGCAATAGGAATCTATTTCTTAGCAAATGAGATTTTTTCGAATCGCAAAGCGGCATTTATTTCCACCCTACTCTATATTCTTACCCCATTTACGCTTTTCTATGATCGAATTGCCTTGGTTGAATCAATGCTTTCCATGTGGGGAATTTGGGCCTTGTATCTTGGAGTAAAAACGGCAAAAAGCCTAAAAACAGACAATGCAATGTTTACAGGTTTTACCCTTGGAGCAGGCCTTCTGACCAAATCACCAGCCTCGTTTTTCCAATATTTCTATCCCCTTAACTTACTCTTTGTTGGAAAAGAGAGGCAGAAAATAGGGCGATGGTTACTGCTTACTATCCTGACCATGGCAATCGCCGAAGGCATGCGAAACATCATGCGCCTCTCGCCCTGGATGCACATGATCGGACGCAAAAACCTAGAATTCATCACCACGTTCGGCGAATTCTTCGGCCATCCGACGCAATGGTTTTGGGGAAATCTCCCAAGCCTTTGGCGTTGGTGGATTGGTTGGCTCACTTGGCCGATCATGACAACTGCGATTGCCGGATTTTGTCTTACACTTCTACCGGAAACCCATCCCCTCTCCCTTCGAAAACATGCCAAAGGGCTGATTTTTCTATTTATCCAAGCTGTTGTGCCTTTTTTGGTTGCCGCCGCTTTCGGAAAGGTGATTTTTGCCAGATACCTTCTGTTTGTTACCCCGCCTCTTTTAATAACAGCCGCCTTGACAACAGACAGAGTTCTTACTGCGGTTAAACGCATCGAATCCAAGACAGCTTTCATGCTGTTTTTGTTAATTGCCGCAGTCGTTTTAGACATCAAAATATGTACGGATCCGGTGAATGCTCCGATAATTCAGGCCGATCGTGATCAGTATGTGGACGGTTTCCCTGCCGGGTGGGGGATTGACGAGGTAATCGCGATGCTTAAGAAGGAAGCAGAGACACAGAAGATCTTTTTGGGAGCACAGGGTACTTTCGGATTGATGCCGGCAAGTTTTGAGCTCTACCTCTGGGACAATCCCAATATTGAAATCAAAGGATATTGGCCGGTAATAGAAATCCCAGAAGAAGTTAGAGCAAAGGCAGCAGAGAAGCCAACCTACTTTATCTATTATGAATCACGGGAAGATCAGATACCTCTCCAGGAAAGAACCGAGTTGGTTAAAAAATTTCAAAAGGGTCGCAGTAACCGCTTCATGTACTTGTTCAAGGTCTACTCGCTTTCCAAAGAAAAATGACAAAAAGAACAGTCGTGCTCGTGATGATTCTGCTCATCGCAGCAGCCTTAAGGCTCTATAAACTTGGCCAAAATCCTCCAAGCCTCGATTGGGACGAAGCCTCTTTAGGCTACAATGCCTATTCGCTTCTTAAAACCGGTAGAGACGAATATGGAAATTCATGGCCAATTTCGATCCGTTCCTTTAATGACTACAAACCACCACTCTATACGTACATGACAATCCCATCCGTAGCCATCTTTGGTCTGACGGAATTTGCGGTCCGCTTCCCCTCCGCCCTAGCCGGCACCCTTACGGTGCTTGTGACGTACGTCCTTGTAGTTGAACTTCTTGGGAGGAATAAACCCTCAACCCTCCACCCTCAACCCTCCACCCTCGCGCTTATTGCGGCATTTCTCCTTGCGATTTCGCCCTGGTATCTCCAGTTCTCCCGAGTTGCTTTTGAAGCCAATCTTGCGCTTTTTTTCTTTGTCTTGGCAGCCTACCTTTTCCTTAAAGGTATCCACAGCACCTCCAGTTTTTGGCTGATTGGATCCGCGGCCGCATTTACTGCGACAATGTATACTTACCATTCAGGAAGGATTATTGTCCCACTGTTTCTTGTGGCGCTCGCGATAATCTTTCGAAAACCACTCCTGGAAAGGAAGAAGACGGTCAGCATTGGACTCATCCTCGGAGTCCTTCTTATTGCCCCAATGATCCTTACGCTTATGCGGGGATCGGCTCAAGCACGATTCAGTACGGTAAGTGTCTTTACTAATCCAGGAATCTACACCCAAGAGGAAGAACGTCTCAGCCGCCAGGAAGTGTACAGGAAACAAGACAAAGGGAGCCTGGTATCCGTAATTCACAACCGAAGTCTAGTACTTTCCAAAATCATTATCGAAAACTACTTCGACCACTTCAATTTTGATTTCCTCTTTCTCAGAGGAGATGGAATCGGAAGACACAACGCGGTAGGAATGGGCCTTGTCTACTGGTGGGAATTTCCCATTCTTATTTTGGGGTTCTACTCTATAGTCAAAGACAGGTGGTCGGGTGCAAAGTTTCTTTTTCCTTGGCTTGCGGTTGCTCCACTTGCCTCTGCTCTAACAACCCAAACACCCCATGCCGTCCGGAGCCTTCTTATGGTTATTCCGCTTGAAATAATTGCTGCATACGGAATAATTCATTTAATCAAAGCGCTCAAAAAACATTTGTACATATTGGTATTTATTTGCTTATTTGCCATTGGTAATTTCTTCTACTATCTTGATCTCTATTATATTCACACACCGATCGAGCGTTCACATGACTGGCAGTACGGCTATAAAGAAGTGGTGGAAAAAGTAGAAAAATATGAGGCTGACGTGGAGAGAATTGTTGTCACCAACAAATATGATCAACCCCACATCTTTTTCCTTTTCTATAATGGTGTTGATCCAAGCTGGTATCAAACGGTTGCAGAAAACGGATCGAATGGATTTGGAAAATACGTTTTTCGTAAGGTAGAATATGCCAAGGAAAGCCATTTCCCAAACACATTAGTCATTGGTGTACCTGAGGAAATTCCTGCTGATGCACCAAAAATCGATGAAGTAAAATTTTTAAACGGAAAGACAGCATTTATATTGGTGAAAACATGAAAAAGAAACCAACCATTATTGTTGTCATGCCGGCATACAACGCCGAAAAAACTCTGGAGAAGACGTATAAAGATATTCCAAAGGATATCGTTACGGAAATTATTCTGGTTGATGATGTATCAAGAGACAATACTGCAGCAATCTCAAAGAAGCTGGGAATCACAACCTTTGTCCACCCAAATAACCT
>JADDYB010000614.1_pt1 | contig 11347 bp, 14 predicted proteins | sample 8641941 | NCBI WGS metagenome assembly JADDYB01 (sample SAMN16275377, study PRJNA637457) | freshwater sediment metagenome | isolation source: Lake Kineret sediment | place: Israel: Lake Kineret | collected 2013 | reverse complement strand
CTTGACATTCTTTTTACGTGCTATGCGCTGAATTTCTTCTATGATGCTGTCTCTATCGGTCGTCATTATTGGCCGTCGCTTTGATAAGAAAATCACGCTGATAGAATTTTCTCAAGTCTTGTCTCAGAATAAAAAAGAAATAAAGGACTACAGCAGCCCCATATTCTCCAGCTGCTGGCGCACGATCTTCACGCCATCCTCGCACTCTGCGGGAGACTTGCCGCCGGTGACCACCAGCTTGCCGGAGCTGAATATCAGCACCACGACCTTGGGCTGCTTGATCCTATAGACCAATCCGGGGAACTGCTCGGGTTCGTACTCGATGTTCTCCAGCCCCAGGCCAAGAGCAATGGCGTTTAGATTCAAATCCGTCTTGAGATCAGCGCTGGCCACAATATTTTGAACATGTATCTCCGGCTCCAGGTCTATTTTGTCAAAGCCGATGGACTTCAGAGTCTTGGCCATGTTGGTGATGACGGTCCGGACGTCCTCCACATTCTTGGCCCCAGTGCATACCACCTTGCCGGAAGTAAAGATCAGAAAAGCAGCTCTGGGCGACTTAACTCTGTAGACCAGCCCCGGAAACTTTTCCTTGTTGTATTCTGCTCCCTCCAGTTCGGCCTCAATTTTGATCAGATCGAACTCGTCGGCCAGCTTGGTGGATGCTACTACGTTCTCGATATTTATTGTGGACTCCATACTCGCGCCTCTTCCCTTAACCCATTCAAACAGGGGGTATATAAAGCATGGTATTTAAAGTTTATAAACCCTATATAAAGGCGCACCAAACTGATGGGAAATATGATAGGCCGTTCGACGGTCTATCTTGAAAACTGCATTGGCATTCAAGCACCATAAACTGATAAAAATAGAGCCGCCGATGGGATTCGAACCCATGGACTGCTGATCTATCGGACCTAAGAGGTCTTACGAATCAGCCGCTTTAACCGGGCTAAGCCACGGCGGCGTGCATTTTAGACCAACGCAGCCATAAATTTAAGAGTTGCGATCAAGGCGTGATCAAGGCTGCCATCATCTCAAACGCAGCTGGTCGGGACTTCCTGAACCTTTTGCTTCTCGATTTCCTCGGCCAGCTGAGGCAGAAAGATGCCTATGTCAGTGACCAGCCCTATGGCCTGAGCAGTCCCCCGGTCCATCAACTTGGTCACTGTGGATGGATTTATGTCCACACATATGGTTTTTACCCGGGAAGGAAGCAGATTGCCTACGGCAATGGAATGCAGCATGGTGCTCATCATAATAGTCATATCTACTCCTCGCAAGGCCTTCTCCATGGCATCCTTGGCCTTAACGATATCAGTTATAACCTCCGGAAGAGGTCCGTCGTCCCGGATGGATCCGGCCAGGATGAAGGGGACTCCTTTCATGATGCATTCGTAAATGATCCCTCCCTTTAGCTTGCCCTGGTCAATGGCGTTTCTTATAGAGCCACTGGCCATGATCTCGCTTATGGCATAGAGATGATTTCTATGTCCGCCGGATGTGGCACTGCCCGAACAATTCATCCCCAGGCTGGTGCCGAATAGCTGGCGTTCGATATCGTGCACCGCCACGGCATTTCCCGCCAGCAGTACATCCACATAGCCGTCCCGGATCAATTGAGCTAAAGCAGGGGCAGCGCCGGTATGCACAACCGCTGGGCCGCACACCACTGCTATCTTTCCGCTCGCTCGTTTGGTGCTTATGATCTCTCCAGCCAGCTGCTTTACGATCTCACCGCTGGGCCGCTCAGATGATACTTCATTGGACATGAAGCCGAAGAACGTCTTCTGCCTGGGCCGCTCCGGCGGGACTACCTTGACTCCAGAAGTGCCTATAACGATTCGGTCTCCCTTTTTAATATGGCCTATGGGAGTGCAAATAGCCCTTCCGTTATCCAGGACTATCAGGCAGTCCATGTGATTGTTCTCTACTTCAATCCAAGAGCCGTTGTAGCGAACGAATGTAGAGTGGTTTGTGGTGGAGTAAAATCCCTTAGGAACTACCATGTCGCTAGGCGCGGTTCCAATCTTTGCATCTTCTATCTCAATCAGCCTGGCTCCCAGTGAATGAAGCTCCAGTAAGATCTGGTCCAGGTGGGAGGAATCCTTGCCCATCACAGTGATCTGGACATAGCTCGTATCGTACTTTTTCTCGCCAATCCGAAAGGTCTTGATCTGAAACTCGCCGCCCAAGTCCATTATCTTATCCAGGGCTTTGGTCAGAATTAGCGAATCTATCAGGTGACCTTCCATCTCAATATCGCATATCTCGCTCATAAGCTGCGACCAACCGTTTGATATTTACCACATATCTCCATCGATTAGAGCCGTCGTCTTATCATTGGTGCTCATGACCAGCTTGGTTATCCTTACCAAGTAGCTGCCCTCCTCATCGGGCTCTGGCGGATCAAATACGGCTTTCATGCCGATCCTGCGCAGATGGTATTCGAAATCCCGGGCTGTCTGGATATTTTTTACCCTAATCTGGACCTGCTGGACTATCTGTTCTCCGTGAATCTTCTTTATAACGGTATCCACGAGGGGAAGGAGGATGCTCTCGCCAATTCGCAGAGCTCTTACTCTGCGCTCTTCTTCGGTCTCGTTCCATTCAGCCGACTGAAATCCCTCCCGCACTACGCGAGAGACGAAGAAGTCTAGCGCATAATCGTTATAGTACCTGAAGGCAACTTCCAGGTCGTGGCAGTTGCTCTGGGAGCTAGTATATTTTACCGGCCAGGCCACGTTTTCCGGATCCTTCATGATCACGCCTTCGCGGCCCCTTTTCCCTAGAGCCCGCACAATTTTTGCAATCTCTTCATAGGCATTGTCTGCTCGAAATTCGCCTAGCAGCGCAGTGGCTTTGATGCCGTAGTCTTGGGCGAACTGGTGGGTTTTATGAACGCCCGCAGTGCCCTTCCTGTTTTTTTGAAATAGGTCGAAAAGGTAGAAATCTATGGAGTCCGTCGGGTAGATGTCCTTGGGAACATAGGGATTTTCCGGACCCACCATCTCGCCGCACATGACCGTGTCCGGTTGGTCATCCCAAATCTGGGCGGGCAGCAGCCGCCGGGCAACTTCTGTTGAGTACGGACAGATGAAACCGCCTCTGGTGAGGGCCACCACCTCTCCGTCGATGGCAGCCACCCTAATGTTGTACCCGTTCATCTTCTCCTCGACGGCGACCCAATTCGAAAAATACTTCTTTATGGCAGCGCGAAGCATCATTGCCCGCCTGATCTTGGGGTAGCCGTAAATAACGTCGCCGTTTTCGAAGATGACTGTGCCGGCCTCGATCCCAGATGATGTTTTTTCAAACCTCATCAGTCTGGGCTCGGGCCAGCTTGACTTCCTGAGGATGCTTTGCTGCAGGCTTTCCAGCTTTGAAAGATTTATTCCTAATTTATCTGCTGCTCTTGGAAGGTTCATCAGGTTCTCACAATATAATCTATGAGAGACCTCCTGGTGATCATCCCTACTAGTTCATCTTTATGATTTAGCACCGGCAAGCCCCCCCGATTCTCAGTGAGTATTATATGCTTTACTTCGGACAAGGGAGCATCGGCGCGAACGCTTTTTACATCTCTAGTCATTACATCAGATACCAGGAGATTGCTAATTCTAGCGTGCTGTTTGCTGGCAGTATCATTTAGATCTCTAAATGCCCTTAAAGCTCTGGCAATATCTCTCTCGGTAATAATTCCCACCAGTCTGCCGCAGTCAACTACAGGAATCCTTCCCACATCTCTATCCAGCATCATCCTTCGAGCGTGAACCAAGCGGTCGTTGGGATTGGCTGTGAGGGGAACACGCATGGCATCGCTGGCTTGTCCCTCGATATTCACAGCAGCTAAGACTTCTCTAGGCCGGACCCACCCTAGGATTTTTTCCCCATTCATGGCCACCAAAACAGATGTCTTCTTAAGAAGAATCATGGCATCGTTGACTTCCATTTCCGGAAGGACTTTTATTACAGCATCAAGAGTGGCTGCCGCTACATGTAGAGATGAGGCCGGCATCCCCAGGCTCTTCCTGGCGCCTAGCACTCTGGCAATCTGCCTCATGGTGATAATGCCGCCCAGCTTGCCGTTATTTGTGACCAATAGCCTGCGCAGGCCATACTTCTCCATTTGGTCATGAGCATGGCCCAAGCGTTCTGACTTATCAATAGTCACCGGAGGCGTCATTATGTCTTTGATCTGCATCTTTCACCATCTCCCAATTTCGGCCACTATCTCGTCGGTAGAGAAGAAGCCCACAATATCTCCATTCTCAATTACGGGCATTCCGCAGACGTGTTTCTCCACCATTGTCTTTGCCGCATCCACTGCCTTGGTCTCAGCACTAATGGTAATTATAGGCGAATTCATTATGTCTTCAGCAACCAGCGGCATCTCCTTTATATATCTATATTGTTTTCTGCCGGCGGCGCTGTCTTTTCTAGTCATCTTGATATTCTTAGTCTCCATTTCGTCCTTAGGCCCCATCATATTGGAGAAGGTCAGAGCAGAGCGGGTGACAATGCCAACAGGAGTTCTATTATCCTCATAGACCAGCACTCGAGCTACGCCTTGTGTATTCATCTGCTCCAGAACATGGGCAATCGTATGATGCCGGTGAACATTGACCAAATCTGTAGTCATGAGATCCCCAACTCTGGCCTTTATGTCTTGCTCAGAGAAATACCTCTGAATATCCCTCGAGGTGATCATGCCCACAATCGTTTCATCCTTCTCTACCGGCAGTCCGCTGACTTCGTTGTCCAGCATTAGCACTGCCGCTTGAGGCATGGTGGCATCTGGATAGATAGTGACTGGATTCTCAGTCATGACTAGATGGATGGGTACCATATCTATTGGACGTCTGCGCCATTCAGGAGCGGCCTGGCAGAGCCGATTCGTAATATCGTATTTGGTGACGATACCCACCAGCTTGTCGCCATCCATCACCGGAAGCCTGCCTACATCGTATTTGAACATCAAGTTTCTAGCCCTTTGAATGGGCTCGTTTCTTTCTATTACATAAACTGGAGATTTCATGTAATCTTTGACTTTCTTAATCATGGCAAGATACCTCTGTTTTCGGCCAGGGCTCGCACAAAGTCTCTGTCAGTCAGAATTCCCGCTAGCGATCCCTGTTCCATGACCGTTAGGCAGCCAATGCCATTGTCAACCATTTTCTTGGCAGCGGCTCCCATTTCAGCCGTTGGCTCTATAGTGACCATATCCCTCTTGATCAGCGACTTTATAGGCAAGGCCATTACCTCGCTAATATCCCCGGTGACCACTTTTCGGAAGGCTTCTCCGCTGCCCATATACTTCATTATATCAGACGCTGTTACAAGCCCGATTAAGACTCCGTCTTGGACCACGGGCGTCCTCCGAAATCCCTTTTGAATAATCATTCTGGTCATTTTTTCTATAGCGGTCTGAGCCGGAGCGGTGACCACATTTGAGCTCATATAAGCATTCACTTGGAGGCCGGTGTCCAGGCCTGCAACGATCGCTGTGAAATCCTCTTCGGTAACTATGCCTTTTATTCTAGTATCATCGTCAACAATTGGCAGCCCCCCCACGTTCTTTTCGTACATCAGCGATAAGGCATCATTTAGAGAAGATTTTTCTGTGGCATAGGTAAGCTTAGTGCTCATTATATCGCTTATGTCCGCATTTATGGCTGTGAAAATGTTCCCATTATACTTCTCCTTCAGAAGGTTATGCCTAAGACCCCCTCCCAGGAAGTCCACAATGTCTACGCTGGTCACAAATCCCATCAATCGGTTAGTACCGGCATCGGTTATGGGCAGCCTGGAAAATCCATAATGAGTCATGGTTTTTATGGCTCCCATAATAGTTGTAGTAGGCGGAGCTGTTACTACTTCTGATGTGGCAATGCTTAGTATTCTTCCAATGCGCTTAGTCTGCCTGGAATCAAACTGCAAAGGTCCCCTCTCCCCAGAACCCGGGGATATGGGCATTCTGTTCTCTCTCTGAGGAATTCTGGTGACATCCTTTCCCGTTCCTGGCCCTTTTTTCATCTTCCCTCACCAAGGTAACTTTTGATAAGATCGTATCTATCGACTATTCCAACCAGTTTGCCGTGGTCTAGAACGGATATCCTGCCTATATCCAGCTTAAGCATCATTTCTATAGCTGTGCGCAAGCTATCCTCCGGCTTTAAGCCGTAAATCGGAGTGCTCATCAGCTTATCCACATGAAGACGAGTGGCGTCCCTGAGTTTAGCCCCGCTCTCCTTTCCAATCCTTGCCCAACCTCTCTTAAGTATATCGAATCGGGTGATCATCCCTATTGGCTCTCCTTTATCGTTTACAACCGGGAGGCCGGTGAAGTCCGATTCCAGCATCTTGTCCCAGACCTTGGTCATAGGTTCGTCTGGAGAGGCAGTTACCACTTTAGTGATCATTATCTCTGATATGGATTTTTCTGGTACCTTGACAGGATTGATATTTCTGAAAATATCCAGGAGGCTGACCACTCCTACTAAAACGGAATTTTCAAGAGATTGAACCACTGGAAGTATGGTACTTCTTTGGGGCAGCATAAGCTTGGCAGCTTCCATCACATTTGTGTCTCCTGTTACCACGGGCACCCTCACTGTGAATCCGGACACAGTGACGTTGGATCTGGTCGATGTCACCCTCATCATATCCTGGGTGGTGACGATGCCCAAGACGCGCTTCTTGCTATCTACAACTGGCAGAGCTCTAATATGGTAGTCTCTGATCAACTGACGCGCATTGGTCAGAAAAGTGGAATCCTCGACGTAAAGAGGATCTCTGGACATAATCTCTTCTACTAACATAGTCAACTCCACCTGTCCAGCAACCAGTATAATAACTATTTGTTGCCGTCTCTGCAGCTCCAGCAGAGCAGCTCACCGTCTACGATTTCCAGAGAGTCCGAAAGCTGGCCGCATAGCTCGCAGATTCCGCGTGACACCCCGCTGGCTTCTTGAAAGTGGATGCTTTCTCTGTGCATCTCTAAAAGATCGCTCAGAACATCACTTAAACCTAAAGATGACCCGGAGACTAGATCTGTATCAGTTATTATTCCCACTAGCTTCCCATTTGAGGTCACGGGGAGCCTCTTGACTCCAGATTTGAGCATCAAAGCAGCAGCATCGCGCAAGCTGGCTTCAGAATTGACTGTTACCAGGTGCGAACTCATCACATCCCCAACCTTCGCAGTCTTAGGATCAACAGCCCTGGCGACTATCTTTTTTACCAAATCCCTTTCGGTGAGTATTCCTATTGGTCTCTCGTTTGAGGTCACAATGAGACAGCCCACATTTGCTGCGCCCATCTTTACGGCAGCGGTCAGGACATCCATATTGGAATCGGCAGTAATTACTGGACGGGTCATAACATCCCGAACTGGAATCGCGGTCTCCATGACTATACTCTCCGTGACAATATGCCATTCATAACAGCTTGTACAGATATAAAGATAATGTGGCACAGTATCTTTATTGATGCATGTGTTATTATATTAATGTTTATTCAGATATATGCTTGATAATGTGCTCTATTTCGGCCAAGATCAGCTCCATCCCTAATCTGGCCGCGCCTGGCGAACCCGGAAGGCAAAATATTGGCCGGCCCTGATGAACTCCTGCACACGCCCTGGTGAGAATGGCTCGGGTGCCCACCTCATCCAGGCTTCGCAGCCTGAATATCTCTCCAAATCCTGGAATTTTCTTTTCGAATAACGGCTCCACAGCTTCCAGGGTTAGATCCTGATGAGTAAGGCCAGTTCCCCCGCAGATGACAATTGCATCGGCCCTGCTGCTCAAGATCGCTTTTCGGATAGGTTCGATGCCGTCTGGCAGGAGGCAGTAGGTTGAGTCGTATCCGGAAGCCTTGATCTTCTCTAGGATGATTTGGCCGGATGTGTCTTTAGCGTCATCCGGATTAGAGATCCAACCATATGTCTTGAACCTCGAGGTGCTGGCAATTATGACATCGATTATCATGTTACATCCCTCCTCGATATTCTCCGCATCCAGGGCAAGATAAGATTTTTCAGCTATAACAGTCTATTTGGTCGGAGGTTTGATACGATGCCGCTCTTAGCAGTCGATGTTGGAGCTGGAACTCAAGATATCCTCCTTTATAGAGAAGATATCTCCCTAGAGGGATCGGCCAAGATAATCCTGCCTAGTCCCACGGTTATAGTGGCCAAAAGGATATATGAGGCTTTGGCCCAGGGCAAGGACGTGTTCCTTGAAGGTCCCACCATGGGAGGCGGTCCGCTGACGGAAGCCGTGATAAGACACCTGGGCGCTGGACTGAAAGTTTACGCCACTCCTTCGGCCGCAGCCACTATAAACGACAACCTAGGACGGGTGGCCCAAATGGGTGTAACCATTCAAGCGGAGATGCCGCCGGGCGCACAGAGAATTTTCACAGGGGATCTCGATATTCCTGCGCTAAAAGCTGCTTTTGGGCTTTTCGGCCTGGATCTTCCCACCCACATCGCTGTGGCTGTCCAAGATCATGGATTCTCCCCGAATCGATCAAACCGAATAGTCAGGTTTGAGCACATGGCCGCAGCTATTCGAGGCGGAGGCAGAATAGAGGAATTTGCATTTAGGGAGCCTCCTATTGCCATGACAAGAATGCGAGCAGTAAAGGATTATGTGGCACAAATAGGACATATTCCGCTACTGATGGACACCGGGCCGGCCGCCATTTTTGGCGCTGCCACAGATCCGCATTTCATTGAGCCGGGACTGATAATGAACTTTGGCAATGGACACACAGTGGCGGCTATTGTCTCCCAAGGAAGAATCACTGCGCTCTTCGAGCATCATACAAATCTACTTTCTTTGCAGAAGGTCCAGCACTTTGCAGCAGAGCTATGCCAGGGGACCCTGAAGAATTCTCAAGTCTTTGAAGATGGTGGCCATGGTGCTTTTATAGAATCCGTACCAGACCAAGTGAGATCGACTCTGGTAACCGGACCGCGAAGGCAAGATTTTCTCCAGTCTGGTGCACTGGAAGGGGCGGTGGCGGCTGCACCAGGAGGCGATATGATGATTACTGGCTGTATTGGGCTGCTTGAGGCTTGGTCTAGGATGGCAAAGTAATGGAGATTGGAAGAGGTGCGGAGGCAGTTATAACCTTGGAAAACGGAGCGGTCAGAAAATGCAGGCTCCCCAAGAGCTACCGACTGCCGGAGCTGGACGAGCAGATAAGGCAGGAGCGGACCATGAGGGAAGCTCGCATCACCTCAGAAGCTCGCAGGTGTGGTGTGCCTACTCCCATAATCAAGGATGTCCTGAAGTTCGACCTCAAGATGGAGCATGTGCAAGGCCAAAAGCTAAAAGATGTAATAACTCCTGTCTTATCGCAGACTGTTGGGGAGATGGTCGGCAAATTGCACCAAGCGGGCATTATCCATGGCGACCTGACCACTTCAAACATGATCCTTAAGGATAGGCGAATTTACTTGATTGACTTTGGGCTGGCCTTTCACGAGCTTTCTGTGGAAGCCCAGGGTGTAGATGTCCATGTCTATTTCCAGACGCTGGAATCGACACACGATCGGCCAGAGGAACTGATTGAAGCCTTCAAGGTGGGGTACATTCAGAAATATAAAGGAGCAATAGCAGTTCTAGAAAGGGTCAAGGAGATAAAGGCTCGCGGCAGATACCTGTGATCGTTTCTATAGTGGCCTAAATTTTATCGCCCATAAATTATTGCAAACTTTCATAGCCAATCAAATCACTACCTTTATTTAGGAAATTGACATTAGTTCAAATTTAGTTCCAAGGTGGTGACACGCTAATGGCAGAAGATGATGTTGTATTCGTTGGCAACAAACCAGTGATGAACTATGTACTGGCAGTGGTAACTCAATTCAACAGCGGAGCAAAGGACGTCAAGATAATGGCCAGGGGCCGGGCAATCTCTCGGGCGGTGGATGTGGCAGAGGTCTCCAGATCCAGGTTTCTGCCCGATGTGACGGTGAAGGGCATTCAGATCTCCACCGAGGTTTTGAACACTGATCGCGGAGAGACCAACGTTTCCGCTATAGAGATTACACTAGGAAAGCAGATCTGAAGCAATAGTTGGATTTTGGCATGGCAGGCTGGCCTTGACCACCGGAATTGGGATAATATCGTCCGGGCGCGGCGAGAATCTCAGATACATCATAGAGGCCACCCGTTCGGGATACCTGCCAGCGGAAGTCAGAATTGTGGTGGCAGATCAAAGGGATGCCGGAGCCCTCCGGATAGCAGGAGAGTATGGTGTAGAGGCTCTTTTTGTCGATCCCGCGGGACTCTCCCGCCAGGATTACGACAAAGTCCTTCTGGAACATCTGGCGCGTAAGGGTGTGGACCTTGTGGTGCTGACCGGTTTTATGAGGATTTTATCCAAGCCGTTTGTGGAGCATTACCGGCACAGGATACTGAATATCCATCCTGCCCTTCTCCCGTCATTTCGCGGTATGAACGCCTTCCAGCAGGCGCTGGATTATGGAGTAAAGTGGACTGGGACTACTATTCACCTAGTGGATGAGGATGTCGATCACGGCCCTATAATTTGCCAGGAGCCAGTGCCTGTAAAGGACGATGATACCTACCAGAGCCTCAAGGCCAGGGTGCAAAAAGCGGAGTACGAAGCCTATCCCAAGGCCATAAAGATGTTTATCGAGGGAAGGCCAAAGGTGGTGGGCAGGAAGGTCGTGTTTGAAGGGGAGATAAAGGATGTTTAAGGCGGGAAGGGAGGGATAATTCTGGAGAGACTGTGGGCACCCTGGAGGATCGAATATATTTTGAGCCGCAAGCCGCCAGGCTGCATATTCTGCGACAAGCCTGCGGAGAACAAGGATGATGAGAACCTGATCCTTCACCGGGGAAAATACAATTTCATCATAATGAACGCGTATCCTTACAATAACGGCCACATGATGGTGGTTCCCTACAGGCACACGGCCACCTTGAGCGGCTGGTCCCCGGAAGAGCAGGCTGAGCTGCTCCAGCTGGCCGACCTGGCTGTGGAGCTGCTAAAAAAGACCATGAGGCCGGACGGCTTCAACCTAGGGATCAACATGGGCCTGGTGGCTGGAGCGGGAGTGGCGGATCACATCCACCTGCACGTGGTGCCCCGATGGAACGGAGACACCAACTTCATGCCTGTGATATCTGATACTAGGGTGATATCTGAAGCCTGGAGAGCGACTTACGAGAAGCTTAAAGAGGCGCTGGGCGAGCTACCTAACCTCCCGGACTAATTAGAGGCATAAACTGATCAATCTCACTTTTTGAGCCCTTATTTTGAGAAATAACCCTGATTAACGCTGCATGCCGAAAGGTTTATATAT
>JADDYB010000613.1_pt1 | contig 11356 bp, 15 predicted proteins | sample 8641941 | NCBI WGS metagenome assembly JADDYB01 (sample SAMN16275377, study PRJNA637457) | freshwater sediment metagenome | isolation source: Lake Kineret sediment | place: Israel: Lake Kineret | collected 2013 | reverse complement strand
GGCCGGTGAGCATAGGCCAGAATAAAACGAGATTGAAAAGGACCAGTAGAATAATCATCATTTGAGTTATAGTATAACCATAATCATGAATACCGAACCCCTCTTCTGGTCTATTATAGTGCCCGTCTATAACGAGACCAAGCGCGTCCATAATTTGAATAAAATCTTCAGGTACTTGGGGAATCTAAAAGAACCCTGGGAGCTTATCGTTGTCAACGACGGCAGTCGAGACGACACCCTTCAAAAACTTGATTTGTTCAAAAGAAAATCCAATTTTAAATTGATTAGCTACCGGACCAACCGCGGTAAAGGCTTTGCCGTCAAAACCGGAATGTTGGCCGCCTCGGGCAAGTTCAGACTTTTCTGCGATATCGACCTCTCGACGCCCATCGACGAGATGCGGAAAATTAAAAAAACTCTTACCAAGACGGATGTGGCTATTGGTACCAGAAAACTCAAAGGGGCCAAAATCATTCTTCACCAGTCTTTATTAAGAGAGTCTTTAGGCAGGGTTTTTACCTGGTTATCCCAGCTGATTTTAAATACCTGGGTTTCGGATTTTACCTGCGGGTTTAAATGCTTTTCGAGAAGGGCGAGTGAAAAAATTTTCAAAAAAACCAGAATTTTCCGTTGGGGGTTCGATTCGGAAGTGCTTTTTTTGGCCAAAAAGTACGGGCTGACGATTAAGGAAGTCCCGGTTGTTTGGAAAAACGACCCCCAAACAAAGGTTCGTTTCCCCCGCGACCTGGTCAATTCCCTTGCCGAGCTTATCCTGATCCGTTACTATGAATTAAAGGGCTTCTACTAATAGCTTAATCGCAACTTTTGCCGTAATCTTCTTTTTTCGCTCCGCAGTGGGGACAGGTTGTTGTTCCTCGCCCGGAAGGGATCGGCCGGCCGCAGCGGGGACAATCAAAATAGCCCTCGCTTAAATTTAGAGAATCTGAGCACATCAGGGCAAAAGCGGGTCCCCTTCGGGAACAGGATAGCCGGAATTGCCCCATGGGAGCGGAAAGTCCGTTGGCGATAGCGGACTTGAGCTTTTCTTTGAAAGCAAAATCCTGCTCGTCCCTAATTAGTTGAGCGATGTTTGAAGCGTAAGGCTCAAGAATGTCGGCAACCCCGACTTCCGGTCCGAGAAAAATAGGAGTGTCCCGCAAGTTTCCTTTCGTAAAACCTATCTTTTCGGCAAAAGATAAACAATCTTGTTCGTTCCAGTCAAAACGAACCGATCGATTACGCAGGCGTTTTCCGGAAGGGGGAGAATAAATAATCTCCGAAAATATTATTTTACTTGCATCATAATCATCCTTGGCGGAGGAACCCGGGCTTATCCAAACAGCGGTTCCTTCGCGGTTTTTGGTAAACCAAGATTCGATGGCTTTAAAAGCACGATATTCCGCTTCCTCAATCGCATCCTTTCTTGTGATTTCGTCTTCCACGAAGGTTCGGGTTACTGGAGAAAATAATTTTCCGTTTAAGAAATGGTAGCAATAGGGATCAGGAAGGTTATTAGATTCCAAAGAAACGGAAGCTTCAAATTCGACTTTTTCGGGGTAATAAGTTTCTTTAAACATTTCTTCTGCTCGGAATTGTAGAGATTGCTAGTTTTCTGGCTTTACAGTTGCGGCACAGCCCCTGAAGTTCGCAGGGTTCCTTAAACACAACCTCTTGGGGTTAAATTAAATTTTATTTGCCTTCTCGTCAAGTGTTAAAATGAATCGTGGCCAACAACGTTAAAGGACAGGCTTCACTTTTAAGGGATGCAGTTTTTTCTGCGGACGACGGCATTATTACGACTTTTGCCATTGTCGCCAGCTCAACGGCCGCAGGTTTTTCCTCTAGCGTGGTTTTGGTCTTGGGCTTTGCCAATGTCTTGGCCGCCGGATTTTCCATGGCCGCCGGAATATATGTTGGTGTCAAAAGCGAGAAGGAATTCGAAAAAGAGAGGGGAATTAGCCATTGGAAATCCGATTCGCCCTTAAAAAACGCTTTGGTTGCCTATATCTCTTTTGCCCTCGGCGGGATTTTACCGCTTGCCCCCTACCTTTTTACTCCCCGGCCAAGTTTTTATATACCTACCCTTATTGTCGCCGCGTCGATGTTTTTTGTCGGAGCGGCCAAAAGCTACTATACGAAGAAAAATTGGCTCTTGAGCGGCCTTGAGGTCCTTGGCATTGGTTTAGTGGTCATGGCAATTGCCTATATTTCCGGCTACTTAATCGACAAATTTGTAATTTAAGGGGGTGAGAGGGATGAAGAAACAATTAAGGATGCTTTCGAAAGTATTGATGTTGGGCTCTTTGGCCGCAATAATTCTGGCTGGTTACGGTTATTTGGTGCAGGATGTTTGGTTAGCCTCAACCCAGTGGCTTTTGGTTTCTGCGGTTATGGCTTTGTTTGGAGTCTACGCCAAACTGGAATCATAATCTTGCGGAAAATTTGCGGTTAATATGCGGGAATTAGTCTCTATAATGATTTGATAACAAGAAGGTCGATAAGACAATGAAGAAAGCAATCTTTATTCTGGCGGGAGTTTTTCTGGCTTTTGTTGCCGGGGTCTTTCTTTTTATGCGCAAACCCCAAACAAGTACCCAAACAACGGTTAATCCGACTCCTTCACCTACCCCGACAGATGCAAGTCAATCGGCGGAGAAGGTCAGGGAAATTCTGGTTGTTGGCAACGAATATTTCTTTTCCCCAAGCTCTATCAACCTTGCGGTTGGGAAGAAGGTTGTTCTGACATTCAGAAATATGGGCCGGATGCCGCACAACCTGGCTGCGGATGAGCTGGGGATAAAAACAAAAACTATTTCCGGCGGTGAAAGCGACACGGTCGAATTTACTCCCAGCCAAATCGGAACCTTCTCTTTTTATTGTTCTCTTTCGAATCATCGAAGTTTGGGGATGGAAGGAAGTTTGGAGGTGAAGTAATCTGCAAATAGTTATTTATTCAACCACAACTTGTCCTTATTGCAAAATGCTCAAAGATTATCTTTCGGAGAAATCTATCGCCTTTACCGAGAAGATGGTCGATACCGACGATGCGGCAAGGCAGGAAATGATGGCCGTTTCCGGCGGATTTTTGGGTGTTCCCTATACGGTTGTTACCAAGGACGGAAACAAAGAAGGAGTCATCGGTTTTGACAAAGGGAAGTTGGATTCGATATTGGGACTTTCCGCATGATTTTCGTAAATTTTAAGGCTTATAAAGAGGGGAGCGGTCAGGGAGCTCTCGCGCTCACGCGCGTCCTCGAGGAAGTGGCGCACGCAACCCAGATAAAGATAATCCCGGTTGTCCAGATTATTGATGCCGAGGCGGTTGTTGCCGCCACTCGGCTTGAAGTCTGGATCCAACACATCGACCCGGTCTCCTACGGTCCTTATACTGGCTGGACTCTTCCCGAGGAGGCCGTGAGGATTGGCGTTCGGGGAGTATTTTTGAACCATTCGGAACATAAATTCGCCAATTTGGAGGATTTGGCCAAAGCGGTTGCACGCTGTCTGGAGGTTGACCTGAAGACCCTGGTTTTTGCCTCGGATTTGGAGGAGCTGAAGCGGGTTCTCACCCTTAAGCCCACTTATGTTGCCTATGAGCCGCCGGAGCTTATCGGTTCCACCACCACTTCGGTTGCCTCTGCCCAGCCAGAGATTATTGCCAAAGCCTCGGTTCTTACCAAAGAAGCGGGAGTTCCTCTGATTGTCGGGGCGGGTATAAATTCCAAAAACGACGTCAAAAAAAGTCTGGAATTGGGGGCCGTGGGGGTGGCAGTGGCCACGGATGTGGTCAAGGCCGAAGAGCCGAGAAAGGAGATACTCGATTTAACCGAAGGATTTACGTTTCAATAAGATGAAGATTTATCTCGGGGCAGACCATAAAGGGTATGGGCTAAAGGAAAAAATTTCCAAATGGCTTTTTGATTGGGGTTATTCCTTTGAGGATTTGGGGGCCCAAAGCCTTGATCCCAAGGACGACTATACCGTTTATGCGGAAAAGGTTGCCTCTCTGGTGGGGAAGGAGCAGGGCTCAAGAGGAATTCTGCTTTGCGGCAGCGGAGTGGGCGTGGATGCTACGGCAAACAAATTCGACGGTGTGAGGGCCTCTTTGGGCAAATCCCGCAACCAGATAAAAGCAGGCAGAAACGACGACGACATGAATATCCTTGTTTTGGCCGCGGATTACACGAAGGACGAGGAGGCAAAAGAGATGCTTAAGGCTTTTTTGGAAACGAAATTTGCGGGAAAGCAAAGATATCTTAAAAGGCTTGAGGATATCGCCAAAATCGAAGCCAACAACTAAATGACTCTTCCATCTGTCCAAGACCTTGAGGTAAAAGGAAAGCGCGTTTTGGTTCGCGCTGACCTGGATGTTCCCGAAAAAGAAAACTTCAGGCTCGAGGCCCTCACCCCCACCTTAAAACTGCTTTCCGAAAAGGGCGCCCGGATTATCCTCATGGGCCACCAAGGTCGCCCCGAAGGCAAGGTCGTGGAAGAGCTAGAACTGGCGCCCGTTGAGGCGAGGTTAAGGAAAATCGTTGGGTCTCTTGAGTTTAGCGTTTTGGAAAATTTACGCTTCGACCCGGGGGAAGAGGGAAACGACGGGGGCTTTGCCAAAACCCTTTCCCAAAAAGGAGATTTATACGTCAACGAAGCCTTTGCCGTAAGCCACAGAGCCCACGCCTCAATTGTCGGCTTACCCAAGCTTCTGCCCCACGCCGCCGGTTTGAGATTTGTCTCCGAGGTTAAGAATTTGAGTAAGGTTTTGGAAAACCCCAAAAAGCCGGTTGTGGCCATCGTCAGCGGAATTAAAAAGGATAAGGTGGAGATATCGAGGCTTCTGGCCAAAAAGGTAGATAAAGTCTTGGTCGGGGGCAGACTCCCCGAATATTTCGGAGACAACACGAATTCGATAAGGATGCAAGACTCGGGGAACCTGATTATCGCCAACCTGATTATGGATAAAGAGGACATTACCCTAAATTCCATCGACAGGTTTAAGAGTGAGATAGAAAAAGCGGGAACAATTGTCTTGGCGGGTGTTTTGGGAAAATACGAGGACGAAGGGCATTTCCAGGGCACAAAAGAGATTTTCCAAGCGGTTGCCTCCGCGAACGCTTTTAAGGTCGCCGGCGGAGGAGATACCCAGACGGTCCTCTCCCTGTTGGGCCTGATGGATAAATTCGATTGGGTCTCGGTTGGCGGTGGAGCAATGCTTGAATATCTAGCCAAGGGAACTTTACCGGGGATAGAGGCGCTGTTAGAATGAATTGATATATGCTCAAGGTCGGAATAAACGGGTTTGGTCGCATTGGCAGAATTGCCTTCAGGATAGGCATCTTGAAACATTCTGCGGATATTGAATTTGCGGCGATAAATACTTCGGGCTCGATGGATGCTTCCGGCTGGGCCCACATCGTCAATTACGACACGATGTATCGGAAGTTTGAGAAGGAGGTTAAGGCGGAGGAGCTTAAAAAGGCGGAAGAGGCAACGGATGAAGATCCTCAAATCGGGTTTCTTTTGGTTGACGGCCAAAAAATCCCGCTTCTGGCCCAGAAAGACCCGGCCAAGATTCCCTGGGGGAAGTACGGGGTGGATGTGGTTATCGAATCAACCGGTAAATTTACAACCGAGGAGGATGCCAAAAAACACTCCGTGGGCGGAGCTAAGGTGGTGGTTATCTCGGCGCCGGTTAAGGGGGGAAATGTCGGCACCTATATTATCGGGGTTAATGATTTTAAAGGGGAGACCGATGTCCTTTCCAACTCCTCCTGTACCACAAACTGCGTTGCCCCGGTGGCTGCGGTAATTCAGAGCAAGTTTGGGGTCGAGAAGGCCGCCATCACCACCATCCACGGCTATACGGACGACCAGAACCTTCAGGATAATTCCCACAAAGACTTAAGACGCGCCCGGGCGGCAGCGGAGAATATCATTCCCACCACAACCGGAGCGGCCATTTCGACAACGGAAACCATTCCCGAGCTTAAAGGGCTATTCGACGGCAGGGCCTTAAGGGTACCCGTTGCTACCGGCTCGATTACCGACTTTTGCTTTGTTCTCAAAAGGGAGGTAACCATTGAGGAGATTAATCAGGCTTTTATTGAGGCCAGCGAAAACCCTCTTTATAAGGGAATACTCGGGGTCAGCGATGAGCCTTTGGTTTCCTCGGACATTATCGGCCGGAGCGAGTCGGCGATTGTGGACTTATCCTTAACCCAGGTCATTGCAGGCAATCTGGTTAAGGTTTTTGCCTGGTATGACAACGAGTGGGGCTATGCCCATAGACTGGTCGAGCAGGTCATCCGCGTCGGTAAAACCTTAGGCTCAAGGGTTGCCCCAACCGATTCCCTGACGCTGTCTTTTTCGCCCAACAAATAGAGGAGGTTTAAAAGGAGACTTTAAGAAAGTTTGCAGACAAATGGTCGAAATAATCCCGGCAATTCTGACAGCCGACATCCGCGAGGTGGAAGAAAAACTGAAAAGGTCGGAGGGGATTGTCAGGCGGGTTCAGATAGACATCATTGACGGGGTATTTGCCCAAAACAGAACCATCGAGCCGTCTGCCCTGGAGGCAATCGAGACAGACCTTTCTTTGGACTTTCACCTCATGACCAAAGAGCCTGTCGATTGGGTTGAAAAGGCTGCCCGGGGCGGGGCGGACAGGATAATCGGACAAGTCGAAATGATGGGGAGTCAGGTTGAGTTTGTCGGCAAGGTTTCGGAAATCGGGCTATCGGTTGGGCTGGCCATTGACCTTAATACAGAAATCGAAACTTTAGACCCGGTTGTTTTGACAAACCTGGATGTTGTCTTGGTAATGGCTGTCAAAGCCGGCTGGGGAGGCCAAAAATTTGACCGGAGCGTCCTTGATAAGGTAAAAAGACTGGACGAGATAAGGGTTCATGACAAATCTCCTTTTAGGTTGTGTGTCGACGGAGGAGAGACCCTGGAAACTATCGAGGCTACCCACTTTGCCGGGGCAGATGAGGTGGCCATAGGCCAAAGGATATTTGCAGGAGACCTGGCCAAAAACATCGAGGCGTTTAATCAAGCCGCGCACAAAAATGGATAATGACTTTTCAAAAAGGAAAATCAAGCAGATTGCCTACTTCGGCTTTGCCGATGCGGCCCCTAACGACCCTTTGTATAAAGAGGCCTATGAGCTATCGAAGTTTTTAACCTCCAAGGGCTTTGTGGCCATCAATGGGGGAGGACCGGGAACAATGCGGGCCGTCTCCGAAGGGGCAAAGGTTGCCAAGGGAACGGCGATAGGAGTGACTTTCTACCCCAAAGACATTTCCAACTTTGAGGGCCGGGACCCCAATAACCTTTTCGATATCGAGATTAAAACCAAGAACTATTTGGAAAGGACGCTTAAGCTCTTGGATCTTGGAGATGCTTATGTTGTTTTCAGGGGGGGTACCGGAACCATCTCCGAATTCGGTATGGGTTGGGGACTTGCCAGGCTTTATTTCGGCCATCACAAGCCCCTTATTCTTTATGGAGAATTTTGGAACAACATTATTGATACTTTCGTAAAAAACATGAGGATCAGACCCGAGGAACTTAAAGTCTATAAAGTGGTCAACTCTCCCGAAGAAGCCTTGAGAGCCTTAAACGCATTTGAAGACATCTTGAAAGAAAGAAACAACGCTCACAAAGAGGAAAAAGCCTTCCAGACCTAAAAATGCAGAACCTGTCCATCGAAGAGCTTCAGAAAAAGGCCAATGAGATACGCAAGGACATAATTAAAATGCTTGTATCTGCTGGCTCGGGTCATTCTGCTGGTCCGCTGGGTATGGCCGATGTTTTTACGGCGCTTTATTTTGCCATCCTTAACCACGACCCCAAGAAGCCCGATTGGCCGGAAAGAGACAGGCTGATTCTCTCAAACGGCCATATTTGTCCTGCCCGCTATGCTGCCATGGCCCATGCGGGCTACTTCCCCATATCCGAGCTTAAAACCTTAAGAAAACTCGGGACCAGGCTCCAGGGACACCCCGAAAGATTAAGACTTCCCGGGATTGAGACTACTTCGGGGCCGTTGGGAAGCGGTCTGGCCCAAGCGGCAGGATATGCCTATGCCGCCAGAATGGACGGAGCTCGCTTCAGGGTTTACTGCGTAACAAGCGACGGCGAACACCAGGAAGGGAATCATTGGGAAGCGGTGGCCTTCGCGGGAAAATACAATCTTTCTAATTTAACTTCGATTGTTGACCGAAATAATATCCAAATCGACGGATTTACGGAGGATGTCATGCCTTTGGAGCCCTTGGTAGAAAAATATAAAGCCTTCAATTGGCACGTCATCGAGGTCGATGGGCACAACTTTGAGGAAATCATCGATGCGGTTAAGAAAGCCCGGGCGGTTTATGAAAACCCGACGGTCATCATTGCCCACACAATTCCCGGCAAGGGGGTTACCTTTATGGAAAATAAATTCGAATGGCACGGTAAAGCCCCAAACGCCGAAGAGGCAAAAATCGCGCTTGAAGAACTCCGTGCCGGATTGAAAAAGTAAAAAATGGGAAAATTGATATTGGGAGTCATTTTGGGAGCCATAGCGTTCTTGGCATTTATTATTTTGAGTAAATCCAAGCCCGAAATCACCGACTGCCGAGCTCTCGGCGAGCTCGAGTGTAAGACCAATTCATCTTGTGAACCCTCTTATGAGTATGGCATCTCCTGCGGAGAGGGGGGCTGTCAAGAGGGCCAGAAATTTAAAGAATGTAGATAAAAATGTTAAACCAAAAAGCCAAACTTTCCCGCCATCTGTTTGAGAAAGAGATTGAACGCATTCCCACCCGCCAGGGATATGGGGAAGGGTTGGTGATGGCCGGGGAAAAAGATGAGCAGGTCGTCGTCCTTTGCGCGGATTTAACCGAATCGACACGCTCCATTCTTTTTAAGGAGCGCTTTCCCGAAAGGTTTATTGAAGTGGGGGTCGCCGAGCAGGCCATGGTCACCATTGCCGCGGGAATGGCCAACTACGGAAAAATTCCGTTTACCTCTTCATATGCCATTTTCTCTCCAGGCAGAAACTGGGAACAGATAAGGACAACCATTGCCCTAAATGATGTTCCCGTCAAGATTGCCGGGAGCCATGCCGGAATCTCGGTCGGAGCCGATGGGGCCACCCACCAAATGCTTGAGGATATTGCCCTGATGCGGGTGATGCCCAACATGATTGTTATCGCCCCGGCGGACTCAATTGAGGCCAGAAAAGCAACGCTTGAGGCAGCCAAAAACGGAAAACCCACTTACCTCCGTTTTGCCAGAGAAAAAACCCCTGTTTTTACAACCGATAAAACTCCGTTTAAGACAGGCAGAGCCGAAGTTTTATGGCAAGCAAAAGACCCCCAGGTGGCCATTATTGCCTGCGGGCCTTTGGTCTACGAAGCCCTTTTGGCCGCCCGTGAGCTGGAGAAGAAAGGGGTGGAAGTCTTGGTAATCAATTCCCATACGATAAAGCCCTTGGACGAAAAAGAAATAGTGAGAGCCGCAAAAATCACCGGAGCGGTGGTAACCGTCGAAGAGCATCAAGTAAAAGGAGGACTGGGAGGAGCCGTTGCCGAAGTTCTTTCCAGAAATTACCCCGTACCCATTGAATTTGTGGGAATGCCGGACTCCTTCGGGGAATCGGGCGCGCCCGATGAGCTTCTTGAGAAATACGAAATGAAGGCCAAAAATATCCTCGAGGCAGCTATAAAAGTAGTAGCAAGAAAACTGCAAGGGCAATAAGGCTCACAATCTTGCCGGTTTTTATTGGCGCCGTATCTTCAAATTGAGCTGATATTTGATGTGTTCCCTTTGACAATGTTGTTGTCATTCTTCCGAAATTATCCCTTGAGTAATCTTTCTTCTGGCCGTCTAGAAAGAGGACCATCCCCGGGTAGCCGAAGTGATTAACCGATACCCGAGTTTCCTTGGCAAGGTTCGCCTCAAAGGAGAGTCCTTGAGTATTTCTTTCAAGATTTTCTACAGGAATATTTTCGGGTTCCAGGGGAGAACTTAATTTTTCCTTGAAGATGGCTGGGTTAACCCAGGGTGGCAAGTATTCGTTCATTGAGCTGGTGGTAAATTCCGCATCGACATAATCCTTGACTGAGAGGTTTGTATAAAGGTTGACTCGGGTATGGTTCCTGTTGGTGTAGAGAGCCACCAGGGTCAAGAGAATGAATAAAACGACCCTGAGAGTTTTGTTTAGCTTGCTAATTACATATCCGGCTAAAAGAGAGGCCGTAAAAACTGCCGGCAGCATGAATCTGAAGGGAAAATCAACCTCAATTATCCTGGCAATGAGTTTCCAGGCGGGAAGAGATACGTCAAGCATCATCAATATCGAAACAGCAAAACCTAAAAGCAAAGAAACGGGAATATATTTATCGGACTTTTTAATCTTTGAAAAAAACAGAAAGGGAAAAGACAGCCCCACGGCTATCCATTGGGCAATCCCCACCTGGAAGGAGAGTTCCCCTTCCTTGGCGCTGCTGGTAATTGGGCCGTAGCCCCATTTTGAATAGATAAGCTGGGACAAGTTCACAAAGTGTCTCTGGAAATAGTTGCCAAAACCCAAAACACCCTGCCTGGAGTAGTAGAAGGCCGGCAGAAGATAAAAGGAGGAGATACCGACTCCTAAGAAGATTCCTTTGAGTGAATTTAAAAGGAATCCCCTTTTGTTTTTAGCTTCAGAAAAGATGGCCAAAGCAAAAAAGGCTGTTGCCGGAATGGTTGCGATTACGCTTGAAAAATGGGAAAGAATTATTCCCGCCGTTCCTGCCGCAACTGACCCAATTGCCAATTTTTTTCTCTTTTCGTCGGATGCAAAAGATATTCCCAAAAAAAGGACAGGGATGAAGGTGTAGACAAAGGCTACCCCCATCTGGGCTGAGACAAGAACCGTGAGGAATCTATAAGGGGCCCAAAGATAGAGAATACTCGAGAGAGTCCCCGCCCAGGTGCTCTTAAATATCCTTTTGGAGAGAAAGTACATGGCTATCCCGGAGAGGGTGTAGCTTAAAAAGAAAAGAATTTTGATCGTTGTCGGAATATCAAAACCTACTCTTAAGATGGGAAGAGCCAAAAGCCAGGGAAAGTGGTAGGAAAAGACAAAAAGGGGATAGCCCAATCCTCCCGCCAGGGTGGCTATCCAATAAGGAGGGAAAGCTCCGTCGCCGACTGCCTTCTGGTAGTGGTAGAGCCTGGCCACCTGATGCCAGATATCATGGGCCGTAAAGAGTCCAGGATGAAACAAGGCTTTTAAGCCGAAAAGCGAAAAAGCAAGAACGATAATTAAAGGGAGTAGATGTTTCCTCACTGGCAATATTATACCCAAAAATGATAAATTGATTTT
>JADDYB010000612.1_pt1 | contig 11359 bp, 7 predicted proteins | sample 8641941 | NCBI WGS metagenome assembly JADDYB01 (sample SAMN16275377, study PRJNA637457) | freshwater sediment metagenome | isolation source: Lake Kineret sediment | place: Israel: Lake Kineret | collected 2013 | reverse complement strand
TTTCTAATTTAGAGTTTTTGTTTTTACCACCGTATTCACCTAATTTAAATCCGTCAGAAAATCTCTGGAAATTATTAAGAAAAAAATACAGGTAGGAATGAAAACCGAAGATTGGATCGCAGCTGTTTTGGCAACTCTATACGGACAGGACCAGAATCGCTCTTAGTTTCAACATCTAAAAGGTGCCAGTTGGCAGAATTATTGAGGTGCAACCTTAAAACTACCAGGGGTTATCACTGATTAATAATGGGTAGTTATAATGCTACGGATAATGTTGACAAAATTAAAAAACCACTTAAAATGGAGTCGTATCCTCGCCGAGCCCTCGACTTACTTAGATGAAACCGAAACGAAGGGATAAAAAGCTGGGAGCAAAATAATTTCAAAGGAGGTAAAAATGATTAGAACACCAGAGCAGTATGTAGACAGCCTGCAGGATGGTCGGGTGGTATACCAAGATGGGCAAAAAATTGATGACATTACGGCATACGCACCCTATAGAACACCCATAAATCGAGCAGCTTCTGAATTTTATCTTGCGAACCTACCTAAATATCGGTCCTTGTTTAATACCACTGAAGGGGGTGAAGAAATCGCCTTCGTTTACAAAATACCTAAAACAGGCGAAGACCTGCAACGACGGCGGACCATAATTCAAACGTTAATGCATTCAGGAGCTGCTGCTACAAGGCTCACCGGTATCGACGGTTTAAATGGAGTTGCCTGGGCAACCGGTAAAATGGATGTAGCTATAGGTACGAACTACCGTCAGCGAGTTGAACAGTTCCGAAAATTATGTCAAAAAACTGATCCTTCCCTCTGTGCAGCAGTAAGCGATCCTAAAGGCAATCGAAAACTCCATGCCGATGACCCTAGCCAAAAACACAAGGATTTTTATTTAAGGATTGTTGATCGAACCAAAAAGGGGATTGTAATCAATGGCTGTAAGCTGCACATAAGTGAGTCTATCCTTGCGAACTGGTTGATCTTATTGCCATCTCGCAATCATGAAGAAAGTGAAAAGGACTATGCTGTTGCTTGTGCTGTGCCCTGCAACGATAAGGGAGTTAAATTTATTGCCACCGATTCACAACTGGCCTCGGGAGGTGGACACCCCATGATAATCTTCGACAATGTGTTTGTTCCCAATGAAAGAGTATTCATGACTGGTGAATGGCAGTTCAGCAGATTGATGGCTACATCCTTTGCGCGCTACCATCGTCTTACTGCAGCTACTTACAAGTACGTACAGCTTCAAATTGTGGCCGGTTTAGCAATGCTGATGGCTGAGTATAACGGTCTGACGCATGCAACCCGCATCAGAGATATGCTCGGTTGGCTTGCCATGTACGCCGATATAACCGAGGCTCTAGGAAAAGCAGCAGCATTAGATGCCAGGGTAGATCCCGAGACCGGGCTGGCAGCACCTAATGAAGTATATTCTAACTGTGCCAAACTCTGGTTCGCTGACAACTGGCATCAAGCAATGAAATATCTGCAGGATATCACTGGTGGCATTGCCGCAACTATGCCTTCAATGAAAGATTGGCAAAATCCAGAAACACGCCCTTATATTGAGAAATATTTAGCTGGCGATGCCGGATATCCGACGGAGGAAAGACTGCGGGCTTTACAAATGGTCAGAGGAATGGGGTCAACTTTTATGGGGGTCCTGGCTATTCATGCCGAAGGTTCGTTGGCTGCTCAACGGATGACCGTGTTTCTCCAGGCTGATTGGGAACGGTCCAAGGCAGCTGCAAAGCACGCGATGGGAATGCCTACAGAGCACCCGGAATTCAAAGAGCTACCTATAGAACCACCTTGGAAAATACGAGAATCAAAAGCTAAAAAATAAATTAGTGGATTCACGATTTTACGGCCTGTGATGTGATAAGAGTTGCCCGAGAGGCTTCCCGGCTATAGCATTGTCCAGTATCTCTGGTGATCTTCTCTATTGAAGCATAACTTCAGCAGAAACTTGGGCAAATAACAGTTGATAAGAAGAGCGAGCTCCAACATTTGGAGCTCGCTCCTGAATATCGCTATTCAGTTCTTAGATCACCCCTACTCTTCCACTTCAGCTTTCGGCTTTACTGCCGTTGCCCCATTTTCAAGGAGCCTTGCTTAACAGACGAAGAGCTCGGGGCTTCCAATTGCTCTCCAGTAACGCACCTCACGCTGCCGGAGAGCTCCGCTTGGGAAACATCCATCGGCATAACCAAGCCTCTCTTCGTGTCATGCCCTACCTCCTTGCTAGGCGCCGACCGTCTTTACCCAGCAAAGATATCTTAGCATAATACAGAGAGCTATGTCAAGAAATAGTATCTTTCATTCCTTGTGAGGATGTCATTATACCCTATGAACGATTAAAGAATGTACCCAGATCTCAGGGTTACTTACGTCCCGGCTTAACTCTCGAAAAACTAGGGACAATCGCCAATCAAATAAGCGACAATAAATTTGCAGAAAGGATGGCGAAGGCTCGTTTCCAGCCGTTTCAGAAAATCACAAGATTTGCTAAACGGGTTGTCTGAAGCCTTTCTTTCAAGCTTATCTATCGATTAGATTAGAATAGAATCACCCTCCCAAAGGCTGGTTCATCGCACCATGTTTGTATGGTGTCTATTCCTGTATCCTATCAAACTCGCATCTAATGCCTTGAATGCACCTTGATACCTCAGGGAGCAGTTCGTGGTAGGTCAAATCAAAGTGCAAGGGTGTGATCGATACGTATCCCTCACTCAACGCCCAGATGTCCGTGCCTTCTTCCAGTGTGTTTTCTTCCGGCCTCGCGGTTTTATTTTCATCGGAAATCACGGCACCCCTGCTGGAACTGCCAGGACGGTACCACATGCCGATTGCACGAGTCACCATGATGCCCTTAAGCATGTCCGGCCTGATATTCGGCACGTTTACGTTGAGGATCGCTTGGGTTGGTATAGCACCGTTGTCTATACACCGTGCCAGGGATTCCGCGACGCGCCCAGCACCATCAAACTGCATCTCTGTATTGAAGTCCCTCACGGCTAGCGAGACTGCCATCGAGGGGATATGTAAGAAGTGACCGGCCAGTGTGGCCATGACGGTGCCTGAATATGGTATATCGTGCCCGACGTTCGGTCCCAGGTTGATGCCGGAGACAAGCAGATCGATATGCACCTTTGGCTGTCTTCTCAACGCCAGGAAGACACAGTCCGCCGGAGTCCCGTTGACTGAAAATGCTTGAACGGCTGGTATCCTCGATTGGGCCTCCGTAATAAAAACGCCGCCACGGGTCATTGTCACTCCCGTACCAGAGCCGCTCTGCTGTTTATCCGGTGCTATTAACTGTACACTGCCTACCCGTTTTAATGCCTCCGCGAGAGCCCACAGCCCCGGTGAGTCTATGCCATCGTCATTAGTAACCAGTATATTCATTCAAATTCTTCCCCTTTCTATAGACCAAGTCGCGCGCCCATCCTGTCCGCACCAGGCCAGTTACTTAGCGTGATGTAGCGTCGATCGCGGATCACCTTGCCCTCTTCATCGATCAGGAGAAATGAGATGAACGGTGACTCTTGGGCTACGCCATCCTTACTCCAGGTCACCAGCCCTTCCACAGCAACCTGATTCCCCTTTGTGTAGGTCATTCCTAGCCGCATCTTAGGGTACGGGGTCGCTTCCTTGACGATTTGCTCTGTTTCCTTGAATAGGTCGAGATTGTACGAGCATTTCTGAATGGGCAGATGCATCCTGAACCGCTTCTTGTGGAAAACATTGGTGTCCAGGCCAGTATTGAAGGAATCTACCCACTCCTGTTCGATGATCTCCAGGTTCCGTTTCTCAAGATCGGTGGGATTGGAACCAATTCGCCGGGATTTATGGTATTCATAAAATCGGTCCATTATGCCTATACCGATGGGGTTCTGCTGAGTCGGAGGCGTTCCCAGTCTCTGCTGGGCATACCTGCGCGCGGATGGCCAGTTCACCAGATCAATGTAGCTGCGATCCTGCAGGACGGTACCATCAGTGTCGTAGATTAAAATAGCCACCCAGGCCGTCTCTTTCAACACGCCATCTTCAGTCCAGGTGCTGATAAGCTCGAGCACGACCTGGTTACCCACGGCCATGAGCGAGGCGATGCGCACGCTGCGGTCGGGAACTCCCAGAAGGCTTGCCCAGGAGCCCCTGGCAGGCTGCTTGTGTAGTTCATCTGCCATCTTCCATCCCGTATTTGCCATCCACGTGTCGAAACTGGCTTGCACATTTTCAACGGTTGCCAGAAATGTGCGACTCTCAGCCGCAGGTGGCGCAAACGTGCCGGCGCCAAACTGATGTACCTGGAACACCATCTGGAGCACCGGCCCCCGGTATAAAAAGGCATAGCCTATGTTGGCAACCAAGTACTGGTGATAAGCCTCCAGCCAGAGAGTTTCCGTGATCGCTTTATTGCGTTTTTCAAGGTCGTTCAGTACGCCTAGTATCAATTTATCCCTGTAGAAAAATTGCAGAGGTACATTGTCAAAGGCAAAGAAATAGTCCAGAGCCCGGTTTCTGGTAATCTCAGGTTGAAACGCTGCTCTTTCTTGGTCTGTTACCGTTGGATCTGGCATGCCAATTTCCTTCTGCTGTTCTCCTCGCTAGTCGGATGCCACTCGTATTTCGCCGGTAGTGCCATTCACCGTGATCGTGGATCCATCTTTGATGAGCTTCATACAGTTGGGGAGTGATATCGCTGGCATTCCATACTCCCTGGAGAGGCAGGAGAAGTGTGCCAGCATTCCCCCTGTTTGCGCAACCACCGCACTCACGATGCTGAAAGCCGAAGTCCAACCCGGGTCTGTGCCATGGCAGATAAGAATGTCGCCTTTTTGCAGGCTACCGATGTCTTTCTGCGTGGGAATTACCCTCGCCCGTCCGGTAGCCACACCTGGGCTGGTGCCAAAACCTTTGAATACTTTATCACCGGGAGTACCGGAGACCGCTTCCAGTGGCACGTTGCCTTTCAGGAACCTCGGGGGATCTTCTTTATGGGTCATGAAGTTGAAGAAGCCTTTCTTACGGGCTGCTATCTTGACTCTGGCCAGCGGGACAGGATGTTTTCCTTGGAGGAGTTCGGTGAGCTCATAGATAGAAAGAAAGTAATGGTCGTCTTTAGCTTCCAGCAGGCCCCGTTCGACGGCTCTCCGGCCAAGTTCAGCAAGCACCTTCTTCTTCCGAAGGGTTACAAATTCGCCCTGGGCGCGACCGTCATCCCGCGAGATGAGAATTTTCAGGCAGTAGTCCTGCAGGAACTTGAAAACTGGCACTTTAAGGTCTCCCATCGGCTGCTTAGAAAGATTATCTATGACATCGGCAGTAGCCGCTTCGCGGCGCTTTATCAATCTTTCTTCTCTCACCTCCGGTGATTCGCTGGCAGGAGAGTTCGCCAGCAACCGCAAAGCCCTGTAATCAAGTTTCGGGTCTTCACTGCGGCGTGCATAGTAAATATCACGGTCTGCCTGGCCGCGGAAGAATCCCATCTCCATGAATGCTTCATACTCTTTCAAGAAGGCGCGCCCTTCCTCATGATTTTTAAGCTCCTCGAAGAAAGCAGCCCCCTCAAACTGATTGATCATGGTTTTCAACTTTTTAGATTTCCGGATTATTTCACTCAGCTTCCAGAAATCATAGTCATCGTAGAACTGCTGTGTGCGCTCGGAAAAGCCGCTGATTACCTCTGTCAATGCGTTCGGGTTTTTACCCGTATACCAGTACTTGATGACGCCTTCCAGCAGCGCCTCGAAAACCGGACCGTAGTAGAAGAATGCACCCCACCCTCCCCCTTCTCTACCTTTTAATCCCTGTTCAGCCCTTTTTGCCAGGTAGGCGGCACGTTCGGACTCCCTCAAAGTCACACCCGGAAAGAGGTCGTCAATCATCATCCTCAGTTGGTCATCGGTTTTTCCCATCAACTCTTCCTGGCTGGGAGTCATGTCTTTGGCCATTTTACGCCGCATATCATAACCCGGCCAGCCTTTACGCATCTGTTTTTCTATAGCCATCTTGGCATTGATGGAATTCACACCGCTCCAGGCTGGATAATTCAGCTCAATGTTGGCAAACATCTTAATAGCCCGCCAGAGGTCGAAAGGCCTATTTATAGCCTCCTGCACCTGGGATGGGTGCAGTTGCCTGAGCATCGGCGCGCGCAGGCTGGGCGGCAGGCTATACTGAGCCATGAGGACATCCACCCTGGTGTTGTAGTACATTGTCCCGCGTGAGTATTTCATCCACCGCATTGTCGCCAGGTCTTCAATGCCCAAGTGTTTATAGCTCATGGCAGCACCGGCATGAATCCAGTACCCACGGATAGACCAGAAGAGCGGCGTCATTGCGCCGGTCCACCACTCATCAGCGGCCGCCCGCGTCCAGATGGCGTCTTCCTCCTGTGGAATTGATGGCCAGATATCAAGGTCTTCTTCCCAGAGGAAATCTACCCCGGTGATGGGGCGGGACTGGAGCAGATAGAAGGAACCCTTTGACCAACCCCATTCGATGTCCTGCGGCAGCCCGCCATAATAATCATTGACGCGTTTGCCCATCTCGGCCAGTTTGGATGCCTGTTCATCAGTTAGTGTATATTGCTCACGAAGACTCACCGGTACCGGTTCTTTTACAGTGCCTTTGCTATTTTTCTTATCCTGGAGGACTCGAAATTCTTTGCTGCCTATCTGGCGGCGTTTGACCTTTAAAGAGTCTCTGCTAACAATATACTCATCAGGCGTGACGCTGCCGGAGACCACCATCTCACCCAGGCCCCAACTGGCATTAATGACTATTTCATCAGCCCGGGCATTCATAGGATTACCCACAAACATGACCCCGGCTATCTCTGACTCCACCATCTGCTGCACCACAACCGCAATGCCAAGAGACATTCCCTTATCAAATCCCTTGTTATGCCGGTAGGCCGTCACCCGGGCGGTCCACATCGATGCCCAGCAACGCTTCACAGCATCCAGCAGTGCATCTTCTCCCCTCACATCAAGATAGGTTTCGTATTGCCCAGCAAAGGAAGCGTCTGCTAGGTCTTCCGCTGTTCCTGAGGAGCGCACCGCCACGTACGGCTCATTGCCAAGCCGCTTATAAGCCTGCCCAATCTGACGCGCCAGAATATCGGGCATCTTGCCACTGATGATTGCTTCTCTGATCTTTGCAGTTTCTTTCTCCAGCTTGTCCAGGTTCTTGTAGTCAATCCCCTTCAACGTCTTCCCTATCTTCATCTCAAGTCCGTTCGCTCGGAGAAACTCTGCATACCCGTCGGTGTTGACCACAAATCCAGACGGCACCAGAAAGCCTGCCCTGACTAGTTTGCCCAAGCTGGCTCCCTTGCCTCCCACCACACCAATCTCCGTTGACCTGTCTTCGCCGAGACTGACGAGAAAGCTATCTTTAATTACGTTCGCCATGTTGCCTTCATTGTGTCACATCTACTTTGTAATGTGCATGTAGACTTTCACCTTGGCATTTTCAGCATCTACAGAATGGACTGTTTTAAGATGGAAGCGGAGCACGTGCCATGCAATAAATAGACGGAGCAATTCGAACCCATGCTAACCGATTCCACGGTAAAAAGATGGTATGGTATTCTTGGTCTGAAGTCAAGCCTTTGATATACTAATCTGGGGATACAATACCTAATATATAATAGGAATAATTGGCAAGGTGTTCTGGGAATTAGTACAAATTTGCCTATGTTAGCTAGGAAGCGCTGCTGGTGCCTTTACGTTTGATCAGTTTCACACCCTGGTCAAAAGCTTTCATGTTAAGGTCACCCGCTTTAGGAAAGCGTTCACGTATTACCGGTTCCATAGACTTCCTGTCCAATGGCAGGATTCCGGATCCGACGAGAGTGCCAGCCAGTACAACATTAGCCATAATTGCATTGCCTAGTTTTTGCGCTTCCTCAGTGGCGTTAACGACCCAAGTCTGGGCAGAGAGTTTTTTAATGTCTTCCATTAGTTTATCAAGAGAGGGATATTTCACCCCAAGACCAGTAACATCTATTGCTTGTAGTGGTCGGGCATTAACTATAGTGATGACATCCGGATTGCCATACTGGTTTAACATACGCAAGGCTTCGACCGGTTCCATAGCGACGATAACATCAGCACGCCCTTGCGGTACAATAGGACTTGCCTGGAATTCACGAGAGACCCTGACGTAATTGATGACAGGACCGCCCCTCTGCTGTGGTGGGTAGGTCTGTCCAAAAGTAACGAGGTAGCCTTCCCTGACCAGTGCGTTACAGATGAGAGATGAGATAACTACATTGCCCTGACCGGCAACACCGATAATGATTAAGCTGAGGGGGTCTTTTATTAGTGGTTTCATCGTCCTACAATCTCTTCCTGTAATTCTTTTTCCTCAGACACCGTTTCTTTCCTGACAATTGCTCCTTGCGGGCAAACGTCCACACATAAACCGCAGCCACAGCAGGTGACCTCGTCTATTTCGGCCTTGCCTGTTTTCTCATTCCACCTTAGTCCAGGGCAGCGGAATATTCGGGTACATAAGCGGTCACAACCACAGCTCTCACCCAAACATTTTTCTGCGTCTACGTAAACCAGATACGGAGGTGTTTCCCTTCTAGCTCTCTGTAGTTCACATTCATGTCGCATGATAATCACCCTGGGACCATGATCTTCGTCACGCATCACATCCAGCAATGTTTCTGTGGTCTTGTCCAACTCAAAGGGGTCGCAAATTTCGACCCTGATTCTCAAGGAGCGGCAGATATCTTCAGGCGGTATGGTTTGCCCTATGGTTCCCATCGCAGTCATCCCGGTACCGGGGTGAGGTTGAAAACCAGTCATGGCAGTAGCGCTATTGTCATAAATGATCAGTATCATGTTAGAACGGTTCCAGACGGCATTAATCAGCGGTGGAATACCAGCATGGAAGAAGGTGGAATCACCCACGCTCCCAAGCACTGGCTGGCTGAGGCCGAACTGCCCCAGCTTACCAAAGCCATCCGCCATTCCAGCGCCAGCGCCCATGGCGCCGTGGGTTTTAGCTACAAAGAAGCCACCAGGACCACCTCCAGCAGACATGCAGCCGTTGTCAGAGGTGGCAAAGCCATCGCGCCCATCCAGTTTGATGGCTTTATGGATTGCCCAGTAACTGGCACGGTGAGGGCAGCCGGGGCACAGGGTTCCGATGCGCAGTATAACCTCTTCCTTTGCAGCAGCCTCAACCTTATTGCTGTATTCAGAGGGACGGGGTTGATAGGCTATAGCCATAATCCTGGTTACTGCCTGGATTACCGTATCAGGATTCAATTCACCAAAGGCAGGGATATGTCCGGAACGTTTACCATAGAAGAAAGGGTGGGGCCCGTTAGGACCACGGCTGGCAGCAAGCTCCATTACACTACCTTCAAGGAAGGGGTCAACCTCTTCGACAAAAAGAACCTTGCCTGACTTTACCAGGTATTGGACAACAAGTTTTTCGGGGAGAGGCCAGATGGTGCCCAGCTTCAAGATTCCTACCCTATCCTGCAAATCAAGCAACCGCACAGCTTCCATGGAATGAAGCCAGGAAGCGCCGCAAGCAATAATCAACAATTCAGGCTTGTCTGGGCCGACATAGCGATTAAACGGCGATGATTCGTATTTTTCCTTTGCCTTTTCCAGCTTCTCATGCAAGCGAGCATGTGTATCTAATGAGCTACCCGGCGCTATTCTCGGTGGATCAAGTGGAAACCTTGCCCTGTGTTCTCTATTGGAAAGCTCACCGAGGGTTACATTGCCACTGGTGTGAGAAATTTTGGCGACCGCTCGCAGCATGACCAGGGCATTCAGTTCTTCGGAAAGGTCAAAGAGCCATCTGGTCATATCCTTGGCTTCCTGGAAGTCGCCGGGTTCAAGCATGGGGATATCCAGCATCTTAGCCACACTGCGTGTATCTTGTTCATTGGGGCTGTTTCTCCCGCCCGGGTCATCACAGTTCACAAGGACTAATCCAGCGCCACCACGAACACCCCAACGGACTTGAGTGGCGAGAAAATCCATAGCGACATTGGTACCATTCTGTTTCATGGTCGCCATAGCACGGATTCCAGACATGGCTGCGGCAGCGGCGTTCATCATCGCGACCATCTCATTGATTGACCATTCGGCATAAAGACCTCTCCGTTTGGCTACTTCAGCGAGGGTGGGAAGAATTTCCGATGATGGTGTGCCTGGATAAGAAGCAATAAATCCAACTCCAGCCTCCAGAGCACCACGGGCAATCGCTTCATTACCCAGGAGCATAACGGTTTTACCTGTAGCATCAATATCAATCTCTGGCATATCTACTTACCTCCAGGATATACATTTCCTTCTTAAGCTAAGAACTTATTCACGAGGCCTGGAGTTAAATCAAGATAGAGCAGTTTCTTTTTATCACCAGTCCTGTTGATAATTTCCTTCAAGGCGCGTTTCTTCTTGTTAAGAGCCGCTTCTTTGAGGTGAGCCAGGTTTTCAGCTGGCAGGGCGTCAATTTCAAGTTTGCCTTGTTTCTTGGCCATTTCTATGAGTTTTGCACCATTAGCAGTGCGAACGATGATAGTGTTCCAGCCTTCAATACCCTCTACTGAGCCGACCGAAATATCAGCGAATTCAGACGTCATGTCCAGGCAATAGGCACAGGTGGGCATGGTGAATTTTCTGACCTGCTCTAAGGGCAGTGAGACTCTGCCTGAGTCCGTATATATATCTAAACGGTTTGCTGGAGGTGGTGGAATATCCATTTTGGTTATAGAAGGTAAGTTAAGGCTTTTTTTTAGGAATCGGTGGAAGCTATTCGGATCAAGCGCCCAGGTACAGAACAGACCGAGTACCAGCTTAATATTATCGGTACTGGAGCGGTGCTGTGGTTTTTCTTTCCTCATCTTGGTAACCGCGATAACCTGACAGGGCATACCAACTATTGCCAGTTTGTCAACGTTGTCTTCGGGTAAGCGATTGTAGGTCTCCAGTATGGAGCACGCCATGTAATTGGAGCCGGCGGAATCAAGAATTTCTTGTTTGTTTCGAGCAAGGGAAGCGTTCGCAGTCTTGTCGGTGTTTGTTCTGGTAAGAATAGCGCTATCAATTATCCCTTCAGTCATTGCTAAAGAGAGCAGCGTGGTTACCGTCCCACCGTATTGGGCTTTTGCCTTAATGGCTTCGTTTGTGGATCTGGCTATTATGACTTCCTTGCTAGTGCCCAGTGCGTCACTGCGATATGGCACCCCGAAAACATGTTGACTGAGAGCATCCATATCAGTAAGAGTTCTCGGGCAGTACTGGTAACATTGCCCTTCTTGAAGTGTACAATCGTCCAGCTTTATTATTCTACCTTTATAGTAGAC
>JADDYB010000611.1_pt1 | contig 11363 bp, 12 predicted proteins | sample 8641941 | NCBI WGS metagenome assembly JADDYB01 (sample SAMN16275377, study PRJNA637457) | freshwater sediment metagenome | isolation source: Lake Kineret sediment | place: Israel: Lake Kineret | collected 2013 | reverse complement strand
CCTTATGTGAATGTTAAGCCAAAGATAGAGGGCATAAGCGAGCTTTCAGATGAGACCGAATTTCAGCAAGTATCTTTCCCAATATCAGAGGCTATGACGCCAGAGCAAAGAAAGGCTGAGTTTGACAAGTTAGCCAGCGAAGCTAAGTCACTAATGGAGTCTAGGAAAGCCCCATACTGGCAAGCCAGAGCCGAAAAAGCTGCCAAGATGGAGATTGTGAGGCAGCCGGGGATCGGTGAAGGTTATCTGACGATGCCTTTTGCTGGTGGCAGAATCTTTAATCAGGACTTCATTGATGCCTGTAATCAATTCTTCGGCTTAGACAAGGGGAGGAAGGAGCTTAGTTTCATAAGCGATATCGCCGGTATTTTGAGAGTAACGAAAGCAGCCCTTGACCTTTCAGCTATGGCAATTCAAGGATTGCCTTCGTTTGGACTTGCTCATACTTATCTATTGACGAATCCTAGAATCGGCTTAAAGTTGATGGGTGGCTGGTACAAGGCATTAGGTTTATCTACGGCTGCTTTCTTCAGGGGTGATGTGTTCTATAGCTATGTAGAGAAAAACCAGGATGCCATCTTGCAGAGGGTAAACGGCTTTGCAGGCACTTCCAGGGCGATTGATTACTTTGATGTCCTGAAGGCAAAACACGGACTAGGTAGATTATCGGCCTGGCTATTTGAGAAGATACCCTTTAAGCCTTATGAAAGGGCGGAACTTGCCTTCTACTCTGCTGGCGAGATAGTGCGAACTGAGATGTGGAAGGCTTTATCACCAAAAGCTATTAACCAGGGCAAAGGTTTTGAATTAGCACGGCATTTAGACCTACTTACAGGTATAAGCGATGCCCAGGCTGCGGGTGTTCCCTTAACAGTAAGGCAATTAGAGTCGTCCTTTATGTGGTTTGCGCCGAACTATACCAGGGCTTGCCTATCACTTGTGGCTGATGTTTTTAGGGGTGGTTATACTGGGGCACAGGCAAAACGGGCACTAGGTGGTTTATTGAGTGCCGGCGTTGCTTATTACATCGGGATTCAGTTTGCTATGTCTATGCTTTCAGGCAAGGACGAAGATGATGCCTGGCAAGACATTTTAGAGGGGCTGGGAGTTGACCAGGACCCGATAACTGGCGAAATTACATGGAGACCGACAAGCAGGTTTATGACAATCAAGGTAGGTAATTACTACTACGGAATAGGTGGTTTCTGGTATGGGCTGGTGAGGTTGGTGGGGAATATCGGGGATTGTATCAATGAGATTGGGGGTAAGGAAAGGATAGATTTAATTACAATCTTCAAGAATGGGAGCATTAACAGAGACAATCCCTTCGTATATTGGTGGTATAGTCGGTCCTCTCCGATAGTAGGCACCGGGCTTGAGTTAATTAACGGCAGGGACTTTCTAGGCTACCCGATTGAAACTCCTGCCGAGTATGCTGAGTATTTGATTTCCAGGTTTGAGCCTATCTGGATGGAGCAGGGCTTGAACTGGATGATACCTGGACTTGTAAGAGACTACGAAATACCCGAAGGGGCAGCGCGGGCAGCTGTGCCTATCTTTGAGATATTTGGGTGGCGAACCTTCCCTGAGTCTAGCTGGGTGAAGTTTTACGATAAGGTTAAAGAATATGTTAAACAAATTCCACAGGACGAATTAGACCCCAAACAAATAGAGGCGTGGGAAAAAGGAAAGCTGGGCTGGGGAGAACTGACCAAGAGGCAAAAGCAGGACTTACTCCAGAGATACCCTGAACTGGCAGAACTCTACGATGCTGCTCAAAGCGATAGCAAAATGAGGGATTCGGGGATATGGGCACAATACACCGAGAGGATAGATGAAGAGAGGGCTATCTATTATGAGCGGATAGACGAACTTACCCAGAGATTACTTAACGGGGAGATTGACACCAGGGAGTATCGGGAACTCTGCTCTGAGGCTGGGCAAAACTATGGAGCTATCATAAATTCTATTGAGCGAGACCCTGCCTATGCGGAAATATACGAATACTTTGCAGAGAATGAAGCCGAAGGCTCGAAGTACGAGTTTAAGTGGGACTTGGCTTATGCTGAATATAACTCGTTGATAAGGTTTGCCGAGGATCCCGCGATGTATCTTCCCAATGGAGATTATAACTGGGACGAAAGGGACCGGCGAATTGCCGAGTTTATAGATAAGTGGGGCATTGACCTCTATGGTGAGATTCTGGACTATATCAACACTGAGAAGGAAGAGAAGGGGCTTAATCCTATCTGGGTGAGGAAAGGGCAGGACTCCGAGAAGCTAAGCCGGGAATACTGGAACTTACCCTACAAGCCAATTTCTGAGATGACCGAAGAGGACTACAACGAGGGCAATATCCCTTATGAATACTCTACTCTTTGGAGGCAGTATCAGAACATGCCGGACATTGATAAAGAGGGCTTTCTAGCACTCTACCCCCAGCTGACAAAGGACTGGCGGGCTGAATACCGAAAGGCTCATCCCGAAGAGGATGCTATGTTAGCTCTGTGGGGCTATGGTGGGAAGATTCAGTCAATGGAGGCGTATAACTATCTAAAGCAGTGGAGCAAGGACCTGGGAATCTCCCTAGAGAACATGGGCTTGGGCTTGCCACCCGAGAACCTGATTGATAACTACTTTGCCTATAATCAACTTTCTGGTCAATTCAGTGGCAATAGCGCCGAGGCTAAGCTATGGAGATTACAGAATCCAGAGTTTACCAACTGGGCGATGGAGAACTGGGGCTGGGAAGGGACTGAGGATTACAAGGGGATAGAGTATTACCAGCTTCAGGTCAAGTGGAGGGAGAAAGAGGCCGAGTATAGCGCCATTCAGGGTGACATAGCAAGACAGCAATTCCTTCAGGCTAATCGTGAGTATTGGACTGCCAGATTGACAATACAGGCTTATGATTATGAAGTGCCTGAAGACTATATCAATCTCTATGTCCAGTATTACCAGATGCCTGCTGCCGGCTATGATCAGGAGCGCTTCTTGATGGAGCATAAGGACTATTACAAAGATGTCTGGCTGGGTACTTTGGAAAATCAACCAAAGGACTTTTCCAAGATACCGACAGTTCAAGAGGAGAAATTACTAGATTACTATGATGGTTTACCGACTGGCACCCCAAGACTTTCTGCTAGATGCCAGAATCCCGACCTGGACGCTGCCCTTGTTAGATTAAGAGGGCTCACGCCAGCATACGGGACGGATAGATGTAATTAGGGTCGTAGGGAAAGCCACTGCCATTAAGTGTGGCAAAACAAGAGCCAGTAAATCAAAGATGCTGGCTCTAATCATTTTAGGAGGTAAAAATGGACGGAACTGAAAATCAGGCGGACACTCTTCAGGGAACTGGACAGCCTTCGCCTGAAGCACAGGAAACTTCACCGAAGGATGCCAAGACTTACACAGAGGAGGAGTTTAACAAGCGGGTGAGCGATGCTCTAGCTAAAGCGGGCAGGGATGCCAAGGCATTAGCCGACCAGAAAGCTAGTATTGAAGCCCAGCAACAGGAGATTGAGGCAACGAAAGCTGAAATCGCCGAAATGCAAAAGCGGATAGACGAAGCGGAACTAGAGGCAGCCAGGGGCGACCCTAGCAAGCTCAGGGAATATCAGGCTAAGAAGTCATACAAAGACCGAATAGCTACCCTGGATGCTAGAGAGAAAGACCTAAAAAAGCAGCAAGCTGCCTTTGCCCGCGATAAGGCTGAGCACACAGAAAAGGTTAGGGCTGCTGAGGAAGTTACACTGGGGATAAAGCTCTACGAAATCGCAGCCAGACATGAGCTTAACCCGGAAGATCTCAAAGCTGGGGTGAAAGACCTTAACCTGACAACTGTGGAGCAAGCTGAATCACTCGCCAAAAGGATGGGACAACGACCACCCGAAACCAAAGGCGAGACAACGACTCCTGTATCTGTGCCGACTACTGGCGGAACTCGAAGCCCTACCCAGGAGCAGCGAGAAAAGATGCCGATGGAGGACTATGCTGCTCTTCGGAAAAAGGAAGACCCCAATCTAATTTAACGGAGGGGACATGTCTAATACATTACTAACCCCTAGCATCATCGCTAAGGAAGCGTTACTGGTGCTAGAGAATAACATGGTTATGGCCAACCTGATTCACCGGGACTATTCTGGTGATTTCGGCAAAGTAGGGTCAACTGTAACCATCCGCAAGCCTGCGACTTTTGCAGCCAGCGCCTTTTCAACAACTGTGGCTGCCCAGGACGTCACTGAATCAAGCGTTCAGGTCGTTCTCGACAAGTTCTATGATGTGTCTGCTGCTATCACGTCTCAGCAGCTTTCATTGGATCTTGTCTCTTTCTCTGAGCAAGTTCTCACTCCTATGATGAGAGCACACGCTCAGAACGTGGACAACCAGATTTTCCAGGCGGTCTATAAGACCATCGCCGGGCACACCATAGTCGCTTCTACACCAGTGGTTGCTGACCTAGCTAACCTGATGGCACAACTCGATATTCAGAAGGTGCCTGTCACCGATAGGCGAGTCGTGCTTCACCCCATAACCCATTCCAAGTATGCTCCTCTGGATGCAGTCCTGCACGCTGATAAGCGTGGCAAGCCACTGACCATCAACGAGTATTCCATCGGGCGCATCCTGGGGGCCGACTACTACATGGACCAGAACGTGCCTGCTCAAACGAGCTTAATAGTTGACACGGCCGGGGCCATGAGTGGAGCGGCTGCAGCCGGAGCCACTGCTGCAACCATATCGGCATTGACCAACGGCGAGGTAATTGCTGCTGGCGATGTCTTCAAGGTTGTGGGAAGCGATAAAGGCTATCTCATCTTGACCGGCGGTACAGTAGGGTCAACAGTATGCACGATCACCTTCACCCCTGGATTTGACGTGTCTATTGCTGATACCGCTGTGGTGACCTTCAATGGTGGCAAGGCTTCGGGCTTTAAGTCCAGCCTGGCGTTTCACAAGAACGCCTTTGCCATCGTCAGCAGGCCACTTGAGCCTTACCTGGGCGGAGTCACCTGTAGCGTGGAAACCTACAAGGGTATTTCTTGCCGTGTCGCCTTCGATGGCGAACTGTCTAGCAAGACGAATAACATATCGGTTGATATGCTGTTCGGAGTTAAGACCCTGGATAAGGAACTCGCTGCAAAACTCCTCGGGTAGTAGATATACCGGACAAATCAGAGAGGGGGGATTTATTCCCCCTTCTCCATTTTCCAGAGGAGGTTTATGCGAATTTTGCTGACAGGTAATTCTCCTTTCTGTAACACTGGTTACGGGAAGCAACCTGCGCAATTAGCACTTCAATTAAAGGCACTAGGGCATGAAGTCGCTATCTTTGCCTATTATGGTTTAGGTGGCAGCCTGATTGACTGGAATGGGATACCAGTTTACCCCAACCCAGGTGATGATTACGGAGCTAAGTGGGCAGAAGAGGTCTATAAGCACTTCCAAGCCGATTGCATCATCACTCTGGTAGATGTGTGGGTGCAAGGGGAGTTCTCAACGAAACTCAAGTGGTTCCCATGGGTCCCAGTGGACCACGAGCCCATGCCACCAAATGTCTATAAAGTCCTTTCCACTCATACCGGGATTTACAAGCCAATAGCAATGTCCAAGTTCGGGGAAAAGGAAATGAAGCGCCTGGGGATTGATTGCTTCTATGTCCCACACATGATTGACTGCACGGTATTTCAGCCTGACTTTGAGTTAAGGAAGGCACAAAGAGAAAGAGTTGGATGGGCAGATAAGTTTGTTATTGGGAAGGTGGGCACGAATGTTCGGGAAAGAAAAGACTGGACGGCAGCGTTTCTAGCTTTAAGCAAGTTCAAGCGGTATCACGATGACGTAGTGATGTACTGCCACACTGACGCTGGCGAGACCAGGGGAAGACATCTGCAAATCCTACGGGAAAACTTAATGATTCAGGATATAACCTTCTTCCCGTCTAGGACTGAGCTTCTTTTAACTGGGGTGTCCGATATTACGATGAATAATATGTATAACTCACTGGACATCTACCTTAGTAATTCAAAAGGTGAAGGCTTCGGAATCCCGACCATAGAGGCGCAGGCAGCAGGTGTGCCGGTGATAGTTTCTAACAACACGGCTCAACCTGAGTTATGCGGTGGCGGGTGGATACTCAAAGACATGAAACCCGAGTTTGATGAGCAGTCGTCATGGGAAGGTGCTGCCAATCCTGACGAGATCGCGGAGTATTTAGAGCAAGCCTATCAGGAAAAGAAGTCGGGGAAACTAGCAGAACGGAAGATAACAGCCAGAGAGAAGGCGATGGAGTATGACATCGCCAATGTCATGGCTAAATACTGGGTCCCTACCCTTACCGAGATAGAGAGGCTACTTAAAGTTTCCTTAGAAGGGCATTATGCCGATAGGGGATGGTCTCCACAGAACTGGGAAGCAATAAGAGGGAAGGATTACCGGCAATTCTTCATCCCCAAAGAATGTAAGCCTGAAAAGGTGATTGACATAGGGTGTGGTCCTAAAACTCCATGGCGAAAGTATCTTGAACAACTTGGCGAATATACGGGGGTAGATATTCAGGAAGGAGATGGAGTCGTGAAGATGGATGCTCATAACCTAAGGTTTCCAGATAAAACCTTCGGTTTTGCATGGTGCTGTGATGTCCTGGAACATGTAGATAATCCTGAAAAGGTCGTCAGAGAGGCAAGAAGGGTGGCCAACCATGGGGCCATACTTTTCTGCACTCCCAATGCACCCGAGTTCAAGATAGACCCCGACCATAAGGTCGTAAAACTAAAATATGCCCTCACTAAAGCTGGCCACGGCTTAATAGCGTGGTAGGAGGTTAATATGCCTGCTGAAAGCGAAGCACAAAAGACCATGATGTGTATGGCATACGCCTATAAGCGTCATGGCGAAAGCGCCATAAAGAGCGTTAAGGACAAGGCGGCCGTCATCAAGATGGCAAACTCAATGACCGAAGAGGAACTCAAGGAATACTGCCTTTCCCCGGTCAAAAAGTAGGTAAGACATGGGAAAAGATAGAGACGCAATAAAGGCCGTAGCTCGGCAACTTCTCCACGATGATATTCCATCTTCGGGAGAAACACCTGACTTCAAGCCTGATATTCTGGACACACACATTGACCAGGCACTTATCGAAATTTCAGAGGTTTGCCCTTATGAAGTGCGGGAGACTGTAGAAAGCGACGGCACAATAGAGATAGACCTTAGCGATATTGAGGACTTAATCGGGGATAAGGTAGAAAAGGTTGAATATCCCACAGGGAGCGAGCCACCCGATTACATACATGATTTCAGCATCTTCGGGAACACACTTATATTGAATACCGATAGTGCTCCGACTTCGGGTGAGGATATCTACCTTTATTGTCTTAAAGTCCATCAGTTGACCAAAGCCCTGTCAACACTAAGTCCTGACCTCGAGAGAGTCCTGATTAAGGGCGTTGTAGCTTATGCTGCCCTAGCCTGGCTTAATCAGATGCGTTCTCAAATAGTGCCTGCCTCTGTGAGATGGTATGAGAACTGGGCGAACAATCACTATCTCATTTACCAGAGGGGACTCAAAGGGATAGCTCCAACGAAAGTCTGGGAGTTTTAATATGCCAGGTGCAGGAACAAGCTCAGGAAGTAGGGTCATCGGGGAGACTGTAATCAAGGACGGCAAGGGGAATCTGCTCGTTCAGTTTAGTTCTCTGGATGCCGAGACAATCTGGGGACAGAGGTTTGAGGCTGCGAGGATTAAGTACTGTATGTTGAAACGGCGGGAGAGAATTCCAAAGTTTCTAAGGACAGGCAAGTGCTTTTTCCTTGTCAAGATAATAATGACAATCATACTAGAGAGAAAACTTAAAAGGAGGTAACTTAACATGGCAGAACGCTGTATACCCACGAACCTTTTATTCGCAAAGGTGAGCAACAGGCTCAAGGAGAACACAGCAGCGGTGCTGGGTTATCTGAGTCTCTGCGGTGAGTCTATGGCTGGCTTCAGTGCCACAACCACAGACTTTGCGGATGAGCTTACCAGGCAGGCAGTGACACCCACCATCATCACCACTACTGTCACGGATGACACTATCTCGCTTGCCAAGACAGGCTGGACACCAGGTGCAGACACCATCTATGGTGCTGGTATCTTCACTGGCTTATCAGATGCGACCCTGCAAGCCTTTCATGAGTGGGCTGCTTCGGTGACATTTGAAGCGAGCGATACAGTGGATCAAACCATAAAGATACAATCCAAACTTTCTCCTTTCTGAGCCAGTCAACAAAGGGCATTGTCTTTCTCTTGTCTCCGGAAACATAGAACAGGGCATCCCTGGCATTATCTGATAGATACTCGGCTAGGAACATAAACTAGCACTGCCCAAGTTATAAGGAGGTTGTATGGGTAAAATATCAACTCGCACTGAGAAGACTACTATCCATGATACTGACCTGTTCCCTATGGTGGACATAGAGGCTACTCCCGATGAGACAAAGAAGATAACAGGGGCGAACCTGAGAGCAGCCATACGGGGTATTCAGGATGCCGATGGCGACACCAAGATTCAAGCAGAGGAATCCGCTGACGAAGATAAAATCCGAATGGACGTGGCAGGGGTTGAGGCATTTGTTTTAAGTGCTATTGGTGAATTAACATTAGCCAAACAATCAAATGGCTTTATCAAATCAAGTACAGCACAAAATACACCTGCGAATACCCAAGTTTATGCCTACTTAGAGGCTGAAATCACTGATACTCAGAATGAGTTTGATGTATCCATCGTAACAGGAAGTGCTACTGCTACTAGTGCAGGGAAATTAGTTGACTCTGCTGCTAATTTCGTTGCTGGAGATTTAGGTAGAAAGGTATGGAACACAACTGATAATACTTATTCATATGTAACTGCAGTTGATAGTTCCACTCAATTGTCATTGAATAATGACATTATGGCTAGTGGAGAAGGGTATAAGCTATATTTCTCAAAGTTCACAGCGAAAGAAGATGGCAAGTACATCATCTGTGGTAGTGTTCGTTTAGGTAATGTGGCTGGTTCTGGAAGGATGGCAATTAACATAATGAAAAATGGAGTAGCACAATCGGAGGCTGAGGTTTATTGTGCAACAGGGCTTTATCCTGCCGCTGTTGCTCTTACGGTACTTTCACTAGTGGCTAATGATTATGTTCAACTTGCCCCTTATCCCGTTACAGGGCAACCAGAAGTAACCTACACTGCCTCTAATTCAGTCTTTTTGGCTGTGGTTAAAGTAGCATAGGAGGGTTTATGAAAACTTTCAATATCACAATAGACGACGAAATCCAAAAGGCGATGGAGTGGGACATACTTGACTTAGATATTTGGTTTAATAATGCCATCTTCAACAAGGCTAGACAATGTGCTGATGAAATTTGTCGCTTAGCCCTAGAGGATAGGACGCATATTATCCTGTCATTGGCTGATAAGCAACTACTCAGAGACTACCTTACTAGTCAGGGTATAGTTTTAACCTCAGTCAAGCAACTTCCCGATAACATTAAGAAGGAAATCGTCAAGAGAGCGACTATCAAGTCGGCTGCCGAAAGAGAGGCTGAGCAATCAGTTCCTTAAGAATTAAGATGTGGTTCTCTGGCTGATAAAGCAGACTAAACTGGATGAATAGGAGACTAAATGCCTTTTGAATACTTACTTCAGGAAGATGATGAGGCACTTCTGCAGGAAGATGGGGAGGAGATATGGATAGAGCCGATTGTTAGCACAGGCACAGCCCTTCTAGGCCTGCTAGGGTCTGGGACAAGAAGTTTGGGTTTAGCAAGGGCTAATACTGCACTATTGGGATTAAATTCCACTGCTACAAGGGTGGTTTCTTATCTCAGAATACAGACAGCTTTACTTGGACTAAAAGGCATAGGCACTAGAACTCGTGGGTATGTGAGGACACAAACGGCCTTATTAGGTCTGAAAGCCACAGCCACGAAGTCAATAGCTCTAACTCGCTCTAAGACAGCATTGCTTGGTTTACTGGCTACAGGTTCGAGGACTATATCTATAAGCCGTTCTAAGGTGGCGTTACTGGGCTTGAAAACTACCGGGGTGATGTCCACGGTTAGGCATTATATCAGGACAGGCACTGCTTATCTTGGACTGGTGGCTACAGGAACAAGGTCTCTGGCGCTGACCAGGGCTAAAACTGCTTTGTTAGGGTTAAAGGCTACTGGGATAGCCATAGTCCCCACTGTCAAGCTGGTGATAAAGGTCATCACCTCGCAATACCGAAACATCAAGACTGTTACATCGCAACACAGGCTTTTGAGTATTATCACCTCGCAATACCGAAAGATAAGGACTCTACTTTTAGGAGAATAATATGGAAGTAATAGTAAAGTATCTAGCAGGAGCAACAATCTGGGTGAGGGCTTATGTCTATGATGCAGACGGTGCCCTGGTGGACCCGACTTCAATCAAACTAACGCTTGTGGATGCTGCTGAAGCTAAGAAGGTGGACGGATTGGCTATGACCAAGGCTGAGGTGGGTATTTATGATTACTACTACAACACCAGTGGCAGCAGTGCCGAAGGCTGGTGGAACGGGGAAGTCTGGGTTACCGATGGGACGGGGGATACTGCTAAAACTAGCTTTGCCGAATTTAGCGTTGAGGTTAAGAAAGGGCTATGAGGAGTCTGACAAGTACACTTGAATCGGCTCAGCAGAAAGGATTTATCAACGCACTTGTCAAAATTGTCCTCACGCACGGCGAGACGACCTACACCTATGAGAAAGACCGAATCATTAAGATAGACGAGACTGAGGACGGCGAACTTCAGTCTGCCGAAGTAGTGTTACATAACAGGGACGGGGTTTTGACAGACCTCGACTTGAAAGGCTATCAGGCTGTAATCTCATTCGGGGCGATTACCAGTGCTGGAGAGGAATACTCAGCCTGTGCTCCGATGTACGTTGTCTCTCAAAACTTCAGCTCTCAGCCTGACGAACTAACTTGCACATTATCCCTTGCTGGCTTGTTCAAGTTGATGATGCAGGATAACGCTAGCGAAAGCTATATTCCAGATGATACGGATACTAAAACAGTAAAACAGCTAATCCGAGAAATCGCAGGCGACACCGGAGTAACCATGTTGGCCTGTTTCAATCATTGCACAAAATATGACATTGTATTTGACAGCGAGGACAGCCTTATCGGGGCATATATCCCGGCTGACTCCCTTAGCAATCAGGACACACTTTGTATAGCCTAGCAAGCGGTCTATCGCCGACTTGCGGTCACCGCCCAAATAAATTCTAAAGGAGTCAGCCGGGATATATGCCCCGATAAGGCTGTCCTCGCTGTCAAATACAATGTCATATTTTGTGCAATGATT
>JADDYB010000610.1_pt1 | contig 11370 bp, 14 predicted proteins | sample 8641941 | NCBI WGS metagenome assembly JADDYB01 (sample SAMN16275377, study PRJNA637457) | freshwater sediment metagenome | isolation source: Lake Kineret sediment | place: Israel: Lake Kineret | collected 2013 | reverse complement strand
CTCAGACCACATCGAAGTCACCATCATCGACACGGCCGGCAGGCTCCACACGTCTCCCGACCTCATGCGCGAACTCCAGAAGGTGCAGCGTGTGATTGCGAACAGGAGCGCTTCACCAGTGAGGAGTGTCCTGGTGATCGATGCCACCACCGGTCAGAACGGTCTGACACAGGCTAGGGAGTTCCACAACGCCCTTTCCCTGGACGGCGTGGTCCTGACGAAGCTCGACGGCACCGCCAAAGGCGGGATAGCCGTGGCGATCGCCCGCGAACTCGGGCTTCCGGTCCTCTTCTGCGGCGTCGGCGAGAGCATCGAGGATCTCCGCCCGTTCGAACGGAGTGACTTCGCACGTGCGCTGGTGCTCGGTGAGTGACGAGACGGCCCCACCCGAGTTCGTGTACGTGCCTGATCCCGTTGGCCACCGGGGCAGGCGAATCGCCATGCGGCTTCTCGGGCCGCTGCTCGTCCTCTTCTTCTCGATCATCATGGTCTTCTACGTCATTTATCGTCCCAGCAAGGTCGACGGCGAATCCATGGAGCCCACCCTGCTGCACGACGAGAGGCTCCTGTCGACGAAGTCCTACGATGAGCCGCATCGTGGGGACATCGTGGTGTTCAAGGGACAGGAGCGCTCAGGGGCTCGCTTCACGCTCATCAAGCGCATCGTCGCGGTTCCCGGTGACGTCGTGGTCGTCGATGGCGGCGTAGCGACGGTCAACGGCGTGACTGAGAGCCCCGGAGGTTTCATCGCCGATCCCGGTGACCCGAGGACGACCGGTCCTCTGACTGTCGAGGAGGCCACGGTGTTCGTCCTGGGTGACAACCGTCTTGTGTCTCTCGACAGCAGGCACTTCGGTTCGATTCCGCTCAAGAGCGTTGCCGGCCGCGTCGTCTACGTGTGGGCACCGCTCGGTCGCATGAGGGCAGTGCGCTGACGGTTGACGCAGTTCGTCTTCAGCTCTAGCGTTGCCCGCACGTGAACCGTCCCTCGGAAGGTGTCCCACATGTTCGAGAATCTCTCCCAGCGACTCCAGTCCGTCTTCGCGGGGCTGACCGGGAAGGGGCGTCTCACCGAGGCCGATGTCGATGCCGCGATGCGCGAGATTCGGATGGCCCTGCTCGAAGCGGACGTCAACCTCAAGGTCGTGAAGGAGTTCGTCGCTCGCGTTCGCGAGCGTGCCGTGGGTTCGGACGTCATGCAGTCGCTGACGCCCGGACAACAGGTCATCAAGATCGTGCTTGAGGAGCTCACGCACCTGTTGGGGGACAGGGACAGCCGGTTGGCGCTCTCCGGCCGCATCCCGAACGTCATCATGCTCGTGGGATTGCAGGGCTCGGGCAAGACCACGGCGTGCGCCAAGCTCGCCTTCATGCTGCGCAAGCAGGGCAAGCGGCCGCTTCTCGTCGCGTGCGACGTCCACCGTCCCGCTGCGATCGACCAGCTCGAGGCCTTGGGACGGGAGCTCGACGTCGCGGTATACAGGGGTGGCGGAGACGATGCCGTCGCAATCGCCTCCGCGGGTGTCCGTCACGCGATAGATCACCTGCACGACCTGGTGATCGTCGACACCGCTGGCCGCCTCCACGTCGACGAGGTCATGATGGAAGAGGCCATCGCCATCAAGAAGGCGGTCAAACCCGACCAGATCCTCATGGTCGTTGACGCCATGACCGGCCAGGACGCCGTCAATGTCGCCTCCTCCTTCACGGAGCACGTGGAATTCGACGGCGTCATCGTGAGCAAGCTCGACGGTGATGCACGCGGGGGCGCCGCCCTCTCCGTCGTGCAGGTGACAGGCAAGCCGATCAAGTTCGTCTCGACGGGGGAGAAGCCCGATTCGCTTGAGGTCTTCCATCCCGACCGGATGGCCAAGCGCATCCTCGGCATGGGTGACGTGGTCACGCTCATCGAGAAGGCCCAGGAGGCGGCCGACGGCCTGTTTGATGACGATGCGGCTGCGCGCCTCACCCGGGGGGAGTTCACACTTGACGACTTCCTCGACCAGATGAACCAGGTCCGTCGCATGGGTGGCATCAGCAGTATCGTGAAATCGCTGCCCGGCGCGGCGAGACTGAAGGGTATCGACGCCCAAGTCGACGATGGTCAACTCGACCTCATCGAGGCGATCATCCGGTCCATGACCCAGAAGGAACGCACCGACCCACGGATCATCAACGGGTCCCGACGCATGCGCATCGCCAACGGCTCCGGGACCGAGGTCAGCGACGTGAACCGGCTGCTCAAGCAGTTCGCGGAGGCCCGCAAGATGATGAAACGCCTCGAATCCTCCACCAAGAGTGGCCGGCGACGCATGCCGGGAGGGTTCCCCAGCCTGGGCGGGTTCTAGCCGACCTGCCAGCCGAAACCCGCCCGTCTTTGACCCCCGTGCCCGGCTGTCGTAACATATGCAACCGCTTTGCACGCACTGGAGCGGCCCATCCCGGGCCGCCTTTTCCGGAGGTGAAATTCGTTGGCAGTCAAGATCCGCTTGGCCCGTCACGGTGCCAAGAAGGCCCCGTTCTACCGCGTCGTCGTCGCTGATGGCCGCGCCGCTCGCGACGGACGCTTCATCGAGATGGTCGGCAGGTACAACCCGCGCACTGAGCCGTCGCTGGTCGAGCTCGACCTCGAGAAGGTGGACGCATGGCTCGCCAAGGGCGCCCAGCCGACCGAGGCCGTCGTGAAGATCATCGCGATCGCCCGTGGGGAGAAGAGCGCGCCCGCCGCCGAGACGAAGGTCTCGAAGAAGGCCGCCGAGAAGGCTAAGGCGGATGCCGAAGCCGCAGCCAAGGCCGCCGAGGACGCAGCCGCAGCTGAGGCCGCGGCTGCAGCAGCCCCTGTGGAGGAGCCGTCGGAAGACGAAGCCCCGGCCGAGGAAGCCGTAGCTGAGGATGCGCCGGTCGAAGAGGCAGCAGAGGAAGTCGTCGCCGACGAAGCCCCTGCTGAGGAGCCGGCCGACGACACCACCGACGAAGACGCTCCTGCTGAAGAATCGGCTGAGTGACGGACATGCCTCGCACCGGCGCTGACACCGAGGCTTTGGTTCGCTACCTCGTCGAATCCCTCGTCGATTCACCTGAATCGGTATCCATCGACGTTCAGGAAGCGGAGGGTGGCCTCCGTTTCGAGGTCACGCTCGATACCGCTGACGTCGGGAAGGTCATCGGCCGTGGAGGCCGCATCATCAAGGCCATCCGCACGTTGGCTCGTGCTGCCGGTAGCACTCAGGGGCTCATGGTCGACGTCGAGGTCGTCGGCTGACGTCTGATGGCTGACGGACCCTATGTGGTCGTCGCACGGGTCCTGAGGACTCACGGACTCAAAGGGGAGGTCTCGGTGGCTTCAGCCACCGGGGCCCCCTTCTCACTTCTCACCGGCGCTGACGTATGGTTCGTGCCTCCCGGCTCCGTCCGGAACGCCACCGTGTCGGCCGTGAGACCCGGGCCACGCGGAGACATCGTCGCCTTCAGTGGCGTTGACTGCGTCGATGTCGCTGTCACACTGCGCGGCACTGAGATCCTCACACGATCCGACGCGCTCCCTGAAGGTTGGACCGGGTACTCCGACGCCATAGATGAGCTGGACGGATATGCCGTCTTCGACGAGCACCACGGCGACCTCGGTGTCATCGCGGAAACCATACACACCGGTGCGAACGACGTGTGGGTCGTCCACGGCGGCTTCGGCGAGGTTCTCATCCCGGTGATAGACGACGTCGTCGAGAGCGTGGACTCCGAGCGCCGCGTCGTAGAGGTGACACTGCTCGATGGCCTCCTGCCCGGTACGGAGAACGATCGATGAAGATCGACGTCATAACCATCTTTCCGGAGATGTTCGAACCTCCCATGTCCACCTCGATCATCGGGCTGGCACGCGAGAAGGGCCTCCTCGAGTTCGCGGCGCATGACCTGCGGCAGTGGACACACGACCGGCACCGGACCACCGACGACGAACCATTCGGCGGAGGACCGGGTATGGTCATGAAGCCTGAACCGGTGTTCGAGGCAGTGGAGAGTGTCTGCGGAAGCGCTCGCGAATCCTCGACGGTCGTCTTCTTCACGCCCACGGGTGAGCGGTTGACCCAGAACCTCCTGCGCGAGCTTTCCACTCGCGAGCACCTGGTCTTCGTGTGCGGGCGCTACGAAGGATTCGATGAGCGCGTGTACGCACTCGCCGACCTCGAGCTATCAATCGGGGACTACGTTCTCACCGGCGGTGAGTTGCCTGCGATGGTGGTCGCCGACGGAGTCGCTCGTCTGCTGCCGGGTGTCCTCGGTGACGATGGTAGTTCTGTGGAGGAGTCATTCTCTGAAGGATTGCTCGAGTATCCTCAGTACACTCGTCCCGCCGTGTTCAGGGACATGGAGGTTCCCGCGGTGCTGAGGAGCGGGGACCACGGTGCCATACGGAAATGGCGGCGCGAGCAGTCAATCCTCAAGACCGCCCGCACACGGCCCGACCTCCTGGCCGATGCCGAGCTGAGTGAAGACGAACATCGCCTTGCGCGCCACACGACCGGGGCGTCTGATGCTCCCGAGGAAGGACCACGATGACTGACGACGAGACCTACGACGAGCGCCTGGTCGACGGCGAGGATGCTCTTACTGACGACAACGCGCCCGCCGAGGAGACCTCGTTCGCGAGGTGGCTTCTTGAGACCGCCATCCTGGTTCTGCTCGCATTCGCCCTCGCTCAGGGCATCAAGGCCTTCATCGTGCAGCCGTTCGTCATCCCGACCGGATCGATGAGGCCGACGATCATGGAGGAGGACCGTGTTCTTGCCGAGAAGATCACCTATCGCTTCTCGCATGGTCCCGAGGTAGGTGACATCGTCGTGTTCGACGACCCGCTCGGCGAGCATCCGCAGCTCATCAAGCGCGTCATCGCGGTCGCCGGTCAGACGGTGGACGTCGTGGACGACCGCATCTACGTGGACGGTGAGGCCCTCGATGAGCCGTACACCCACGACAAGCCGTCGGTCGCGGGTACCGTCGAGCTGCCTGTGACTGTCCCTGCCGGAAGCGTGTGGTTGATGGGTGACAACCGGCCCAACAGTGGCGACAGCAGGTTCTTCGGTCCGCGTCCCGTGGAGACCGTCAGGGGTCGAGCCTTCTGGACGTACTGGCCCCCCTCCCGGTTCGGAAAGCTTCAGTAGCACAAGAAGTGCTGCTTCCCGAAGGCGACCTGACGGTCGAAGATTCGTCGTTGCCCGCTGCTCGGCTGTTCGCTATACTACCCACTCGCGCCCGCAGCGCGGGCAGCGTGACGTTACTTCGTGAGAACAGGATCCACACATGGACATCATCCGCGCCATCGAGCAGCAGCAGATCCGAGAGGACCTGCCGCAGTTCCAGGTCGGTGACCGAGTCAAGGTCCACTACCGCATCATCGAAGGCAACCGGGAGCGCATCCAGGTGTTCGAGGGCGACATCATCCGTCGGCACGGCGCCAGCAGCCGCGAGACGTTCACGGTGCGCAAGCTGGGTGCCAACGCCATCGGAGTCGAGCGAACGTTCCCCGTGCATTCACCCAAGATCGACAAGGTGGAGATCATCAGCCGCGGTAAGGCCCGCCGCTCGAAGCTCTACTTCCTCCGTGACAGGGTCGGAAAGGCCGCCCGCCTGAAGGAGAAGGGCTATTAGGCGGGATTGGCGCTGACCGCGAGAAGAAGCCATCATGAACGAGACTCCATGCAGTTGGGGTCTCGTTCTTGTTTTGCGCGACGACGAGCCGAGGTGAGATGGATCCCGATTCCGTGAAGGCCGTTTGCGCTGCCCTCGGTCAGGCTGAGCACGAGGGTCTTGCAGCACTCATCGACCGTTACTCCGCTGACGAGCGCAGCGGCGTCAGCACCGCAGTCGCCGCCGCCCGCCGCCGCCTCGATGCATCGCGACGGGAATCGGAACGACTCGAGAGCCTCTACTCCTTTGAAGACGGACTGCGCGAGGACGGGCACGTCCTCGTGTGTGGTGTTGACGAGGTCGGCAGGGGGGCCCTCGCAGGACCTCTGACGGCGGGCGCATGCATCTTGCCGTGCTCGCCGCGCATCCCCGGCCTGAACGACAGCAAGCGTCTATCTCCGGCCCAGCGCGCGGGCCTCGCCGCCCGGATCAAGCAGGTGGCCGTCGCCGTCTCGGTCGCGCATGTCTCGGCCGCGGAAGTCGACGGGCTGGGCGTCACGGCTGCCCTGCGTCGTGCGATGAGGCTCGCAGTAGAGGGTCTCGGCGCAGTGCCCGACAAAGTCGTGATCGATGGTCTCCCTCTGCATCTCGGACTGGACGAGACGACGGTGGTCAAGGGCGACTCCGCGGTCGCGGCCATCGCTGCAGCCTCGATCGTCGCAAAGGTCGAGCGGGACGCGCTCATGGTCGAACTGGCCGCGGACTTCCCCCAGTTCGAGTTCGAACGGAACAAGGGCTACGGCGCACCCGAACACATCGATGCTATTCGCTCAAACGGACTGTGCGACCTCCATCGACGTTCCTTCTGCAGGAACTTCGCCGACCCGACCCTCTTCTGAACCCCTCTTCGGTAATCCTCCGGTAAGAACCGGGTATGTCGCTCGTGCCAACCTCCATCGCAGGAGGTGGTCACCATGACCAAGAGCACGAAGCGGCTTGGCGAACGCGGAGAAGACGCGGCCGCGGCCTATCTGGAGAGGGCCGGCTTCACCATCGTCGAGCGCAACTGGCGGTGCAGCGCCGGGGAGATCGACATCATCGCCCTGGAAGGGGAGGCGGTGGTGTTGTGCGAGGTGAAGACACGCAGATCGACATCAAAGGGATCCCCTTCCGACGCAGTGACACCCGCCAAACGCCAACGGTACGCCAGACTCGCGAGCGCATACGTTCAGGAGGCCGGCCTCTCTGATACCGAGATTCGCTTCGACGTGATCGCAATCCTCGTGATTGCCGAGGACCGGGCCCTGCTTCGGCATCACCGCGGCGCTTTCATCGTCGAGGGGGACTGACGTGACCGGACGGTGCCGCGTGAGGACCGCGACGATCGTTGGTGTCGAGGCGGTACCCGTCGATGTTGAGATCGACGTAGGCTCCGGCCTTCCATCATTCGCCATCGTCGGACTTCCGGACACGGCGGTGCAGGAGGCCCGTGAGCGCGTTCGCTCCGCCATTCGTGCCGCAGGATACCGGCTCCCGAACAGCAGGATTCTCGTGAACCTCGCGCCCGGGCCGCTCCGCAAGCACGGTACGGGTTTCGACCTGCCCATCGCCATCGGACTCCTGATCGCGACGGATCAGCTTCCGCCCGCGCTCATGGATGGTGCGATGGCCGTAGGGGAGGTGTCGCTCGACGGAAGCGTCAGGCCGGTTGCAGGACTGCTAGCCCACGCCACGACCGCAGCTGCTGGCGGCTACGTTCTCCTAGCAGCAGCGTCCGGCGCGGCGGGAGCCACCGCCTGCGGTACGACTTTCTCAGGCCTTACGCACCTGTCGCAACTCGCTGAAGGGCTGCCGCCTCCATCCGCACCGACGCCCTCGTCGTCGGCGCCCGTGGCTCACGCAAGCGATTTCTGCGAAGTGGTGGGGCAGGAGTCGACCGTTCGGGCACTCGTTGCCGCCGCGGCAGGCGGGCACAACGTGCTCATGATCGGACCGCCGGGTTCTGGTAAGACGATGCTCGCCCGACGTCTCCCCTCGATACTGTCACCGCTCACGAGTGAGGAAAGACGCGAGACCGCGCTGATTCACTCAGTCGCAGGAATGGACGAAGGGCCCGTCCTCGGCGGGATTCGGCCGTTTCGCGCGCCTCACCACACGGCGTCCGCGGCTGGCCTGGTCGGCGGAGGCAGCCCTGCGCGCCCGGGTGAGGCATCGCTCGCACACAACGGCGTGCTCTTTCTCGATGAGATGCCGGAGTTCGGACCCGCATCACTCCAGTGTCTGAGGCAGCCGATGGAGGATCATCACATCACCCTCGTACGGGCCGATGGGCGGGTGCGATTCCCGTCAAGATTCACCCTGATAGGTGCATGTAATCCCTGCCCCTGTGGACACCTCGGCGACACAGCTCGACGCTGTGAGTGCACTCCTTCAGCCGTCTCACGGTATCGATCCCGGATCGGAGGACCACTCCTCGACCGCATCGACATCGTCTGCGAAGTCCGTCGCCCGCGTGCAGGTTGCATGCTGAGCGGCACTCGCGGTTCTCGAAGCGCCACTCTCGCCTCACAGGTCATAGATGCCGTTGAACGGGCGCGACGAGCGGGACGCCCTCCTTCGGGAACACTGAGCGGAATCGAGCTTCTCCACGCGTGCGCGATGTCCGAACGTACGTTGTCGGACCTGGAACGCATGGCCGCGACGCTGCACCTCTCAGGTCGGGGCATCACTCGGCTGCTTCGTGTTGCGAGAACCGTTGCCGACCTGGAAGGTGCCGCAGTGGTTCGCAGCGACGACCTGGCTGAAGCGGTCGGATACAGATGCGGGGCACTCCAATGAGCCCGACCCGTTTCGAGTTGTCGCTCGGTGATGGGGACTATCCCCTCCAGCTCGCGCAATCCCCCGATCCACCTGAGCGTCTCTACGGCATCGGGAACCCTGCCGCGCTGGTGCCCGGACTCGCCGTTATCGGGGCGCGACGATGCACTCCGTACGGGGAATCAGCCGCGACCCTGCTCGCAGGCTGGGCCGCCCGATCCGGGTACTCGGTGATCTCGGGAGGAGCCTTGGGATGCGACCAGGCGGCACACCGCGCGGCCCTCGCGGAGGAGGGCTCCACTGTAACGGTACTGGCCGGGGGAGCAGACATCGCGTACCCCGCTGGCGCGGGTGCGCTGCTCGCGCGCATCGCACAGCAGGGTGCTGTCGTTTCCGAGCAGCCGTGGGGGACCCGGCCGCAGAAGTGGATGTTTCGCAGGAGGAACCGGATAATCGCGGGGTTGTCCGTGGGAGTGCTCGTCGTTGAGGCCGGCCTGCCGAGCGGAACGTTCTCAACCGCAGACGACGCTCTCGATGCGGGCCGGGAGGTCATGGCAGTACCCGGTTCCATCTACTCGCCGGAATCGCGCGGTGCGAACCGTTTGATTTCGCAGGGCGCGACGGTGGTATCCGATGCGTCCGACCTCAGAACAGCGCTGAGCAGGCTCATCGGTGAACCACCCCGTGAATCGGACGGGTGGACGCTGACGGCCGAGATCACCGACCGTCTGCTCGCTGCGGTGTCCGCGAACGCCATGAGACCCGACGACGCCGCCACTGCCTGCAAACTCGACGTCGTCAGCGTCGTTCGCAGACTGGGGGCCTTGGAGATCGCAGGGAAGGTCGTCCGCTATCCTGACGGCCGCTACGGCCCAGCGCCGTCCGGCGCAGGCACACGGGCGATACAATGACTTGACGACCGGAGACGAGGAGATGAGTGGTCCACCGAGACGATCCCCGTGTCACCGTAGTTGGTGGCGGACTCGCGGGCACTGAGGCTGCATGGCAACTCGCGACTCGCGGGGTCGCCGTGGACCTCTACGAGATGCGCCCAGTGGTCGCGTCACCCGCGCACGCCACTGACTACCTCGGTGAACTCGTATGCTCGAACTCACTGAAGAGTACGGATGCTGACACGGCGGCCGGATGCCTGAAGCACGAACTCCGGGCCTTGGGCGAGGGCACCGAGCGCGTCGAGAGCGAGGCCAGGCGCCTCTTCCCCCAGGCCCGGATCGCTCGCCTGGATCGCGACACGACCGGGCGCAAGGGCTCGCATCGGCGCATCCTCGACGCGTGGAGAGCGGGGGAGACCGACGTCCTGGTCGGGACGCAGATGGTGACCAAGGGGCACGACATCCCAGGCGTCACGCTGGTCGGCGTCCTCCTCGCCGATGTCGCGCTCAACATGCCCGACTTCCGCGCCGCCGAGCGCGCCTTCCAGCTGCTTGCGCAAGTGGCGGGTAGGGCCGGCAGGGGCGACGCGCCCGGCCGCGTCCTCATCCAAACGTACCGGCCGCAGCACCACGCCCTCCTGGCGGCGACCGGCCACGACTACGCGCGCTTCGCGCCACGCGAGCTGGCGCTTCGCCGGGAGCTCGGCTACCCGCCCTTCGGACGGCTCGCGATCCTGAGGCTCGATGCCGACGCCGACGCCGACGCCGAGCGTGCGGCTGCCGATCTCGCGGCTCGGGCCCGCGCTGCGGCGGAGGGGGAGGTCACGGTGCGCGGCCCCGCACCGGCTCCGCTCGAGCGTCTGCGCGGGCGGTATCGCTGGCAGGTGCTCGTCGCGTCGCCGCGGGTGCACCCGTTGCACGTCCTGCTGCAGCGGTTGCAGAGCTTCTGGGCGAGCGCGCCGGGAACGCGTGCGGTCCGCCTCGTCATTGATGTCGACCCCGTCAGCATGTTATGAAAATGCGTGATCCGACGCATCCTTACGTACCCGGACCCGGTCCTCAAGAAGGTCGCTGCGGAGGTCCCCACCATCGACGGCGGGCTCGTCCAGGCAATCGACGACATGGTCGAGACGATGTATGCGGCGCCTGGGGTGGGCCTCGCCGCGCCGCAGATCGGGCTCTCGGAGCGCGTGATCGTCCTCGACATCGACCAGGAGAACAGGGGCAAGCGCCTGCTCAGGATCGTGAACCCGGTGATCGCGGAGGCGGAGGGTGAGATCGTCTGGGAGGAGGGCTGTCTGTCGGTACGCGACTACTCGGCCGAGGTGAAGCGGGCCGAGCGGGTCCTGGTCCGGGGCTGGACGCCTGACGAGAAGGAGATCGCAATCGAGGGTCGGGGCCTCCTGGCGGTCGCGCTGCAGCACGAGATCGACCACCTCGACGGCAAGCTCTTCCTCGATCACCTGAGCCGACTGAAGCGCGATCTCTACCGGCGTCGCCTGAAGAAGCTCGAGCGCGAGGGGCGGGAGCCTGCGCCGCGCCAGGTGATGATCTGACCGTCGCCGCCCCGGCCCGGCGGCTCGTCTGGCTCGCCGACCGGCCGCTGCGCAGCATCTTCATGGGAACGCCGGCGTTCGCGGTACCGAGCCTCGAGGCGCTGGCGGCCGCGACGAGCCTGGTCGGCGTCGTCTCGCAGCCCGAGAGGCCGCAGGGTCGCGGCCTCGTCTCGCTGCGCTCTCCGGTGGCCGAGAGCGCGGTCGCGCTCGGCGTGCCGCTCATCTGTCCGGCTAGGATCCGAGAGCCCGACGTGCTCGCAACCCTGGGGAACTGGCGGCCCGACGTCATCGTCGTGGCCGCGTACGGGAAGATCCTGCCTCCCTCGATCCTGGAGCTGCCGCCGCTCGGGGCAATCAACGTGCATGCCTCGCTGCTGCCACGCCACCGCGGCGCGGCACCGATCGCGGCCGCGATCCTCTCCGACTTCGAAGGGCCGCGGATCCTGTCCGTCTCCGGAGGGCGGCGCGCGCCAAGGCGACGA
>JADDYB010000609.1_pt1 | contig 11374 bp, 11 predicted proteins | sample 8641941 | NCBI WGS metagenome assembly JADDYB01 (sample SAMN16275377, study PRJNA637457) | freshwater sediment metagenome | isolation source: Lake Kineret sediment | place: Israel: Lake Kineret | collected 2013 | reverse complement strand
GTAAACCAGTAATCGTGAAGTGTGCAAGCCTGCAAGCATGTCGGCAATCTTCGACTGGTTAGACGGAATCTCGACGGTTGGCTTGCCAAATTGCATTCGCCGCTGAGCATACGTGACAGCGTACCGTGTTGACTCTCGAATCGGTCCAAGCATGGCTGCGGAGTAGACTATCCGTTCAAAGTTTAGTCCTGCCATCATGACTTTCCAGCCTTCTCCTTCTCTGCCTATTATGTTTTCAGGGGGAACTCTTACGTCGTTGAAATCTAGGAAACCGTTGGGCAGTCCAAACCATCCTGAAAGCTCGTTGATCTTCTCCACTGAAAAGCCAGCGGCTTTCTTCTCAACCAAAAATGCAGTCAAATGCTGATATTTGCTTTTGTCCTCAGGTTTTTCGCTGCTGCGTGCGTAAACAACGTAGATGTCAGCGAGTCCAGCGTTTGTAATGAAACGTTTTTTGCCGTTCAAAACGTAGCTGTCTCCTTCTCGCCTTGCAGTGGATTCAATGCCTGCTGCGTCTGAGCCCACGAAAGGTTCCGTGATGCAAACAGCACCAACAATTTCGCCTTTCGCAATTTTGGGAAGCCAAACCTGCTTCTGTTCTTCCGTTCCGAAAGCCAACAGCTGCTCTACCCCACCGAACATGGAGACTGAATAAGCTTCACTCAAAGCTGAACCGATGCGGCTAAGTTCTTCAGCAACGATGGCTGCCCCTGTCACGCCAGAGTCTATGCCGTCGTATTTTTCAGGAACAACTGCGCCAAACCACCTCCTCTGTGCTACTTTCTTAAGCAGTTCGAAGGGGAATTTTCTCGTCCAGAAAGTTTCCTCGCCTTTCCCAATGTTTTTGTCAGCAAAATCTTTTGCTTCAGCCATTAGGTTTCGCTGTTTCTCGCTCCACCATGGAAACGGTTCCATATCAAACACCAAGAACACTATTTGCTACGATAAATGTCAATTTTAAACTTTCGCCGAATATCAAGGCAAACTCAGGTTAATCTTTGGGGAGGAAATGCAATTCTTATATGAATCTTCCCACAATAACAAAGTGCAACCAGCCAAGTCTGCTGGAAAGTGGTTCAGAATGCGAAAAACAATATTTAGAAAGCTAGAGGCGCATGGACTGATCGCAAACTATAACCACTTGAGAAAGAATCTGCCTCCGAAGCTTCCTGAACGAGTTTTCATTTGGGACGAAACACTAATTGAAGGATCTCAAACTCCTGCGGTCTTTCTTACTTACGTTGAAAAGGTGAAGCTTGCCAAGATGCTGGATGAAGTGGGCGTTTCCGTGATCAACGTTGGCTACCCAGCCCTGTCGGAAAATGAAAAAAACAGTGTGAGGAGAATCTCAAACGAGGGATTCCAAAATGCAAAGATCGTGGCTTCAGCGCGCATAAGCAAGAGCGACGTTGACGCTTGTCTTGAATGCGGGATAAGAGAAATACCGATGATAGCCCCGTTCAATGAACTTAACCTCCAATACAGATTGAAGATGACTAAGGAACAAGCTTTGCGGAGAACTGTTGAAAGCATCGAATACGCAAAAAAACACGGTGTGAAAGTGGACTTCGTTCTTGAAGACGCTTCAAGAACACCGATGCGGGAAATTCTGCAAATCTTCGAGGCTGCAACCAAAGCAGGTGCAGATCAACTCGTGATTGAGGACACGGTTGGGTTCATGAGACCATTATCGATGCGTTACCTCGTCTCACACATCAAAGAAGGTCTCGCAGAACTTAAAATCAAAGAACCTCGACTTTCAATACACTGTAACAACGACTTTGGCTTAGCAACCGCCAACGCCTTAGCCGCTGTGGAAGAAGGAGTTTCCTGCGTGCAAACTTGCGTCATTGGCTTCGGAGAACGAGCTGGAGGCACCCCGCTGGAAGAAGTCGTTACCGCTCTGGAGTTGCTCTACGACGTTGACACGGGCGTGGATTTGCTCAAAATCCACAGATTAGCCCAGCTTACTGAGAAAACGTTTGCGTTGCCAGTGCAGTTTCACAAACCGATAGTAGGCGAGAACGTGTTCTCATACGAAACAGACGAACACATTCAAGCGATGCAGGCTAACCCACTCTTATTTGAACCCTTTCCGCCTGAAATAGTGGGAAGAGAAGTAACGTTCCAGTTCAGCAGGCAAGTTGGAAAGCGACTAATTGAAACTCGCTTAGCAATGGCAGAGATCAAAGCCTCCCCAGCGCAAATAGATGAAATCGCCAAGAGGATGAGGAGAACGGCTGAAGCAGTGGACAAGGGCGAGGCTCAAATGACGTTTTACCAAATCAAAAAACTGATGAAAGAGCTTCGAAAAGGCTTAAGTGAAGAGGAATTCTGGAAAATAGTCGAACAAGTCACGGGGCAGAAGCCTAAGCCAAAGCAAGGATGCCCTCAGCCTACTTAGGTCTAGGTATGTAAATTCCGTCAGGATCAATAGTCCTCAACAACGCCAATTCTTCACATGTAGGCAACTCTGTTGTTGGCACATTCTCTGGCACGATCAAGTCAAAGCCACTGTTCTCCAACACTTGCTGCACAGAAACCCCCGGATGAATGCTCGCCAGTCTTATGCGCTTCGTTTCAGGATCAAAATCCATTTGACATAGATTCGTCACCACAAGCGAAGGACCGCCTCCACGCAAACCTGCCCTTTCCCTCGCGCCTGCACCGTCTAGAAAGCCTGGGCTTGTCAAATAGTCAAGCTTCTTCACCATTTTACGCTTTTCATGAGTCATTATGGCAACTATGCGTTTGGCAGATGAAATGATGTCGTTTCCTCCTCCGCTTCCAGGCAGTCTCACGGACGGCTTTTCGAAACTTCCAATGTAGGTGGTGTTGATGTTTCCGTATTCATCAATCTGTGCTGCACCCACAAACCCTAAATCAACATGCCCGCCTTGCAACATTACGCCTAATGTTTCGATGAGTCCAATGGCTGCGGATGCTCTGTAGCCCAGCCTCGAATCTGCAATTGAGAAGGCAATGTCTTTGGCGTTTGAATCGATGAAGCCAGCCTCGTAGACTATTTTCGCTCTCGGCGCGTGAGTCTTCTTAGCCAACATTGCAGCGATTAGGGGAAGACCTGTTCCTATGAACACTACTTCGTCGTTTCCTATCTGTCTTGAGCCGCAAACCGCCATGAGTTCAAGGGTTGTGAATTCTTCAGGTTTTGCATGTTTCTTGTTCATCCTTTCTTTCCCCCTTTCAGTATGGAAATGGCTTTTTGGCTTTGAGTTTTAGCAGTTTTTCGACGCCGATTTTCTGAAGCAGCTCCTTGTGGCTGTCTACGCTGGTTATGTATTCTTGACAGTATTTCTGCCATCCTTCCTCTGTTTTGCACTGATCATAGTACATGCGCACATGCTCCATGTCATAGTCATAATAGTTGTAAACCATCATCGGATACGAACCCCACGGACACTCAACAACATGAGTAACGTAGATGTTCGGAATGACAGTCTGATCTGGCTGAGAACGTATAAACTCGCCATCCACAATCTCCTCAGCTAGAACAATCACTTTCTTGCCCGCCCTCGCACCCTCAACATCCTCGCCCTTAATCCCATCTATCTGCGCGTTTCCTTCCTTATCCACGCGTGAAGCGTGAACAATGCTGAAATCTGGACGCACTGATGGAACAAGCACCACCTTCTCACCTGAGAACGGGCAGAACATCACGTCTGCCTTCTTCGGTCTGAACCGCGTCTTCGCAAGCAAGTCCGTGCCCAACATACTTTTCAGGGGCATAAAGGGCACACCGAGAGCGCCGCCTAAGAAACGCAGTGCCATAGCAAGATTTGAGTAGTCCTCAATCTCTATTGCCCCTTCACGGATTCTCCTTTGAATGTTAGGCACTAAACCTATGCCTTCAATTGCAAAAAACGCCAGCTCAAAACGTGAAACCACATAGGCACCTGACAATATGTCAATGTCCATCTCAGAACCACACGTGTAAACAGTGAGGTTGCGCTTCTTCTGTCTGACAAGCTCATAAGCAAAAGCCATTGGCGGTCTCTGAAAACCGAACCCACCCCAAAAAAGACTTGCGCCGTCAGGAACGAGCCTCACTGCTTCTCTGAGGGATATTCTTTTGTCCTCCACAGACTTTTCCACCAAACTCAAGCACCAACCAGTTCAGAACTGCATTAACACCATACATACACATAGATTTTTCTACTGAAAACCTCAAAACTTGTTTTCCAAGCAAAAACGCCTGCTTGGTAGTGTTTCAAAACTTTCTAATGCCCGCCTCCAGAAACCTCAGCAACTGGTACCCGAAGAGTATTGCCACAAAATACGTTGGCCACAAAATTATGGGCCAATCTTCTGGAACATAATGCCACAGATCGGTGGACACTGCGAAGATTTCCATCAGAACGAGAACACACAGCCCTAAGAAAGCTAAGATAATCTGCTCCTTAACCTCCTTCCTTCCTATGTTTTTTCGTCTACCGATGGAAAGAACCAGCCACGACAATAAGAAGCCAAAGAAAAGTATATACCAACTCTGGTTTATCTCAAACATGCTGATCATAAGCAAACAGTCTTTGCAACTTAAAAGCCTAATCCCACATTGCCCTACTCACCAAACGTCAAACGTCACTATGTAGCCGCCTGCTAATGCCCAAGTTTCCAGCAGAACCTCACACCTTCATTACCCAAGAAAAGAAAGTAAACCAATCAAACCTATGTATCATTTAAACCTAGTTCCTTTTTGATTTCGCAAATCTCTTCCAGTCTGCATGGTCTCGGATAATTGTAGACTGGCCCACTTGGCTTCTCATTATAGTATGGTCTGTTGCAGTCGGGGCAACCTGAAGTCAGAAATGGCTTTCCACCTTGGAGAATTTGCAACAGAAGGTGCTGGTCAACGCCGAAATCAGCCAAACAGCCCTTCTCGTCGAAGCGCATTTCCCCACATTTGCCAAAGCCGCTTGCGATCAGGTGTCTCGCAACCTGTATCCACCTGTACCTTTGAACCAATGGTTGCGACGAATTCTCCAACGCTGTTCCTTGGACAGGAGTGAGGGCAAAAAGCGCTGGAAGAACACCATTGTCTACGCATTTTTGAATGAGGCCAACCATTTCTTTTTCAGTTTCACCCAACCCAACAATCAGGTGCGTGCTAACTTTTCCTCTTCCAAAAACGTCAACAGCGTCCCCCAAAAGTCTAAACTGCATGTCCCAATCGTACGGACCACCAGCAGACGACCCTTTGACCTTGTCAAACAGTTCGCGCGTAGCAGCATCCAAAGGAATTCCTATCCGCTCAACACCCGCCTCTGCCAGCCGTTTCATGTTTTTGCGGTTCAAAGGCTGACAGGAAACAGAAACCGACACAGAGGATCGCTGGCGAATTGCCTTTACAAGGGCATGTAAGTGCTCGAAAACCGTTGGATAATTTAAGGCTTGAATACAAACACGCCTTATCTTCCCGCGCTCAACGGCCTTTCGTATCTGTTCAAGCACGGTGTCCGCGGGAAAAGCAGGCCAAGAGACTCTTGAAAGCATGTCTGCTCTGCTGCTGCTTTCTCTGGCTTGTGGACAAAAACCGCAGTTTGCACTGCATTTACCACTCCTGTAGGTCATCAAATAAGCAGTTGTGGGCGCTGCATCAAGTTTGCCTTTCAGAAGCTCGAGGACAATGGCGGAACCTAGGGAGACGCGAATCTGCTTGGGCAAATGTTCAGCATCGCGCTCAGCATTCATGCTGTTCCGCATGATGCATGGGTGCTTTCTCAGCATTAAAAGCCTTTCACCGTAACATGAACTTGGCACGATGATGTAGGGTTTAAATAGACTATGGCCTTTATGTTACGAAGGTAAGCTTGAAAGATCCTTTTCGGCTGAAACGCACGTAAAACAGTCGCGGCAAGCGGGTTGAACAGTTGACGGATAAGAACGCTGAGAGTGACGTTAGAGCAATTCTTAGCGCAAAGAACGAAGACGAGCTCCTGAAAAACCTGAAGAAGGCGCACGAAGCCAGATTGAGGTTTTTTGGCAGAAAGATCTACTTCTACGCTCCAAGTTTCATGTATTACCGAACAGGCGACTACTGTTCCTCACCCGCGGCTTTTCCAACGATTTCCGTAACAGGAAAATCCTGCTCACTGCAGTGCAAGCACTGCGGTGGAAAAGTCTTGGAAACAATGCATCCTGCTGCTACTCCTGAACGGCTGTTTCAATTGTGCACACGACTTAAACAAGAAGGAACGCTAGGGTGCCTGATAAGCGGTGGATGTCTTCCTGACGGCACAGTTCCTCTCGCGAAATTCATTGACACCATCGGAAGAATCAAACAGGAACTCGGTTTGACAGTGTTTGTTCACACGGGCATAGCTGATCCGCAAACCGTGAAGTCACTAAAAAAGGCAGGCATTGACGCGGCGTTGATAGACATTATCGGTTCAGACTCCACAATAAGGGAAATCTACAATCTGAACGTAAGCGTGAAAGACTACGAAAACTCGCTGAAGGCTCTAAGCGGCGCAGGCATAATGTTTGTCCCGCACATCATTGCTGGACTCCACTATGGAAAACTGGAAGGAGAAGTAAATGCTTTGAAACTCGTTTCAAAATACAATCCGTCAGCATTAGTTGTGATTGCTTTCATGCCCATACACTCGACAGAGATGCAGAATGTGAAGCCGCCAGAACCGTTAGACATTGGCAAAATCGTGGCAGCCGCAAGAGTAATGTTTCCTCAAACACCTTTGACTTTGGGCTGTATGCGGCCGAAAGGCAAGCATAGAGCCAGAACTGACCTTCTGGCTATAAGAGCAGGGGTAAATGCAATAGCTTTTCCGTCAGAAGAAGCGGTAAGATTTGCTAAGCAACAAAGTTACGAGACTGTTTACTCTTCGTTCTGCTGCGCACAAGCAATTGTAGATGCAAAGCCGTAGCTTATTTTCGCGTTAAGACAATATGTTCAACGGTTTCCTAGTGCTAGTGGCTTGGCTGTGAAGCATACGTTAGCATTTTGGAGCCTAAAACCATTAGCCACGCAGAGGCTGAAATTGCGGAGACCGTTTCAGGAATGGCAACGCCTTCAACGAAACGGGTTGCAAAATATAATATCCACGGCGCAGCCGCAACCATCGCTACGAACAGGGTGAATAAGCCCATTCTCTTTTTGTTTGAAAGCAGGAAAGCTGCGGCGTGAACTAGCATTGACACGGGGAAGAGCAGAAAGAATGCGACCGAGACGTAGTAATGTGTTGGCTTGATGTTTTCGGGAAAAACGCCTATGGAAATAAGAGCTAAGGTCGTCATAACCAAGAAGAAGACGCCAATTTTGCTGAGAGCTTTGCCGTTTAAAAACGTGAATAAGCCTACTGCAAAAACCAATGCCACAACTCCTCCTATTATCAGTCCATAGTTGAATAGAGGAGCTGTAATGCCTTCTGTAACACCTAGGTCGCTGAGAGCGTTGTCTGTCCAGCTGAACTGTGGAGCATAGTTTATTGCAAGCAGTATACAGGTGAACACGTCTATTGGGGCGATTATGCCGCAAACACCGCATAGTCTAAGCATCCAAGCATTTTTGAAGCCCACAACAAAGCCCTCTTAACGTGGAAGTTGATCTGCTTGCGTTTAAAAACATGTTGGAACAAACTGTTTAAGCCTGTTTAGAGACAGCATTCTCTCCTTGTCACCTATCTTTGCTTCCTGAACCGCCTGATTAAGAATTCGAATTGACTCGTCCATGGCTTTGCGGTTCACCGGATAGGGCACGCCGTCCTTTCCTCCATAGGCAAAAGAATATTTAACAGGATCTTTCCAACTTGGTTTTTCTCCATAAACCAAATCCGCAATCAACGCCAACCCTCTAACGGTGGCGGAACCTACACCTTTGACGGAGAGAAGTTGCTCGTAGTTGCTGGGTTGAAACTCGTAGACCCTCTCCAACGTTTTCCAGTTTATGTTTACCGGCATAGACAGAAACTCTATCGAGCACTCTTTCGCGTCATCGTTTGCTGTTTTCGGAAGCCATTCTCGAAGAGATTTTTGACAGGCTTCTCTAGCATGCTCAGTTGCCCACGTGATCTTGCTTGGCTTTTCACAGGCAATGTCCACTGAGGCTCTTCTGCAACCTTCGCTTTCTCTTGCAGTCATGTCAAGGACAACCTGCCGCTTCACGTCGCCAGCAATTGCAGTGTGAGGCTCAACAACCAAGTTTTTCGCATCATCAGAAAGCCAATGGTAACGTCTGGCAGTGCGGTCCTGCGTACACATGCCTTGCTGGACAACCGCCCATTTCCCATCTTCAGTAATGAAGAAAGCATGGTGATAAAGCTGATAACCAGCTTGGATGGCTGCGTTGTCAACTTTCGCGCTCATTTTGCTTGCGTAGCGTAAAGCTTCAACTTTATCGGTTGAGAAGCCGAATCTTTCACCGATGTTCTGAATTTCAAGTGGCGTTTGTCGGGAGACCTTGCCTTTGCCGCCGCAGACAGCGATTCCAGCTTCTTCTGCCGTGAGGGCACGTTTTAGAACTCCTGTAACAACTGTTGTTACACCTGAAGAGTGCCAATCATAGCCTAAGACACAGCCTAATGCTTGAAACCAGAAAGGATCGGAAACCCGTTTGAGAAAGCCTTCTCTGCCATGCTCATCAACGAGTAAGGTGACGATTTCTTTGGCAAGTTTTTCCATGCGCAAAGTTAGCCATCTTGGAGCCTTGCCATAATGTAATGGAAGTCGAGCAACGCCTGTTCTCAGCACAACCCCACCATGTGGACAATAAAGCTGATGAGAAGGTTTAAACTATTTTGAACATATTCTCAGCAAATGACCCTCACGGTCGATTTCCCCGTGACGAATGCGAGTGGTGGAGATTGAAAAATGGTTTTCTGATGGGATCATCTCAATAACAACTATTGCCAGCAGAGGAAGCCCCATGCTTTTCCGCTTCGCGTTTATCTTCAGCGCAGTGGGCTCCGTTTCTCTACTCACCACCAGCGCTTCAATATGGTCTTCTGATAGGAGCACTCCGCCGTAGGCATCGTCAATGGGAATTATCTTGGCTCTTCGCAAAAGTTTTTTCTCGCTTAGAAACTTCCTTAACTCCTCAAGTCTTTCAGCGTATGTCGCAGTGAAATGAGGCTTATCCAGCCTTTTCACAAACTCGTCCGAAGACAGCCCAATCATGACGTTTTCGCTGATTTCAAAGGCTTTCATAAGCAAGGCTCTATGTCCCTTGTGAAACTCGTCAAAAGTGCCGCCGACACCCACAGAACCGAATCGTCTAGCCATTTGCTCCTTTCCTCTAGCCTTCACCTTTGGAATATTCACGTGTAGCAAACCTTTCTTAAAAACTTGAACCATTCTTGCTCACCCTATGAGCCTAGCGCCCTGAAAATCAATTTCTGACACTATGATCTTGTCTTCAGGAAGAACCTGTCTGAAAGCTTCAACCACTTCTTTGGCGTTTTCTGATTTTGTGATCGCGTGAACTGCTTCGCCAACCATGTTCTGAGCCACCCCTATAGCACCAGCCTTTTCAGCAAGCCAAACTAGCTTTTCCAGCCTTTTGGTCATGAAACCTGTCTTCCTGGCAAACTCTTGGCAAGACGCAAGAAAGTTTTCAAGCGAGGGCTCTTCCAGAATCTTTTCCAGAGTGATTTGTCCCCACTTGTTGATTTTCAAACGTTTTTCAGACGACGACAGCACTTGTTTTGTCGATATCCGACCGAAAACGCCTGCAACCACAACATGATCTGGCGATATTGGAATACGATCGATAACGGCTAGTCCAGGCGCACCAGGCTCTACCGTGAGTACGCAGCCACCTAGCATCAGTGGACCCACGGTGCCTAGTCCTGTTTTGCATTGAACTTCAGCAGAGTGGGCGATTCTGCCGATCTGATTGTAAGTCAACTTCAAGTCCAGAGCTTTCGAAAGCGCTAACGCCGTAGTCAAGGCTCCGCCGGCGCTCGATCCGAAACCGGCTCCTATCGGAACGTCAATCTTGTGTTTCACTCTGACAGCGTATTTCTCATCAACCTTCTCGAGCAGAGCGTTTACAACGGTTTTTGTCGTTTCAGCTTCAGGAGCAGAGTTTCCATTGATCGTAACCTCTGCAGAACTGCGATTTGCTCTATCCACGTGTACTTCAGTAAGCACGCCCTTTTTTGTACCGAATCCTCCGCCTCTAGCGCCCACTCTTACAATATCGGTAATTGGTTTCCCATCAACTGTTCGATCACAAATCTCAAAGAAACTTGAAATGCCTCCTGGCGAAAAAGCTTTGTAACTCATTTTCACGACTGCTCTGTGTGCTTTTCAGGTGCTGATTTCGGCTTGAGCGAAGGATAGGCTTTGAGTATGACTTTGGCTATTGGGGGTCCGAGGAGCAGAATGAACGGAATCTCAGTTGCGAACGTCCATACGAAGATTAACGGAATGAATGTGGAGCCTATGGGTGAATGGAAGTAGCCTTCGGGCGAGAAGAAGATTTGGCTGTATGCCCACACGGTTGTCGACACGATTGTCGCTCCTACTCCAAGACCGATGATTGATCCGACAACGTAGTTTTTCCATTCAGACCAGTATCTGGCAGCCAATGCCGTAACGATGACGCTCACGACGACGGCAACGGTGAACAGTAACAGACTCTGCAAGGTTGACAGACCAGTGAACACTTCAGTCTCGGCTGGCAACAGAATCGTGGGCAGTGAAAGCCCAACAACGATGATGATGCTTCCAAGCGTAATGCTTGTTCCGATTTTCTTCCAATCCAAGTTCGAGCGTGATATGTATCCGACTATGAAGAAGCCGATGAAGTTGGCGCTGACCCCAGCCACCAAGCTTAGCAGAGGATCTCCGTGGAACAGCATGTCTCTGATGAAAATGCCGATGGCGGCTCCGAATCCTCCAACCCATGGTCCGAATAAAAAAGCGAAAACGGCGGGTATGACTGCCGCTGGCCAGAATGCCACTCCGCCAACGGTGACTCCGAAGTCGGTTAAGCGTCCAACAACTGCATAGAGTGCAGCGCAAACTCCTATCATGACAATGTCTTGTGCCTTCATCGTTTGCATCTGCCTTGCAGGCTGTCTGCGCATGTTCACAAATAAAGATTCTGTATGGATTGTTTATACATCTCTAAACTGTCCATGCTTTTCACCGAACCATACAAATTTCGGCTAAAGCCTTTTCCTGAAGATTTTTCCACCATCATTGTATTCTCTTGTTACATATTCAAAGCGAGCTTCAGTGAAACCACATGCTCCGCCAACATCATGCTCTACATCGTCCGTTATTCTTTTTGTCCCCAACTAGGAGAAAGTGGCTGTGACATCAGTGATTACTATCTCTCCATTTCGATTTAATTCAAAAGCAAGGACCATCCTATAGTGACGCTCACTGTAGT
>JADDYB010000608.1_pt1 | contig 11376 bp, 9 predicted proteins | sample 8641941 | NCBI WGS metagenome assembly JADDYB01 (sample SAMN16275377, study PRJNA637457) | freshwater sediment metagenome | isolation source: Lake Kineret sediment | place: Israel: Lake Kineret | collected 2013 | reverse complement strand
CTTTCCCTTCCCTGTCAAGGGAGAAACAAAGATTGATTTATGAAGGAGGTCGTGGCATATTTGATTTAAACCCAACCTTTTTGAAAAGGAAACCCAGATGAAATTAAAAGGTTATACGGGTAAAGTTTTCCACCTCGATCTCACCCATTCTAAAGCACATGTGGAAGATCTGAAGGAGGAATGGGCTGACCAATTTATCGGGGGAAGCGGTCTGGGAGCTAAATATTTATACGAAATGACAGATGAAAGGACGAACCCATTAGGTCCTGAAAATCCTTTGATCTTTATGACTGGACCCTTCACAGGAACTTCTGTCCCCCTCTCTGGTAGGCATGCCGTGGTCTCCCGATCTCCTCTCACTGGCATCTTCGGAGAGTCTGATGTCGGAGGGACTTGGGGGGCAACCCTCAAAAAAGCAGGATTCGATGGAATGATCATCACAGGTAAATCTGAGAAACCGATCTATCTCTGGATTCACAATGGGAAGTGGGAAATCCGCGATGCCTCCCACCTTTGGGGGAAGGACACTTATGAAATCGATCCCATTCTGAGAAGCAAAACAAATGAAAAAGCAGTGGTGAGCACGATTGGTCAGGCTGGAGAAAAACAAGTCCTCATCTCTTCCATCATGACGGATGGTAAGGATGGACGCGCTGCGGGCCGTTGTGGGATGGGAGCCGTGATGGGTTCAAAAAATCTGAAAGCCATCGTTGTTTACGGAACTGGAAATGTTTCCGTGCATCATCCAGAAAGTGTCAAGCAGCTTCCAAAAGAATACGGTCCATCGATCATTAAGAATGCAGAGAACATGAGAAACTATGGGACGGCAGGGGCGCTCTCTACCTTTGAAGCCATGGGTACCCTTCCCCTCCAGAATTGGAAATTTGTCGGGCGCTGGGAGGAATCGGCAGAAAAGATCAATGGCTTCACGTTGACCGAAACCTTAATAAAAGGCCGGTATTTTTGTGATGCCTGCGTGCTTGGATGTGGAAGAAGAGTCAAAGTGGAAAAAGGCCCCTTTGCTGGAGTGGAAGGTGCAGGCCCTGAATATGAAACCCTCGCCTTGCTGGGAAGTAACTGTTTGATTGACAACCTCGAAGCCCTGTGTTTTGCCAACGAACTCTGCAACCGTTTCGGTCTGGATACGATCTCCACGGGTGGGGTCATCGCTTTTGCCATGGAGGCCTATGAAAAAGGTTTAATCAACAGAGAAAATACAGGTGGCATTGAACTTCAATGGGGGAAGGTTGAGGCACTGATCGAAATGATCAAGATGATTGCTCAAAAAAAGGGGCTTGGGGAAATTCTGGGCAAAGGGATCAAGAGGGCTTCAGAGGAAATAGGGAAAAACTCTTCTGAGTTCGCCATGCATATCAAAGGACTGGAAATGCCTGCCCATGACCCAAGAGGCTATAATGCAGGGGGCATTGGTTTTGCCACCTCCTCCAGAGGGGCATGCCATCTCGCCGGACTCAGTCACACCTTCGAAAGGGTACTCAAAGCCCCGGAGATTGGAATTCCAGAACCCTTGGATCGTTTTCAAGTCGAGGGCAAAGGAATCCTTGCTGCCAAGACACAAAACCTGATGGGAATGATGGATTCTCTGAAGCTCTGTAAGTTTATCCTGTTCGCAGGAGTGACGATCTCCCATATCGTGAACTGGTATGAACTTGTAACAGGCAAAGAGATGACGGTTGATGATTTTATGAAAACCGGAGAACGGATCTTCAACCTGAAGCGATTATATAATGGTAGACTCGGGATCAGCCGGAAAGATGATTTTTTGCCTCATCGTTTCCTCACCTTCAAGCGCGTGGGAAAGGGTTTGACGTCCAATCTCCCACCTTTTGGCCAGATGCTCAGCGAATATTATGGCTATCGTGGTTGGTCTGAAGAAGGTATCCCCATGCCAGAAAAATTGAAAGAGTTGGGGCTGTTGAAGTAATCGAGCAGGTTAAAACAATTTTTCAGGTCGGTCAGGTCTTCCTAATCCTTCCCTTTTTTCTTCAGGAGGCCAAGGAGGTCGGATTCTCTTGAGGATTTCGCGTTGGGTTTCTCTCTCTCTGCTTCCGCTTTGAGCTCCTCTCTTTTCCACTCCCTCTCTCGAATCATTCGCTTTTCAATCCATTGATCAAGGGATTTCACATCGAAAAGGACTCGATCCCCGATTTTGAGGTAAGGGAGTTTTTTCAAAGAGGCCATCCGGTACACCGTATCCGTCGAAAGGCTTAAGTACTGGCTCGCCTCTTTGGCCGTGATCAGTCTCCGGAGTTCTGGAATTTTTTTCATCCGGTCGTCCATCCGTTCAAAATACTTCTCTGCCAGCATGTCTGCCAGCATATCTAAAAATTCTTTGATCGGGTGTCTGTATTCCTCTTGTGCCATTTGTCCCTCCAAAGAAGTGGGTGATTCCTCACCGTTCTTTTTCTCTTGTCGCTTCCTGAATTTTCTTCATGAGAGCGATGTTTTCGGTGTGGCCGGTTAGATGGGCAGTCACCCTTCCTCGAATCGGGCGATTGAGGAGATAGAAATCGCCGATGAGATCTAAAATTTTATGCCGAACAAATTCATCCCGGAATCGGAGTTCAGTGTTGACGATCTTTTCATCATCAAGAAGGATGAAGTTATGGAGGCGGCCCCCTCCTCCCATCCCCATCTTTTCAAGCATTTCTATATCTTTGAGAAAACCAAATGTCCTCGCCGGAGCAATCTGATCCCGAAAAACCTCTTCGTTCTCCAATACGAAATCAAAAGTCTGCTGACCGACGGGGGGCGGATAGTCTAAAAAGAAGCTTACGGAGAAGACTTCCGATGGCTCGATGGTCAGGAATTTATTCTTGTGTCCGATCTCCAGTCTCCGATCGATGACGAGTTCATCGATCCTCTCTTCCTGTTCTTCCACTCCTGCCTCTTCTACAATCTTACAGAACTCCGAAGCAGAACCGTCCATGATGGGAATCTCTTCAATCATCTTGACCATCAGGTTGGTGATACGATAAGCGTGCAACACCGCCATGAGATGTTCGACCGTCTTGGCAATCGCCCTTCCCTTTTTAAGGGAAGTAGCGAAGTCTGTTGTTTGGACATAATCGAGATACGCAGGGACGACCTCATCCGAGGAGATGTTTCCAAAAAGAATTCCACTATGAGGGGGGAGGGGCTGGAGAAGAAGGCCTGTTTTCTTTCCAGAATGAAGTCCTGTTCCGTAAAGGACCATACTCTGTTTAAGAGTTCGCTGAGGTAATAAGGAGGTCCCTTTTCTTTTTGAGGTCTCCTGGGTTAACGGAATGGCTTCTCGGAGGGAGGCAAGCGGGGGTTCAGTAAGTTCTCCGGCCATCTCTTTTGGAAAAATCTTCTTGCCCTGGGAAGGATCCCCCGTGACAATCTCTTCTGATCGCTGGACGGTCAACAACTCCTTCTGATGATCGAGGGCACGGCGAATGGTCATAAGAAGAACATCGAGAGAGAGAGGTTTTTCAATGAAGTCGAAAGCGCCCAATTTTACAGCGGTCATGGCAGTTGAGATCGTTGCATGACCGGAGATCATAATCACTTGGCACTCTGGGGCAATCCACTTGAGCCGTTTCAATACCTCCATGCCGTCCATCCCTGGCATCCAAATATCGAGGAGGGTAATATCCGGCTCCTCTTGCTGGAAAACTTTAATCGCCTCTTCTCCACTCTTTGCCTTGGCGATTTGGAAACCCTCATCCTCCAGAACACCTGCGATGGATTGAACAACCCTCTCCTCATCATCCACAATGAGGACTTTTCTCTCCATGAGTTCTCCCATCAGAAATATTTGATTTGCTTCCCCAATACCACAATCCTACTAAAGAATCAACAACTTCTTAAAATAATGGAATAGTGGAATATTGGAATGTTGGTTTCTAACCCATTATTCCAGTCTTCCACCATTCCATCTTTCCATGTTTTTACTTATCGATCTGGGCTTTCTGAAGTCGACCACTGAAATCCCTATAGATCACTTTCCATCGACTATAGGTATCCAGTGCACCCCCTCGACCTCCTGCTTCCTTCCTTCCATAACCTGATCGTTTGATCCCACCGAAAGGCAGATGGATCTCAGCTCCAATGGTGGAGGCATTGATGTAAACAATTCCAGTCTCCAGATCTCTCTCTGCGATGGCCGATGAATTGACATCCTGAGTATAAATGGCAGAGGAAAGTCCGTAGGGGGTACGATTGACGATTTGAATGGCGTCTTCAAGATCTTTTGCTTCGATCACGGAAACCACCGGCCCAAAAATTTCCTCCTGGGCGATCCTCATCGAAGGAATCACCTCAATAAATATAGTGGGTTCGATGAAATATCCTTTTAAACAAATGCCCTTTTGATAGGCTTTCCCACCTAAGATGAGCTTAGCCCCTTCTTTCTTTCCGATATCAATATATTTAAGAATCTTGTTGAACTGGGATTCATTGATCACTGGACCCACATCCGTCTCTTTATGAAGGCCATCTCCCACTTTGAGACGAGATGCAGCTGTTTTAAATTTCTCGAAGAATTTTTTATAGACCTTTTTGTGTACAACAATTCTACTGGTGGCAGTGCACCGCTGGCCGGTCGTTCCAAAACCACCCCAGACGGCTCCTTCAACAGCCAATTCGAGGTTCGCATCATCCATCACGATGATGGCATTCTTTCCTCCCATCTCGGTCACAATATTCCGATGAATGGCTCCACAAATCGCCTCGAGACGTTTTCCGGTATCAAAGGAACCTGTAAAGGAGATGGCATCGACTCCTGGATGGCTCACCAAATATTCCCCCACTTCCCCCCCTGGCCCATGAACGAGATTTAAAACCCCTTTGGGTAAACCTGCCTTCGCCAAGACCTCCACAAATTTTGCTGCACAGGTTGAAGTGTCACTGGAAGGTTTAAAAACAACCGTATTTCCACAAATAAGGGCTGGAAAGATCTTCCATGCGGGAATGGCAATGGGAAAATTCCAAGGGGTGATCAAACCGAAGACACCAATGGGAACGCGAACTGATTTCATATCCTTATCGTAAAGTTCAGATGGAACGGTCTCCCCAGAAAGTCTCCTTCCTTCTCCGGCCATGTAATAACCCATGTCAACAGCTTCTTGGACATCGCCCAGACCTTCAGAAAGGATCTTACCCATCTCCCGAGTTTCGAGCTTTCCCAAAGATTCTTTATTTCTCAAAAGAATTTCTGCAGCCCTGAATAGGATTTCACCCCGACGTGGGGCCGGAGTAAGCCGCCATAGCTCATAGGCCCCCCGGGCTGCCTTGACTGCTTGATCTACAGCTTCTCGGTCTGACTTGGAAACGATTCCAATCACCTCATTTTTGTTGGCTGGATTGATCGACCGAAAAGTTTCTCCAGATTGAGAATCTACCCATCTCCCATTGATAAAATTTTTAACTCGATCCATCTTCATCCGCCTACTCCCTTTAGTATTGGTCGAAGGGTAAGGGCGAAGATGCCCGTTTCGTCAAGGGGTTAAGTTATTGTTCTTCAAAGATTACACCTAACCTCTTTACCTTACACCAAACGGGCCTCGTAACCCTAACCCATAAACCTGACCCAATTTTCACCGTTTATTAGTAGTTCCCTCCCCCCACCTTCTTTTTCAGGAGATCATAATCCTGCTCCGATGAGGCGATCATCCCTGTGTTGCCCAGCCTCACATTTCTAAGCCCAACAGCTTTTACTTCCATGTATGCCTCAATCATCTCAGAAATCTTTGGACTCTTATAACGCTTCATTTGATATTCGGGGAAAAAGGCCAAAATGGTAAACGGAATTTCGGGATCGATATCAAAAATCAAATGGGCAATTTTTTTCAACTGGGGGGTCTCTACGAGGTTTGGGATGTAAAGGGAAAGGACCTCCAGGACAAATCCCCTTTTCACGATCTCTTCAGGAAGTTTTAGGATGTTCCGGTTGAAACAGCCGGTCAGCCACTTATGGTCGGTTCCGTCATAGGCCTTGATATCAAGCCAGAAGGAGTCAACCCCTCCTTCCTTTAACGCATCGAGGTTCTGAGGGGTGAGACCATAACCATTGGTCTCAATCAGTACCCAAAGCTCGGTTTCTGCCTTAATGAGGCGAGCACATTCGATATAGTACTCTGGACAGCAAGTCAGATCTCCTCCGGTGAAGGCAACAATATTGCGAGCGGGTCCCCATCCCTGAGGACTCAAAACGATCTCCTTTTTCTGTATGACCTTGGGACAGAGAGGTGACCGTTTCCCATACATCACACAAGCTCCGCAACACCGACAGGAATCGTGAGCATGAAAGGCAGTCGCCCTATTTCGAGGTTCTCGAACTGTCACTTCCTTTTCATACTCCTTGCACGCCTTTAAGATATCAGCAGGGGACCACCAATCGCCCTTGGCGATCTGTGTGAAACTCCAGGAATGACATTTTCGACAGGAGAAGTTACAACCCGATTGGTAGATGGAGAGGTAATTTTCTGGACGGGAGAGGTGAACAGCGGAGATCAGCCTGAGGAGGCCATTGTCCGTCCTTTTCAAGGTCGCTTCACAGGCGAGGGATTTCCTTTGTTCGATCTCAATAAAACAACTCCCCTGGGGATATCCTTGTTTGATTAAATTGCATTTCATTTTAAAATTTTATCATATGCCGTCTTCCCCTTGCAAGTCGCACTCACCGTATGATATAGACAATTTATAATGAGGAAGTGGAAGATGGGAAATAGAAAATAAGAAAGAGTAATTTGGAGGCAGGCATGGAGGAACAACTTAAACAAATTGCACAATGGATCACCACTTCAAAAAGGGTGGTCGTTTTTTCGGGGGCAGGTCTCAGCACAGAATCGGGAATCCCGGACTTCCGTAGCCCTGGAGGAGTATGGGATCGATATAACCCTGAGGATTTTTACTTCCAGAATTTCCTTGCCAGTGAAAACTCCCGGGAGAAATATTGGCAGATGGCCACAGAAATGTATGAACCGATAAAAAAGGCTCAACCCAACCCGGCTCATCTTGCCATTAGTGAATTGGAGAAGTTGGCCAAACTCGACTGCGTCATCACCCAAAACATTGATGGTCTTCACTTCAAGGCTGGAAATTCAGAAGCAAAGGTGATTCAACTTCATGGGACAGCCATCTTCGTCTCCTGTTTGAGCTGTAAAAAGAGATATGACCGTGATGAAATCCAAGAACGAATAAAAAAGGGGGTGAAGGCACCCCGTTGTGATGACTGTGGCGGACTTCTCAAACCCGCTACCATCTCATTTGGCCAATCCATGCCAGAGAGGGAAACACAAGAGGCTTATCATCGATCCTCCACCTGTGATCTCTTCATTGTGATCGGCTCCTCCTTAGTTGTCCAACCCGCTGCCTCGATGCCTTTGGTGGCAAAGAGAAATGGAGCGAGATTGGTGATTATTAATCGCGACCCAACTCCCTATGATGACATGGCGGATATCGTCATTCATGGTCAGGCCGGGCCTACCATGGCCAGTGTTTTGGAACACATAAAACAGGGATTGGGGATTGGGAGGTGAAGATTTCGGATTTCGAATTGCGGATTGCGGAATTGTTCATTAAAAACCATGCAAAAAACAAAAATGAAACAACTTATAAATGAGGCGATTCGATTAGGAGTCACTTATACAAAAGTGATCCCTATCTCCTCTATTGTGATCGATGAAAGGGTTCGACTAAAATGTTTGGTTCCTCTCTGTGATAAATATAATCAAAACCTAATGTGCCCCCCCAATCTCCCTTCGGTGGAGGAGTTTCGGAAATCTCTTAAAAAATATTCCAAAGCGTTGTTTGTCCAATTAGTCTTTGAAAAAAAAGGGAGGATTATAAAAGCAGAGGTCCGAAGGTATGGGCTCAGGCTTCACAAAATCATCCATGAATTGGAGAAAGAGGCGCTTTCTTCAGGCTATCCCTTAGCCGCTGGCTTGATCGGTGGCTCCTGTAAACTCTGCCGAAATTGTGTTGGACCTGCTGGGCCTTGTAGACATCCTTTGATGGCAAGACCCTCCATAGAAGGGATGGGAATTGATGTGATTCAGACCGCTAAAAAAATTGGACGTCCCTTCGATTTCTCTTCCCCGAATCGTCTCTTCTGGAATGGATTGCTTTTGATCGATTAATATCACCCCTCTCTTCCTTCTTTTTTCCAAGTAATGTTTCATGACATCTACGTCACCCTCGAACAATGAAAATTGGTAATCTCCCCTCGCCCCCCTTTAGCCGCCGGCCCAAGAGGGCCTCTGGCCCGGAGGGCAAAGGGAGGTTGCCTGCCTGCCGGTAGGCAGGGGGGATTTGATACTTATTTTCTTAGCAATTCATAGAAACAAGTTGGACATTTTATAACCAGTGGACAAAATTTTGGCACTTTTTTGTAAACAAAGCGAATGGCTTTGTAGAAAAATTGTGTAAATTCAAATAATTAAAGTAGACAAAAAATGGCACTTATTTTGCTTACTCTTTAACTGAATTTGTATATTAAATTTCAGTTTAAGCTTCCATTTTTAACTGGGTGAAGGTTAAGTTAGGGATTTTTTATGAGGAAATTATTAACTAACTTGATTCCAAAAATTCTGTCTATTGCATTTATATTTTTTTTGATAAGCTGTTCAGCCATTGACCGAACCATTCATCCTGATGAGAAACCTGCCCCTCCAACATGGCCAACCTTTGAGCAGATTTTGAAAGAAAACTACAAAGGGCCTAAGGCCAGAGTGGTTGTAACCAAATTCATTGATAAATCGGTAAGGAGAAAAGAGACGAGTCAGGTTGGGGATGGAATGGCTGAGATGTTACGCAATGCCTTATTGGCCACGAATCGATATATTATTCAAGTGTGGAAATCTTCAGATGACCTTGTCAGAGGTCAGGATATTGGAAACAGTGGCCGGTTAATAAAAGGGGAAGAAACTGATCTTCTTATCGAAGGGGTGATTAAGGAATTCAAATACGGTATCGCAGGGGCTGGCGATGAAACAGGGGGGGCATCCTATGTTGCCATCGTTGTAACGGTGACCGATCCAAGGACCCAACAGATTCTCGCCACTGAAAGAGTGAGGGGAAAGGCGACGGAATTTGGGGGGACAACTGGAAGGGGTGGTGGCGAGCTGCCAGAAGTATTCAGGAACTTTTCAAAAACATTGATGGAGAAATCAATACGCATTGCCATTGAAGAATCAGCGAGTTTTATAGTGGCTAGAACACCTCCTGAGTATTATAGGGTTTTCCCTATTATTCCACCGAGGGAAACCCCAAAAACGCCTCCCGAACCCAAAAAAGTAACCCCATCGACACCCCCCTCACCACCTCCTCTTCGTGTCACCCAAGTGGTATGGGCCAATGTGAATCTGCGTGAGGGACCAGGAATGAATTATAGAGTGATTGGTAGTTTGAAGAAAGGGACTTCTCTGAAAATCTTTGAGGTAAAAGGAGATTGGCTGCGTGTTCGACTCGAGGACGGAAGTGAGGGATGGGTGAGTAAATTAGCCACTTCTGAGGCACCTCCGCCTTCTCCTCCTCCAGCTCCTCCCAAACCAACGCCCATGTAAATGGTCGATAGGTCACGGTTAGGGTTAGGATTGATAGTCAAACGGTTGTGGGTGACGATGCTGGTAGCGAAGCAAGAAGCTCGAAGTTAGAAGTTTGAGTATCCAGCATCCATATACGAGCGTCGATACAAGCTTCGACAACGACAAACGTTAATTTTAATTTAACGAAACTATAATGATTAAAAATATTTTTTAGAGGAATAAATGCTCATCTGCATGAATTGTAACGTCGAATACGAGGAAGAGAGAAAATTTTGTAAACATTGCGGAGAACCCCTTATACCGAAAATAGAACCTATTTCAACTCAAAAAAAATCAGATCGAACTGAAGAGGAGAAATCAGATGGAAAACTGATCTGTCCGGATTGTCAAATCGTTTATGAATTTGGAAGTTCTTGCATACAATGTGGATCCGCCCTGGTTAGAGAAACCACTCCCCACGAGAAAGAAAAGCCGAAGTTAGATCAGAAAAAACCGTCTGCCAATCTCATCTGCCCTACTTGTAAAATAATCTATGAACGTGGGGATTTTTGTATCAAATGTGAATCAGCCCTCGTCCCTCAAATTTCCCCTCGGACAAAAGAAGAACCCAGGGTAGCCCCTCAGCCCAAAGTTGAGGAAAAACCCATTCCATTACAAACCATCCAAGAACAAATCATAGAGCCACTCCGTAAGAAACTCATCTGCCCTAATTGTAAAATCATTTACGAACGCGGGAATTCTTGCATCCGATGCGGGGCGGCCCTGGTGAAACAGCTCTCAACAAAAGAACAGACAAAATCCGAAAGTTCCGAAACGCCCGAAATTCAACTTGAGGGGCTTCTTCTTCAAAATCTTGAAGAATCGAGTTTCGGGGATGTCGAACGGGCTAAAAAGAAAAAGATGGAAGTCTCCCCACCACCAGAAGTTGAGGTGAAAGAAGAAACCCTTCAAACTGAAACACCTGAACAACAACTCACTAAAAAATTAACGGATGACTTGGAAAGGAGGCTGAAACTTCCAAGAAAGCGCAAGGTAGACTACCGCCGTTTATTCCTCGAAGTGGGTAGCATCACCATTATGGTTGTAGCAGGAGGATATTTCCTTTGGTCAGTCTATTCTTATATGACCCCGAAAGAGCCCAGGACAAAGGCACAGCATTCTAAAGAAGTTAATAGCCCCGTTCTCCCAAACCCCTCACCCCCTGCTAATGTAACAGCCACTGTTTCAATCCCACAAGAGACCACCCCGTCTTCTCCTCCTCCCGCCTCCCATTTCACTCCTTCTGATGTTGTTCTTGCAGAAACACTGGAGATAGAGAAAATCAAAGGTCTGCTCGAGAACATCCGACAGGCCAATTTAAAAAAGAACATCGACCTCTTCATCTCCTGTTATGTGTCAGATTTCAAAGACCGCGAAAAGAAAAAAAGGGATATCCTCGACAACTGGAAAAAATTTGATTATCTTGACCTCTCCTATGATTTGAAAAATCCTTCGATATCAGGGGATACAGCCAAAGTGAAAGTCGAATGGTTGATCAAAATTTATCCAAGTACCGGGGGGAAGTCCCAGGAAAACAAAACCGTTCTGGACGTCACCTTAAAAAAAGAAGAAGGGGCGTGGAAGATAACAGAAGTGAAGCAGGGTGGTTAAGTTCCAGTGCCATAAAAACGCTGCAGGAGTCGGGTGGATGTGGTGAAAATATTTATTCAGGTTATGTTTCAGAAATTCAATGATCTATGAATTCTACAACCACCTTATCGCCCCTTCCGATCCTCCAAAAATCCTTCAGATTGAATCTTTCCTGAATCATCAAATTCGACATAATATAAAAAAGGCGTTCGAA